>Ga0209026_1000357_pt1 | contig 43020 bp, 35 predicted proteins | sample AraplaCL_Col_mCL_FD_184262 | JGI IMG/M metagenome (GOLD analysis project Ga0209026, IMG submission 184262) | Arabidopsis root microbial communities from the University of North Carolina, USA - plate scrape CL_Col_mCL (SPAdes) (version 2) | ecosystem: Host-associated > Plants > Roots >... | reverse complement strand
GGGGGGGGGGGGATTGTAAGAAATTTTCGGACTCATTTTAACTTTATGGTTTCGGCTTCCCACTTGCGAAACACATGGGTATTTATGGGTATCTTCATATTACTTTTCACTCTTTATTCCTTGTTCTTTATTCTTTCACCAAACACACATCGGTATTCTTCGGTATTTTTCAATTCGTTTGGGCGTTGCCTGTGGCCCGGGCTTTCCGCTCATACGCCTGCAGGCCTTAGCCACGGGCCGGTATCCGCTGCAATCCCTAACGCTGACACATGGGTATTTATGGGTATTTTTCAATCACTTTCAAGTCCTTATTCCTTGTTCTTTGCTCCTTAGTCCAACAATAAATATAATCAATTCCGCCGTCAAATCCAAGCATCACCACCCAAACCTGTAGGCAACTTTCAGAGCCGTCTGCCTATACTGCGTTTCCGAATATGCCTCATATCTGATACCGATATCCATCGCCTCTTTCCTGCTTATCGGCACATAAAACCCAACCCCTATCGAGTAATCAAACAAGCCACCCGACCCATTGTTTAACCTGATGGCCTCGCCCAGTTCACCTTCGCTGTAAAACCCCGGCCCGGCCTGGTAACGGATGCCTGCCTTTAACGGTGCGAACTGCGGGTGCAGGGTTTGCGGCGTACCCGCCAGGCTAATAAACGAGTCTTTATAGTTATACTGCATATAAGCCGCGGTTAAGCTTAAAGCTACCGACTGCGTAAACGGCACCTCAGCTTTTAACGAACCGCCATAACCAACCGATATCGGGCTGTTTGATGGCAAGCCCAATTCAAAACCCGCACCTAAAAATACCGACTGTTTATCATCCTCACCGCGCCTTTGCGCATGAGCGGCACTAAACGTCGCAAGCAATAAAGTTAATATTAATAGTTTTTTCATCTTTCGTACGTATATATTGGGTGTCATGGTGAGCACCGTCGAACCATAGCGCGCTGCTGGCCTTCGCACGCATCCTTCGACAGGCTCAGGACGACACCCTCCTTATTCTTGCTCCCTGCTCCTAACTCCCCGTTAAGTCAATAAATATGCTCTCCAAACTTTTACCCACATGTTTTTCGCGTAATCCCGCAAGCGTATCATCAGCAACAATATGCCCTTTGCTGATGATTACCACATCATCGCAAACCGCCTCAACCTCCTGCATAATATGAGTCGAAAGGATGATCGTTTTTGTTTTGCCCAAATCGCGGATCAATTGCCGGATACCTACCAATTGGTTCGGGTCGAGCCCTGATGTCGGCTCATCCAATATCAGTACCTGTGGGTCGTGAATAATAGCTTGCGCCAATCCCACCCGCTGCCGGTACCCTTTACTCAGCTCCCCGATTTTCTTTTGCTGCTCGGGGCCTAAGCCCGTTTGCTCGATCACTTCGGCAATGCGCTTTTGCGCGTTGTGTATTTTGTGCACATCAGCAATAAACGCCAGGCTTTCTTTAACATACATATCCAAATACTGCGGGTTAGTTTCGGGCAGGTAACCGATATTGCGCCTCACCTCCAAAGATTGGGTGGTAATATCAAATCCGGCTACCGTAGCCGCACCCGCCGTTTGCGGGATAAAGCAGGTGAGCATTTTCATGGTGGTTGATTTACCCGCCCCATTCGGACCTAAAAACCCCAGCACCCGCCCCGGCTTAACGCCGAAAGTTATGCCATTTACCGCTTTTTGTGTACCGTAAACTTTGGTTAACCCCTGTACCGAAATACTCATTGATATGGACGATGTGAGATGTAAAATGGAATATGTGTTTAACGCAAAAATAGCAGAAGTTATATAACAGATGGAAATTTATTCCGACTGCCCAACTTCGTTAGTCCGGATTTGAAATCCCGCCCAACGCCCACAAAAAAGCCCCGGCAAATTAATACCGGGGCCATATTTTTACTACAGATAATTATAATCCTAAGCTAAATGCTACCTTAAAAAATACCTGGTTAAAACTTGAGCCACCTGCCGGGGTACTCAAACGGGCATCGTAGCCAACACTCAGGTCTAAGCCCGCACGCTGGCTTGAACCGAAACGGAAACCATAACCTACGCTTGGAGTTAATACGATCGCGTTTTTGGTAATCGGTCCGCCGGCAGTTGAGCCAAGGTTAAACGAGGCGCCTGCATCACCTTCAACAAAAAGCTTACTCATATAATAACGGGCACCTACTTGTACCGGTACAAAAGTTGCGATATCGCCGGTTGTGCTGCTGCCATATGTGCTGCTGTTATAAGTATAACCGCTTGCCGCTAAGAAAAATGAAATACCGGTTCCGGCCACAATAGCTAATTGGTCGTCAACAGGGTATTCAAATTTAGCGTTTAGCTGCATGGCGACAGGGTAATTGGAAGTAAAACCACCTATAGCTGCGCCAAAACCGGCCCCAACGCTAACACGTGGTAAAATGGCATCGGCATCCTGCGCACTGGCGGTAAAATAAACACTAAATAATAAGGCTAGTACTAGTAAAGTTTTTTTCATGGTTCAAGGTTTAATTTGCCGCAAAATATAAAAAAATATTATTCCTAAAAAATTCTTTACAATATATACTTTACCTTCGCTAAGCTTTACACCTTTACTTTGAACCGATAATCGGATTTGAAATCCGGTTCACTTAGCTTTAAAGCAACTCCCTTTTATCTTTCTGGCCTCCAGACTTTCCGACTTCCCCCCAAAAAACTATCTTTGCCCTGTTATGAGCAAAAATACCGACGAACTGTTTAAAAATGTGATCTCCCATGCCAAAGAGTATGGCTTTGTTTTCCCTTCAAGCGAAATTTATGACGGCCTGAGCGCTGTTTACGATTACGGGCAAAATGGCGCCGAACTCAAAAATAACATCAAAACCTATTGGTGGAAAAGCATGGTGCAGCTGCACGAAAACATTGTCGGTATCGACTCGGCCATATTTATGCACCCCAAAATATGGAAGGCTAGTGGCCACGTTGACGGCTTTAGCGATCCGATGATCGATAACAAAGATTCGCAAAAACGCTACCGCGCCGATCAATTGATCGAAGATAAAATAGCACAACTTGACAGCGAAGGCAAAACCGACGAAGCCGAAGTTTTACAAGCCGACATGGACGCAGCCTTAAAAGCTGAGGACCTGCCGCGCCTGAAAGAGATCATCGTCAACAACAAAATTGTTTGCCCGATTTCAAAAACCGCAAATTGGACAGATGTTCGCCAGTTTAACCTGATGTTCAGCACCCAAATGGGCGCAATGGCCGATGAATCGAGCGAGATCTACCTGCGCCCCGAAACCGCCCAGGGTATTTTTGTAAACTTTTTAAATGTACAAAAATCAGGCAGGATGAAAATTCCTTTCGGGATAGCGCAGATCGGCAAGGCTTTCCGTAACGAAGTGATCGCCCGCCAGTTCATCATCCGCATGCGCGAGTTTGAGCAAATGGAGATGCAGTTCTTCGTTCGCCCCGGCACCGAAATGGAATGGTACAAATACTGGAAAGAAGCCCGCCTGAAATGGCATTTGGGTTTAGGCACCAGTCCCGATAAATACCACTACCACGATCATACCAAGCTGGCGCATTACGCCAATGCAGCCGTTGATATTGAGTACGAGTTTCCGTTTGGGTTTAAAGAGGTGGAAGGCATCCACAGCCGTACCGATTTTGACCTGAGCCAGCATCAGAAATTCTCGGGCAAAAAAATGCAGTATTTCGACCCCGAATTAGGTCCGGATGGTAAACCTTATGGTAACTATATCCCTTACGTTATCGAAACATCAATAGGTTTAGACCGGATGTTCCTGCTAACGCTGATGAACGCTTACGACGAAGAGGACCTGAGCACCGAAGAGCGCGAAGACAGCCGCGTAGTATTACGCTTCCCGCCGGCATTAGCGCCGGTAAAAGCGGCCATATTCCCATTAACTAAAAAAGACGGCCTGCCCGAAAAGGCCCGCGAAATAATGGACAGGCTGAAGCTTGACTTCCATGTACAATACGAAGAGAAAGATGCCATCGGTAAACGCTACCGCCGCCAGGATGCTATAGGTACGCCGATCTGTATTACGGTCGATCATCAGTCATTAGAAGATAACACCGTAACCATCCGCCACCGCGATACCATGGCGCAGGAACGCGTACCCGCCGATCAGTTAGAAAAGATCATCGGCGACCTGGTAAGCTGGAAAAAGGTGTTGGCGTAATACTTCAAAAGATTTGACAACTTTTTAAAAGTTGTCAAATCTAACAGGTTAAAATATAAAGCACTTGTTTACGGGCAAGTGCTTTTTTTCTTTCCAGGGGCTATCAACCTAAACTGCCGACACAAATGACTAATGAACAATTACACCATAAATCCCGGATTTGCCTGAAACAATTGCCAATCTTCCAGCAAACGAGCTTTTAACCCCTGCAATTGCACATCGGCTTTCCATTTGGCATCTAAAACCTCCAACCGGTATATGCGCTTTAACAGGTTATAACACATGGTAAACTGCCCGCAGGCAATCACGTTATCCCTATCCGTTTGTACCCCGCTGTTAAACCATAAGGTAGTGCCTACGGCTGTAGCCGCGGTTGCCACGCTTTGCAGCGCCGGGGTTGGTTCTAAGATATGCGATACTGCCGGCCACCACGCCTTGTCCCTTGTTTCCAAATTATCAATACGCACGGCGTTGTGCTGGCTCGAAAACTCGTAAATAAAGCAGGATAAGGCTCGATTTTTATAAGCAGGCATCGTGTAAAAGCTGGTATAAGCTTGCCGCCTTTCCTGGGCTAAAAAAACTTTCAGGTTGAGCAGCAACATGGATTGAGCGCGCGAAGCGAACATTTGCTGCAGTAAAGTAAACCGGAGTCCAAAAAAATACCCGATATATTTGATGAGCGTCCGGCCAAAGCTGGTTTTGGCCATCTTTTGCTTCTCTTCTTTAAAAATGCGCTGCAGGTAAAGGTAAATTACGCCGGGTATAAAAATAAACACCAGCATTCCCAGCCCCACCGTTCGCCAGGTGCATCCAAAAAACAGCATTGCAATAGCGGCTATAAAGGCTACCAAAGCCACCTTCATGATATTATTCACCTTGTTAATGGTGAGGTTTTTATACCACCTGTTTGTTTCAGTAGGGTTTACAAACTGATCCATAAAATAGCTCCCCACGTCACACACCATCATCACATCAAACGGCTTTTTGGGCGGGTGGCTTGCACGGAAGTTGTCCTCCATCATCATGCTTCCCAAACCCTGGTTATCAACCACGCCGCCATCCATCATACAAAATGGCTTATTGGTTATCTCAGCTGTTTTAAGCGGGTTATTATTTTTGTAATTGATCGCCATCAGCATCTCATCCACATTGTTCAAATCCTTGTGCATATAGTCATACGGGTAAACCATAGGTTCAAACCCCGACGGGAAACACGATGATGTCGCTACTACGTCGCTTAACTTCAGCTTACGCGCAACATCGGCGTTATTAAAGTTGAGATAATAATTACCCACGGTAAATATGCTATCCGGGTACCCATTGGTTTGAAAACGGAACGCGATGCCATTATTCAGTTCGGTTGCGTTAAAACAAACGGTTTTTAAATGCGGCTGGGCGCTATGGTCAAAAAACACATCCAGCGTTTCGCTTTTGCCTTCGGCATTGGTAAACAGCATTTCGTCATAGGCTTTCGCGAAAGCATTGATCAGGTTGTGGGTCTTTTCGGTTTTTACTGTCCAGCCTGTCGCGGCATCGGTTTGCGAGCCAACCTCATTCCATTTTTTCGGATCGGTTAAAATATCGAACACCCGGTTCAACAACACTTCCCCATCCATAAAGTGTTTCATGCCTTTATAAAAATTATCAAACACAAAACCCGGCTTAAAAATACTGGCGCTATAAAACGCATTGGTTATTGAGCCGCCCGAAGTTGAGGTAGTAAACGTAATATGTTTAAGCAGGCAATCATCCGGATCGGCCAACCAAGCCCGGTTAAGGTACGATATGGCACCAAGGCTAAACGATGCCGCCCTGAACCCTCCGCCCGACAGGGCCAGCGCCATATCGCCAAACGGATTTTCGGGTAAAATATTAACCTGTTGCCGGGAAACTTCCTTCGGGGTTTCAACCTGCGCCGGCGGGGTGGATAAGTCTAACAGTGACATAGCTTGAAATTGGTTGGTTTACTTATACCAAGTTAAGTATTATTTTGTTGCGATAATACCCGTTAAAACACTGTAATTGGCAATAAATTAAAACCGTCCAAATATCTTTACGCGTTGCCGCATCAACTGCCGGGCCAGCATAAAAATGTAGACAAAATCGTATATCAGGATGGCTATGAACAAAAACTGTAGTAAAGGAGAATGACTATAGGTTTTTGTTTGAGTGTAAAAAGCCACCGATGCCAAAAGCGTACCCAGCATTTTAAAAATAGCAATGTAAATACTTTGCCCTGCTATGCTTTTGCGATGGTTCAGCATCACAACAAACAGTACCGACATCATCAGGTTTTGACCGAAAGCGGCATAAGCCCCGTTGGCATCTTTTAACTCACGACCTAATAGTAGCACTAAGGTAAAAGTTACGGCAAAGCCCAATAAAAACTGCAGGTAAAAACTACCGGCCATCATCACCTTAGGTACCGGCGGGCCAAAACGCAGGTATTGCAGTAGTATAAGCATATCAAAAGTAAACCATATCCTGTCAACAGCCAGTTGCGGCATGCTGTGCGGATAAATGAAAGAGTAAATGGTTTCCCATGATAAATTAGCCAGCAAGGCAGCAGCGGGCATACCATAGGTGAGGTCGATTATTCCCCTGCGGATGATCAATAAGTAAGTCAATGTCCAGCATACGCCAGACCCGATCATCAATTGGTTAAAAACAGACATGCACAAATATAACTAAATGACGGTAGCTTATCTTACTTTGGGGTCAAAGCATATTCGCCCCAAAAATCAGTAGCCGCGCCGCCGCCGCCCAGGTCCATCATGATCTTACCGGCCATCATAGAGTTTTCTCCGCCTGCCATTTGCGCGCCGCTGCCCATCACGGTGATTACCTGGTCGGGTTGTCTGTTACTGTTGAACATGCTTACTCCATTCAACAAAATATGATAGCTGAATTTCGCAGGATTATCTACCGAAAGACCCAGCAATTTTAAGTTAACCGACAATTCGCAGGTAAAGGCTCCTTTGGCATCATACCGGCCCGCTACCCTGATACCATCTTCGTTGTATACCGATATCAGCGAATCAAGATCTTTGAACCCCAATGTACCGATCCATTTCGACCGCTGGCTAAACTGCTTATTGCGGGCCATCATCACCGAGTCGGCCTCTTTATCGGACAATTGTGCATTGTCTGAGGCTGCGTTACGCTTTAGTGTCATAACAGAAATCACCATACCTTTTGCTTGTGTCGCTATAGTCACCGGGTAAACAACTCGCATACCGTCCTTATCTGTTTTTTTGCCCGATGGCTGTACTGTCAGGCAAACGCCGCCGCTTATAATTTTACGGATAACAGCCGGGTCGGTAGCCTGAACGGTTAAGTACAGGTTCTGGTCATCATTGCTCAGCGTGTAAAAAATATCGGTTGCATGATTATAGGCTTTGAATTGATTGTTCCATTCGGTCACCTTACCATCTATTTTAATATCGGCAGGTGCGCGTACGCTTCCCTGTTGCACATTGGGTAATTTTTGCGCGTTTGCTGCGATTGACACAAACGAGCATATCAGCGTTGTTGCAAATAATATCTTAATGTTCCGCATAGCCATGTTTAACTAAAATTTTAGTTAAACATAATTACTAAATTCAAAATATCATAATTTAACATTGTTAAAGTATGTTAAATGCACTTAATAAAAAGGCCCACCATGTGCGGAGGGCCTCTAAAATTTGTAACCGATGCTGATTAACCTTCGTAAGTAGCTGTTAAAGTAATCGGCACATTCAGTGCTTTTGATATAATGCAATTGGCTTTTGCACCTTCAGCAACTTGCTGAAAGGTTGCATTATCCACACCTTCAATTTTTGAAGCTTTTAACTCCAGGTGTATCCCGGTGATCGATAAAGCCTGCATATCCAGGTCTAAAATAGCCTCGGTATCCAGGTCGTTTGGTGTAAATCCTGCTTGTGTTAAAGCAGCACCCACAGCCATAGTAAAACAACCTGCGTGAGCCGCTGCTATCAGTTCTTCCGGGTTAGTGCCAACGCCATCGGCAAAACGGGTTTTAAACGAGTATTGCGTATCATTCAACACAGTACTTTGTGTTGATATTTTTCCTGATCCGGCTTGCAGGGTGCCGTTCCAATGTGCTTTTGCGGTACGTTTCATAAAGTATTGATTTTGGTTTCTGTTAAGGTTATAAAGCTAAGTATTTGTTTGTAAACTACGTATTACCATTTTGCACGTTCGTACTGCACGGGCCATTTAATCTCATGCCCTAAAGTGTGTGCTGCCCTTAACGGGAAATGCGGGTCGCGCAGCATTTCGCGCGCCAGCAAAACCACATCGGCTTTGCCACTTTGGATGATCTCGTCGGCCTGCTGCGGTTCGGTTATCATACCTACCGCCCCGGTTAATATTCCGGCTTTGCGTACGCTTTCTGCAAATTGTACCTGATATCCCGGCCCTACCGGTATTTTTGCCCCGGCTACATTGCCACCGGTTGAGCAATCTATCAGGTCAACACCTTTATCTTTCAATATCTCCGCCAATTTAACCGAATCTTCTTCTGTCCAGCCGCCTGGCGTCCAGTCGGTAGCCGATATGCGTACAAACAACGGGTTCTCCTGCGGCCACGCAGCACGTATGGTATCGGTGATCCCGAGCAGTAACCTTATCCTGTTCTCAAAGCTGCCGCCATATTCATCGGTACGATGATTACTCAATGGCGATAAAAACTCGTTGATGAGATACCCGTGCGCTGCATGTATCTCAATCACTTTAAAGCCTGCTTTTATAGCTCTGAAGGTAGCTTGCTTAAAATCGTCTATCACTTTGGCTATACCTGCTTTATCCAGCTCTAAAGGTTTTTCCTCGCTATCGATAAAAGCAATGGCGCTTGGTGCTACCGTTTGCCAGCCGCCGCTTAGCACAGGTACTTGCCTACCTCCCGCCCACGGCACTTCGTGACTGGCTTTACGGCCGGCGTGGGCGAGTTGCACACCGGCAACAGCTCCATGCTGATGTATAAAGTTGGTTATCTTTTCGAGTTCGGTAATGTGTTCATCTTTCCAGATACCCAGGTCACCTGCGCTTATTCTGCCTTCCGGCGATACGGCTGTTGCTTCGGTAATAATGAGCGCGGCACCGCCCACAGCACGGCTACCTAAATGCACCAGGTGCCAGTTATTGGCAAACCCGTCTTCGCTGCTATATTCGCACATTGGCGATACGACTATTCTATTTTTTAATTCAACGCCCCGGATGGTTAAGGGGCTAAAAAGATGTGGCATAACTCAATTTTTCTCAATTTTAACACTAATTTATTTGCTCGGGTTTCACTTTGTTCAATAAATACTTTGGCATGACGAACGCCCGCCTTTATGTCATTTAAATAACTTATTTTCGACTTAATAATCCCCTGATTAAACTGTAATACTCCTCCTGATTAAAATATGCAATCATCTCCAAATTTCGACGGTAAAGTTTTTGTTAATCCTGTCCCAACCAAAGTTGGCGGCGACGGCAATATGGGTAAGATACTATATGAGTATTTTATAAAATCGCACCCTAACCGTGTTCCCAAAAAAACACCAGGGCCATTTGCTGTCGACCATGAAAAACTGAATTACCTGCCGCCAAACACCTTGCGCATTACCTGGCTTGGGCATTCGGGCATGATCATCGAAATCGACGGCAAACGTTTTTTAACCGATCCGGTTTACCGCCGCGCCTCACCGTTCCAGTTTGCGGGTCCAAAACGTTTCTTCCCCGCACCAATCTCGCTCGATGAACTGCCGCATTTGGATGCGATCATCATATCTCACGATCATTACGATCATCTCGACCAACAGATCATTGTAGCCCTGGCAACCAAAGGCACGCCTATTTATACTTCTCTTGGCGTAGGCGATATCTTAACAAAATGGGGTGTATCTAAACTACAAATTACCGAGCTCGACTGGTGGCAAAGTGTAGATGCAGGCGATGGCTTTACGTTAACCGCCGCACCGGCGAGGCATTTCTCGGGCCGGAGCATGTTTAACCGTAACCAGACGCTGTGGTCATCATTTGCCATCAAAGGCCCGGTGCATAATGTTTATTATGGTGCCGATTCGGGCATTCACCCGCTATTTAAAGAAATCGGCGAACGACTTGGCCCTTTTGATATCGCGATGTTGGAAATTGGCGCTTCTGACCCGATGTGGGCCGATATACACATGGGCCCGGCCTACGCTACCGATGCCATGCTGGCTTTAGGAGCTAAAGTAATGATGCCGATACACTGGGGCACATTTAACCTGGCCTTGCATACCTGGACCCAACCTGTAGAAGATGTAATAAAATTCGCTGCCGAAAAGCACATCAAGCTACTGCTACCCGCCCCTGGCCAAACCTATACTTACACCGGCGAGGAATACATTAACAAATGGTGGGAGCCATTTATGTGAGACTGTGCAAATTAGAAAATGTGCAGATGAGTAGATGTACAAATGATCCAAAAACAGGAACTTGTTGAAAAATCCCTGTTTAATCGTGACATAATGCTTAAAATTATAGGTATTTGCACATCTACTCATTTGCACATCAAAAGGGCTTTTACTTCTTCGCCGTTGCTCTCACAACCTTAACCTCAGCAGCCTTAATGGCGCTGGCTTTATTGCCAAAGCTGTTGCGCACATAGGTTAATACATCGGCTATTTCCTGATCGTTTAAAAAGTTGTGCGGTGCCATGTTATTGGAGTAAGTTTCCCCGTCGATCTCCACATTCTGCGCAAAGCCATTCAATACCACTTTGATCAGTTTGGTTTTATCGCCAAGCACATAGCTTGTTTTAACCAAAGGCGGGTTCATGTTGGGCACGCCGCCGCCATCAACAAAATGGCAGCTCAAACAGTTTTTGGTATACACCACTTTTCCACGGGCTATAGAAGCGGCGATCCCCGGTTTTACAGCAGCGGTTTTAGGTTTAGATTGGGCAAACAAGTGCAAGCTGATCGGCAGTAAAATAACCGCCGCTAAAAGTTTCTTCATATAAACAGGCAGATTTATTTTTTATAGATGATACGGTAAATAGTTCCTTTGCTGTCGTCGCTCACGTAAAGCGATCCATCCGGCCCTTGTGCCAGCCCGCATGGGCGGTGATCGGCACGGCCCGCGGCTGTCTTTTGTTCCGATCCCGAAAAGTTATCGGCAAACACTTCCCAGTTACCAAAAGGCTTACCGTTTTTAAACGGCTGGAACACCACAAAATAGCCAGCCTGTGGTTCGGGTGCCCGGTTCCATGATCCATGGAAAGCGATAAAAGCGCCATTTTTATATTTCTCGGGGAACATATTGCCGGTATAAAACAACAGTCCGTTAGGTGCCATGTGGCCGGGGTACGCCGCTGCCGGGTCTATAAAGTTGCCATCAGCCTCCTTTTTTCCATCGCCGCCATATTCGGGCGCCATGATCTTTTTATGTTGTATCTGGTCGTAATACATATATGGCCAGCCGGCGTTATCGCCTTTCTTTAAAGCATACATACATTCGGCCGGTAACTCCGCCGATTGCTTGGTGGTAAACATAGCAGGGAAAATATCGTGTAACTGGTCGCGGCCATGCTGCATTACAAACAGTTGGTTATCCTGGTAGTTCCAGTCTAACCCAACCACGTTGCGCAAGCCTGTAGTATATCTCACGCCATCGCCATAAGTTTGGTTTAATTTATTGGCTTTAAACTGCCATATCCCACCTGCCGAATCCAATATCGGGCAACCTTTGATACCCATCGAACCCAACTGGCGGTCGTGCTCCTGGCACGAGTTTGAGTAAGCGCCCACGTTTACATAAATATTGCCTGCGTTATCCAGCACGATAGATTTTGTTTCGTGCTCGCGTCCCATTTTTAAGCCTGTAATTATTTTCTCAGGCTCGTTAGGGTTGATCACCTTATTGTTGGCATCCAGCTTATACCTGAATACTTCCCTGTTCGACGAAGCATATAAGTAGCCATCTTTAATATAGATACCCGTGCCGCCATAGTTACCAAACCCACCTGTTAACACAGCTTTACCATCCGCGCCTTCATGCAAAACCAAAATACCCTTACCATCCTTAACACGGGCAAGTTTCACTAAAATATCGCCTTGAGGGGTAACTGTTAAATGCCTGGCCTGCGCACCCGTTTCAGCAACTTTTAAAGCGCCAAAACCGGCAGGTAATTTTAAGCCTGCGTTATCAGCATCGGCTACTACACCATTGTCCGATTTTAATGCGAACAAGGCAATGCCTATAACAACTGCAGGTATCAGGTATTTAAAATTGATTTTCATTGTAGTGTGATGGTTATTGGCTCCGAAGCTACTACTTTTCTCTAACTCAGTAAAATATAGCCGCTTAATATCGCAAAAAACATGGGAGCGAAACAATAGTTTTACAAAGCGTAGATAGTGTAACTTATTTACCGGTCAGCTAGGTTAATTGCCGCACGATCCTGATATGGGTATTGGCTCCAAAGTGCATGGCATCGGCATTTAAAACGTGGGTAAAAGCTTCGTTAGCTTGTGCATATTGCTTCAATCCCAAATGGCCCAGCCCCGCAATGTACCGGCAGTGCAGCATATTGCGCAGGTTCAGGTCATCATCAAAGATCAACAGGTTGGGTAGCGATACCGCAAAATAGTCAAGCGTGATCTCATCGTGCTGATGTTTATCGCCATAGGCTACCAGTTTATTAAATATCCCGGCAGCCTTTTTAGGTTCACCTAATTTTATCCATGCCAGGCCCTGGTAAAATATTTTATCGGGCTGCTGGTCGTTATAAAAAATAGCCGCGCCGGGTTCGGCTAAACCTTTGGTAGCTTTTTGCCAATATTTTTTTGCTCCCGCGATGTCGTTCAGTCCTTCGTAAGCGCATCCCAGCCAGTAAAATATATCATTTTCCTGCGCGCCGGGCAATTTGCCTTCGCCTAAATTTTCGGGATAGGTTTGCGCTTTGATGAGGCATTCTATTGCACGGTTAAAATCTCCGTTGTCAATACAAACCTTTGCCATTTCAATCAAACTAAAGATGTATTGGCCTGATGCCTTACCTTCGCCACCCTCCCAGGGGTGAAATTTGCGGCTCATCAATAATTCAAAAGCCTGCTCATAGTTCCCTATAAAATTATAAATAGCCGCGCGCTCCAGGTACACGTCATCGCGGTCAAGGGTTGCAGGCAGGTTATCTTCGAGCAGTTTCAACCGCTGCTGCGGGGTGTGGTTTAATCTTTTGTACAACTGGTCGAGCTCCATCAATACCCGGGCATCTGTTTGGTTAAGCTTATACGCTTTTTCGAACACATAAAGCGCCTGCTGTGCGTTATTAAACTTATTAAAGTAAGCGATGCCCAGGTTACGCAATACCGTAGGGAACGCGGGATCTTTTCGTGCCGACAGTTGCCAGTTACTCATCGCCTCGGTGTACTGCCGTTTATCGTACCATAGATTGCCCAAATAATAGGGCGATCTGGCGTCATCAGGATTTGCCTTAATAGCGGATTCTAAAACAGTAATATCTTCTAACCGGTTAGGGAAGCAATAACCCGGGTCTGCATTTGCGGCAAGGGTCAGATAACCGGCAACATCACCATTATTCGCAACCAGGCTGTTGTAATAAGCCAGGTAATAATTTACAAGCGGATCTTGCTGATGGTCCTTTACCTGCAGAAGCAAAGCAATGGCTTCAGAATATAATCCTGCCGAAGCGTAATCGATAGCGTATGCGATGAGGTTATTGGCAGTAGCGCGACTGAGTGCCAGCAATTGGTCCATGGCTTTTTCGGCACGATGTTCCATCCTTAATTCCTGGTAGCATAAATAAACTCCGAATAAGACCCCAATATTAAAACTATCCCGTTTGACGGCTTGTTCGGCTACAGCCAGCGCCTCTTTAATACGACCGAGTTTAAGCAAGGCCATAACCTTAAGGGTATAAGCTTTACCATTGCGCGCATTACGGTCTATCGATTGATCGATATGTTCCAAAGCCAGCTCGTAATGCCCGCGCATCATATCAATTTCGGCAACAGCAAAAAAGCCATTATCCTGCCAGGCACTGTTCCAGGTGGCTTTAAAAAATGCATCGTAGGCTTCGTTAGTGTCACCTTGATATTTCAGGCACAAACCCAGGTTATAATAAGCCTCGCCATCGTACGGGTTAGGGTTACGCTGTGTAATAGTGGCTATAGCGTTACGGAAATACGGTTCGCTTTTGGCAAACAACCCGCGCCTAAAATACCATATGCCTAAGGCGTTATTATTACGCGCATCCATCGGGTCGCGTTTTAAGGCTTCCTCATAATACGGTACGGGGCTATAAGTAGCGTGGCGATATTGCTCCAGGTGCTGGCCGGTTAAAAACAATTGCTCGCAAGTAGCTACCTCATGCGGCTGCAAGGCAGGCTTTGCCGGTTCAGGGATCTCGTTTTGTTTATTTTGCGATGGTGTATAAGAAATAACTTCCTTTCCGGATGCACCGGATACCACCAGCTTTAATTCGCGCTCATCAACTTTGCCGTTAAGGGTAACTGTATTTTGATACTCCTTTGCCGGAGAAATGTCGGTTTCTTCGCTAAACACCAACTTATCTTTCTGGTATAATTCAACTTTCACCGCGGTTAATGCGGATGTGGCAAACAGCTTAACATCAACAGTGTTACCCGTCGCCTCCATATTCAATAAAATATCCTTTGTGGCGTTTTGTACCACGCCTAATTCGCGGTAAGGCAAAAAATACTGCGTGAAGGACTTTTCTTCGTTCGGCATCAACCAGCTAAAATCGGGTTGATTATCGGTAAAAACGCCTGTCATTAACTCAATGTATGGCCCGTCTTCATCAGTCAGGTTCCTGTCCCAGGCTACGCCGAAATCGCCATTACCCCAGGTCCACTGTTTTTTACCCGGTGATACATGGTGATCGGCCACATGCAGCACGCCTGCACGGGTATCGTGCTCATAACCACCAACAAAATTATACTCGCTGTTTACGGCCATATACGATGTTGGCACCGGGATATTTTTATACCGCGATATATCAGTGCCGGGCGAATAATCGACTTTATAATAAGTTCCGGTAGCTATCGGGAAAGTGGAAACATCGCGCTTACCGTGATCAAAAACCGCGTTAACATCCGGTGGAAAAACCGACTGGTAATCATCATTCACTTTTACCGCCGGGTTGGCCCACCATAAAAAGGTTTGCGGCAAATTGCTTCGGTTATACAACTTTGCTTTTATTTCAAGGTACGCCTTATCGGGATATAAAGTAAAACCCGCCATACCTTTGGTATGGAACATTTTTTCAACCTCGTTAACCCAAATGGTTTTGCTGCCGTCGGCATTATCTTCCATACAAAAATCAACGGGTTCAAAAGTGCTTGGCCTGTGGTGCTGCGGCCAGTTAAACTCTATTCCGCCCGATATCCAGGGCCCGCAAAGCCCAACCAACGCCGGCTTGATGACCTGGTTATAATAGATAAAATGGCGCTCTTTTATTTTGTCGTACGCCATTTGTACCCGCCCACCCAACTCCGGCAGTATCATTATTTTTAGATAGTCGTTCTCTAAAAAAACACCCGTATATTCTTTATCTACTTTTTCGTCGTATATCTTCTCGATCACCGGATTAGGATAAACCACACCGCTGCTCCCCTGGTAAACCCGTTTTTCAAAAAACATCGGGTTTTTATCAGGCGCGCCTGTCTCGTAAGTTGGGATAACTACTTTTTCTATCCAGCTTTTAACCATTGTGGTAATTTGTTAATGCGTAAAATTGTGCTCTAACTCTTCCAGTGTTTGCCCCTTGGTTTCCTTTACCCTGGCCCTGATAAACAAAAAGCCTAAAAAGCAAATAGCCGCATACAGGTAAAACGGCCCGTATGTACCCAGCTTTGCCGCTAATGGTGGGAAGGTGAACACGAGGATAAAATAGGCAGCCCAAAGGCTGACAATAGCTACAGACGATGCCACGCCGCGGATGTTATTCGGAAATATTTCGGATATCAGTACCCAGGTAACCGGTGCCAGCGAAGTAGCATACATCCCTATAGCAAGCAATACACAAACTGAAACGATCGCAGGCGATGCATGGCTCTTGAGGGATAAGGCCAATACAATGTAGATAACCGACAGGCCAAGCGAGCCCATCAGCATTAACGGCCTGCGGCCCAGTTTATCTACCTGCCACATAGCCAGCAGAGTAAACAGCATATTTACAATGCCAATGGCTACGGTTTCGAATAGCTGGCTGTCCAAATTTGCCCCTACCGATTTAAAAATGGTTGAGGTATAGTTAAACACCACATTGATGCCGCAAAACTGCTGAAAAACCGCCAGCGTAATACCCACCACAACCGCCGGGCGAACAGCTTTGGCAAACACCGCGCTGTACGATTGCTTTTTGCTTCCGGTTAATGATAGCGCGATGTCCGACATGGTATTACCGGCAAAGTCGCTGTCGCCTATCTTATTTAAGATATTCAGCGCCCTTTTGTCTTTACCGGCCTTTACCAGCCAGCGCGGGCTCTCCGGTAAAAAAATCACGCCCAAAAAAAACAGCAGCGATGGCACACACCCTAAACCAAACATCCATCGCCAGGCATCAGGGCCCTTGTCAGCCAGGGTATAGTTGACCAGGTTGGTGACCAGTATCCCGATAACAATGGTGAGTTGGTTGATGGCAACATTACGTCCGCGAATAGCCGCCGGCGATACTTCGGCAATGTACATCGGGCTCAGCATCGATGCCATACCCACGCCTATGCCCGCCGCAAACCGCATCACTACAAACTCGGTAAGCCCTTGCGCAAAAGCCATCCCTAACGATGAAATAGCAAATATGGCGGCGGCCAGCATTAAGCCCGGACGGCGGCCGTACCTGTCGGCCAGGTTACCTGCCAACAGGCAGCCCACAATACAGCCAAGGGCAAGCGAGCCGGTTAAAAAGCCTTCCCACCAGCTTGATAGTTGAAAGGTTGTACGTAAAAATGGTAATGCGCCGGATATAACCGCAAAATCGAACCCGAATAAATAGCCGCCCAACGCCGAAATAAAGGATATACCCAGTATATAAGTATGGTTAAACTTGCTTGCTGTAGTGTTCATTAAGTTTATAATTGGTAAACTAAAGTAGCGCAACATGCCTGATACCACAATGGATATTTTTTATTAAAAGATGGACTTTATTACCTTTTTAGTTATTTTGCTTTAACTCAAAGAAAAGAGCTTTGAACAAATGCGGATAAAACATTAAATAGTTATATATGAATACCATTGATCGGCATTCAAAAAAAATAAAAGAAGGCTTTATCGGTCAAAAAATGATCGTACTACCGCCCGACGTTGTCAAAAAAGTGGTAAAAAATATGCTTATCCAACGGCTGTACTTAACCGCCATTGGGTATTACCCTCATGCCAGCTTTCACGATAGGGAACGCAAACAGGGCAGCAATCAATACATATTTTTATACTGCACCGAAGGCAAAGGGAATATTGAAATTGCTGGCAAAAATGTTGAGATGGTGCCTAATACTTATTTCATCATCCCTAAGAATACGGCGCACCATTATAAAAGCTCGGCAGATGCGCCATGGAGTATTTACTGGGTGCATTTTATTGGCGAACATGCCGACGCGCTTTATCAGCGCTATCTCGAAAAGCAACAAAATTTCATCCCCTACGATGAGCGCAAAATAAATGCCTTTAACGAAGTATTCAATTTATTAGAAAGCAGCTTCGATATTCATACGCTCGAGATATTGAATATCCGTTTGTTTGATTTTATTTCTTCGTTTATCTATCAAAAAGATCTCGACCCCGCCGTAAACGATAATGATGTGGCAAGCAACTCTATAGGGTTTATGAAAGAGCACCTGAACAGCTCTTTTGCGATCGATGATTTTGCCCGGCAACAAAAGCTTTCGGTGTCACATTATTCCAGGCTGTTTTACCAAAAAGCAGGCAGTTCGCCGGTACGGTATTTTAACCAGCTAAAAATACAACGATCATGCCAGATGCTGTATTTTACCAACCGCAGTATTAAAGAGATCTGCCTTGAACTTGGCTTTACCGACCCGTATTATTTTTCGCGGCTGTTTAAAAAGCTAATGGGCATTTCGCCGGCTAAATATAAAAGCCAGCATAAAACTAATTGATCACCGGCTCGCGCTGATATTTATTACGATACTCTATCGGCGATAAACCTGTAATACGTTTAAAGGTACTCCGAAAAGCTTTGGTATCGGTGTAGCCAACATTATACATCACCTCGTTCACGTTCTCGCGCGATGATTCGAGATTCATCTTAGCGGCTTCAATTTTTACACGCTGTATATATTCAACCACGGTGTTGGATGTAGCTTTCTTAAATCGGCGCTCCAGATTACGGCGGCCCAGCGCCAGCATATCGGCCAGTTGATCCACTGTTATTTTAGCCTTAAAATTTCCTTCAATAAATTCCTGCGCCTGCTTCACATGCGCATCTTCATGGTCTTTCTGCCCCATAAACATCACAAACTGCGATTGGCTTTTGCGCGCGTATTCTATCTGGAAAGCCTTTGAGCAAAATATGGCTATCTCGCGCCCGGCGTATTTCTCAATGAGGTACAGTATTAAATTAAGATACGAGAATGCACCACCACTCGAATAAATCCCGTTCTCATCGGTAATGATCTTATCCTCAACCAGCGTCACATCCGGGAACATCCTTCTGAAATCATTAGCCGCGATCCAGTGCGTGGCAGCCTTGCGTCCATTAAGTAAACCCGTCGAAGCTAACAAAAAGGCGCCAACACATAAACTGGCAACTTCGGCGCCGCCTTTATACTGGCTTACTATCCAGGGCACAAACTCCTCATTCTCTTTTATCAGTTTTACCATATCCCCGTCAATAGCCGGGATGATGATCAGATCTGTTTTTTTCACGTCACCAACCAATTCATCAGCAAAAACAGTATACCGGCCGCCGGCTACCGGTATCTCCTTTGTAAGCCCAACCAGCTTTACCTGGAACAATGCCGGCTTGCCCAGGCTGTTCACAAATTTGTTAACTTCGGTAAAAACCTGGCGCGGGCCTTCAATACTGCCCAGTATAGCTCCCTTAGGAACCAGTATCGATATGTGTTTCATAAGGGTAAAATTAGACAATCGGTTTGTCGCAATCAACCCCTTAATTTGCTGTAATTGCACCCTTTACAATTCAGATAACGCCACTACATTTGTTTTGTCAAATCACAACAACCAATGGAAACTTATAAATTAGACCACGACATTAAAGTTTTTTGCGTTACCGCCGATTCATTTCCAAATGGCGTACAGGCTGCCTACGATAATCTGCATGCAAAAGCCGGGCAGGAAGGGCGGACTATTTACGGCCTGTCGAAACCTGATAACAACCAAATAGTTTATAAGGCCGCCGCGACCGAAAAATTTGATGGCGAAGGAAATCAATTGGGTTTAGAAACTTTCATTATCCCGAAAGGCGAATATGTTACCGAAACCATACATGACTGGAAAAATAATATGCAAAAATTCGGACCCACGTTTATGGCGCTGCTCGCTAATTCAAGGCTCGACTGGAGCAGCTGGTGTATTGAGTGGTATAAAAACGACGATGAGGTTTTGTGCATGGTAAAACTGCAAAACGCATAACCGCAATATATTTTCTTTAACTTAAATACTTAAAACCATATGATTATGAGCACGGAAAAAAAAGTCAGCACCGCTACAAAAGTTATTTATTGGATCACAACCGGAATATTAGGTTTGTTTATACTGCCTGGGATATTCTTTTTGAATAGTGAAATGGCCAAAGAAGGCATGAAACACATGATGATGCCACAATGGTTTGCTTACGAAGTAGGTATCGGCAGTTTCATTGGCGGGTTAATATTATTGATCCCGATGTGGAAACGCTTGAAAGAGTGGGCGTATGTTGCGTTGGGCATTACATATATCTCTGCGTTTATCGGTCACTTATCTATCGATGGCTTTGGACGCGACGCAATTACAGCCATTATCATGTTTGGAGTTTTGTTGGTATCGTACATCTATTATCACAAAATAAATGATTAAATCCAAATCATCAATAAAAATTATATCAATTTGAACAAAATATAAATTTTAGCTATATGATAGTTTTATATGTAGTATTGGCTGGTATCGCCATCCTTTTTATCGCAGCAGCTTTTAAGCCGGAAGAGTATACCATCGAGCGCGACATTGTGATCAACCGTCCCAAAAGCGATGTTTTTAACTACGTTAAGTTGCTAAAAAATCAGGATTATTACAGCAAATGGGTAATGACCGACCCCAACATGAAAAAAGACTTTACCGGCACTGATGGTACCGTTGGGTTTATCTATGCATGGGATAGTGAGAATAAACAAGCCGGAAAAGGTGCGCAGGAGATTATTAAAATAACAGGCGAAGACCGGGCCGATATGGTGGTGCGTTTTGAAAAGCCTTTTGTAGGCATAGCCCATCCGAGTGTAATCACCGAGGCTTTATCACCAACAGAAACTAAAGTAAGATGGATATTTAAAGGTACCTGTACTTACATGATGCGCGTCATGCATATTGTGCTTAACCTTAAAAAAGTGTTAGGTAAAGATATGCAAACAAGCCTGGACAATTTGAAAGCAATTCTCGAAAAACAATAAACAACTATATCATGGCAACAATAAACCCCTATTTAAACTTTTTAGGAAATACCGAAGAGGCATTTAATTTTTACAGGTCAGTATTCGGCGGCGAATTTTCCATTATTCAACGCTATAAAGATCTGCCCGATGCCACAATGAACTTAGCCGCCGAAGACGCTGAAAAGCTGATGCACATCTCTTTACCAATCGGCAATGGTAATGTATTGATGGGCACCGACGCACTTGGCTCAATGGGCCAGCAACTCACGGTAGGCAACAACTTTGTTTTAAGCATGAATACCAGCAGTGAAGCCGAAACTGAAAAAATATTTAACGGCCTGAGTGCCGGCGGCCAGATTACGATGCCATTGCAGCGGACTTTCTGGAGCCCGTACTTTGGCATGCTGACAGACCAATTCGGTATACAGTGGATGGTGAATTACGAAAATAACGAGCAGGAATAATTTAAAAATTGAACGGGAATGGTTGAAGTTTTTAAAACAGATGTTAAATGGCAAAAGCAGGCAAAAGCGCTTCATGCTGTTTTGCTGCGCCACTTCCCGTTCATTCAAATCAATTTCGACCTGAGCGATTGTGACCGCATATTGCGGGTTGAAGCGAACGACTTTTGCCCGCTTAAGGTTATCGAGCTATTAAACCACAACGGGCACCAGTGCCTGGTTTTAGATTAAGGTCATCTGTCTGTATCATGTGTCATTTCGATCACGTCCCGATATCCGGTAGGTTCAATACGTATTACTCCTGTAAAGGGATGATCCAGTAAAATAATAATATACATCACCATCCCGATAAAAATACCAAGCATAGCGGTTATCGTCATGTGCAGGCGCATGCTTTCAACATCTATCATTAATGCCGAGACGAGCAAAATCAAAGCGCCTATCATTATGGGTACCCATATTTCGATGCTCATCGCCGAATCGCCATCCAGTTGCCGTAAACTGCGGTAAGTAGCCAACTCGTTCAACTGTGTAAACATTTCAGATACACGCATATTATTGCTTGCTAGTTTCTCCATTTTGTAAAACACATCGTTAAAATACAACCGGCCGCTATCGCCCTGTGGGTGCAAATGCTCCATATCGGGGTATTCTTTATCGAGCACGTAATTTACATACGTAAGGTAACTCTTCATCAGATCGCGCTTAGCATCACCATTTTCGCCATAATAGCGAATATTGCGATATAATCCCTTTGCCAGGCTACCTTCCCTATCGGCATTATTATGCCCTTCTTTCATCGAATCCCAAACAAAAAACACTACAAAGCCGAGTAGCAGGCCGTAAAACCCGCCCAGTATGGCAAAGGTAAAACCTACGGCTTCGTTGTGTGATCGCTTATAATTGATCCTTATATACTTTCTGAACAGGTAAACACCTACTACGCCGATACCGCCAAACAACACAAAAATGATGGCCAACAATAAGAATGGTGGCATTTGAAGTATGTAATACATGATGTTAATAAAGGTTAGGTTTAATAGTTTAAATATATAAAAAGCGCCGTATTAAAATAATATCGTCCCATTAATTAAGCCTTTGTTAAAATTGCTTTTTTATTGATATACTTGATCAATAATACGCCCCGTGGAAAAAGAATATGATGCAGTGGTGGTAGGATCAGGACCAAACGGACTGTCGGCAGCTATTTTATTACAACAGAATGGCCTATCCGTTTTATTGCTTGAAGGCAAGGATACCATTGGTGGTGGCCTACGCTCGGCAGCATTAACCTTACCAGGATATATACATGATATCTGCTCGGCCATTCATCCTTTAGCGACAGCATCGCCATATTTGCAAACCTTACCGCTGCAAAATTTCGGGCTCGAGTATATTTATCCGTCAATAGCGGCAGCTCACCCGTTCGATAACGGATCTGTTGCCGTACTAAAGCATTCAATACCAGAAACTGCGCATTTGCTTGGCACCGATGAGCAAGCCTATCTTAAACTCATAGAGCCCATCGTAAACGATTGGCCGGCAGTAGCAACAGATGTATTGGGCCCTTTGCATTTTCCAAAAAACCCTGTAAAAATGACCCGGTTTGGGCTGGCAGCTTTGTCATCAGCAACCAGGTTAACTAACCGTTTTAAAACCCCACAAGCTAAAGGACTATTTGCCGGTATGGCGGCGCACGGCATGCAACCTCTCACTAATACCGCGACATCGGCAGCGGCCTTGGTGTTAATGGCCGCCGGGCATTTACGAGGGTGGCCAATGCCTAAAGGCGGTTCGCAAAACATAACCAATGCATTAGCGACCTATTTTATTTCGCTGGGTGGGGAGATAGAAACCAATACCTACATCAGATCGATGGAGCAAATACCCCGGGCAAAGGCTGTTTTGTTTGACGTTACACCGCGCCAATTACTGCAAATCGCCGGGCACCGGTTTTCAAACATCTACAAATGGCAACTGGAACGGTACCGTTACGGCATGGGCGTATTTAAAGTCGATTGGGCACTTGATGCACCAATACCATTCAGATCTAAACAATGCCGCCAGGCCGGAACAGTACATTTAGGTAACAGCATAGCCGAAATTGCCGTCACCGAACAACAAACCTGGCAAGGCCAGCACCCCGAAAAGCCCTTTGTATTGTTAGCGCAGCAAAGTTTGTTTGATAATACCCGTGCACCGCTAGGCAAGCACACTGCCTGGGCTTATTGCCATGTGCCCAATGGCTCGGTACGCGATATGACCGACCGTATAGAAAACCAGGTAGAGCGGTTCGCTCCCGGCTTTAAAGATATCATACTGGCGCGCCACACCATGAACACTGCCGAGATGGAAGCACATAACCCAAACTATATTGGCGGCGATATTGGCGGCGGCGTTACCGACCTTGCTCAGCTGTTTACAAGGCCTGCCTTACGCTGGTCGCCATACCGAACTTCGGCCAGGGGAATTTATATCTGTTCATCGTCTACCCCGCCGGGCGGCGGCGTACATGGCATGTGCGGTTATCACTCGGCAAAACGGGTGTTAAAAGACATTTTTAATATCCGTATAAAACCATTTTGAAAAATTCAATTCAACTTGGTGTAAAAAGTACACTAATGTTGAATTGACACTTGTTGCCAATATGGTAATGTAGATTTCAAATAATTAAAAATACGTTCGCGGAAACAGGGCAATTGCCAGTATTCTGATATTTCTATGTAAAATTTTTGTTAATTATGATAATTTTCTGGAATTTCACACATTATTTACCAATTGACCGTCTAAACTTATTGCTGTCCCGAAATGACTGATTACGCTAAGCTGTCGGAAGAAGAACTTGTAGAATTGCTGAGGGAAGACGAGCTTAATGCCTTTAAAGAGATTTATAAGAGGTATTGGAAAAGGCTTTACGGTGCAGCTTATAAGCGCCTCAAAAACAAAGAGCTTTCCGAAGAAATCGTTCAGGAACTGTTTACCAACCTGTGGTTCAAAAGGCAATCTATCCATATTAACCATGGCGTTTCGGCATACCTGTATTCATCAGTTATGCACCATGTTATCGATCACTTCCGCAAAGAATCCGTAAGGGAAAAATACCGCGAAGCATTTAAAGTTATTCATAACGATACCGACAATTCAACAGAAGAATCTATCTTGCTAAAAGACCTGACCGATACCATCGAATCGGAGATCAGTCAGTTACCTGATAAATGCCGCTCTGTTTATACCCTAAGTCGCAAAGAGCATAAATCGAACAAAGAAATAGCTCTTTACCTGGGCATCTCCGAAAAAACCGTCGAGAATCATCTCACCAAAGCCCTTAAGCGCCTGCAATTAGGGCTAAGCCATTATCTTACTCTGGCATTGTTGCTGCTTATCCGCTGGTAACAATTATTTTTTTTCATACCGAGTAGGGGGTACGCGTTTCTGAAACGTTATCTTAGTATAAACCGACCTTTTATTCCCTTTTATGAAAAACATCCCATCAACCGATTTACTTGAAAAGTACATTAATGGGAAATGTACAGATGAAGAAGTAGCCCTTATCAAAGATTGGTATTACTCTTTAGAAGGCGAGCCTGATCATGTTTCCAACCTATCTGTATTTGAAGAGAAGCTTTTAGAGGAGCATATCTATAACCGTATATTAACCAATATCACACCCGAGGTTGAAGTTGAGCAGCAATCTGCTGAAGAACCTGTACGCCGCACAGGCTTCAGGCCTTGGTACGCTGTTGCAGGTATAGCCGCGTCGTTTTTAATTTTCGCAGGCATTTGGCTGGCACAAACCGGCAGGTTAAAAGATAACACCACAATAAACACCCGCGCACAGGAACTGGTTATTATCACCAACAACACCCGCCAGATATATAAAACAGTACTGCCCGACAATAGCGTAGTTTGGCTAAACCCAAATTCGCAGGTCAAATTTCCAAAAGTATTTGATACCCGTTTCCGGGGAATTACCATGTCGGGCGAATGCTTTTTTGAAGTTACCAAGAATCCGAAACAACCATTTATCATTACCAGCCGGGCTATTGTAACCAAAGTTTGGGGCACGAGCTTCCGTGTACGTGATAACGACCTGAGCAACTCGGCTGACGTATCGGTATTAACAGGTAAAGTTTCGGTGAGCATAAAAGGGGATCAGAAAGTTGAAGTGGCAGAATTGGTTTTGAAGAAAGGTGACGTTATGCTGTATCCTCACCAAAAGGCCATTTATCTTGTCGACAAAAAGGTGCTAAAGCCGGAAACAGAGAACGAACCTGCTATGCAAATCTGGAACAGGGTTAACCTGACGTTTGACAACAGGTTGTTAAGCGAAATAGTACCTGTATTAAACTCAAAATTTCATGTCCATATCAAAGTGGCCAACGAACGTGTTAACCACTATATTCTGAATGCGGATATGTCGGGTTTTAACCTTGCCGATGTGTTGGAAGCATTTAAAAAATCGCTCAATGTGAATTATGAAATTAAAGAGAATAACGTTATTGAACTTGAATAAACCAATTATTTAACCATAAAACCAATTAGCATATGAAGAACAAATTACCAACATAAGCTCCGATCCGGAGGACAAATCCAACTATCCATAAAGCAAAAAAACTTAGAAGTGTTACGACCACTCCTAAGTTTAAGTCAGCCCGTTTGTAACGCCATTTTAATGGTGAAGGGGCTTTAATTGTCTCATTTTTTCATTAGAAACAAATCAAATATATGAAATTTCATTTACGAAAACCTATTCCCTGGTTTCAAATCATGAAGATTACATTAAATCAAATACTGATCGCAATATTATTAACAGGTGTTGCTTATTCAAATTCGCTCAAGGCACAAGATATGCTTGATAAAAAGGTGAATTTGACCGTGCAAAACATCAGCCTGGCAGAAGTACTTGCCGACCTGCAAAAGAATAACAGCGTTAAGTTTATTTATAGCAAAAGCTCTATAAATATGCTTAAAAAAGTATCTATCGATGCTGTTAACCAGCCGCTTAAGTATGTTTTGGACCAGATACTCAAACCAAACGGTATTGACTACGAGGTGCTCAAAAACCGCATCGTTTTAGGTAAATCATCCGATGCAGGTCATTCTGTGTCAGTTGATGCAGAACAAGGCGATGTTAAAGATAAAATAGAAGGCGTAGAAGCCGTATCGGGTGTACCCGTGTCCGGCAAAATTGTAGACGCCAAAGGCGAGCCGATTATTGGCGTAACCGTGATAGAAAAAGGTACTACCAACGGTACCACGACCGATATTAACGGTAAGTTTACCTTAAACGTTCAGGGCCCTAACTCCGTATTGGTTATATCTTTTATAGGGTATAAAAAAATGGAGCTCGAAGTAGGCCACGGTGTTAAAAACATCACTTTAGAAGAAGATGTGGCTACATTGAGCGAAGTAGTTGTGGTAGGTTACGGTACGCAAAAGAAAAGCGTTACCACAGGCGCTATATCAGGTGTAACCTCAAAACAATTCGAAGATCAGCCGGTAACCCGCATCGAGCAGATATTACAGGGCCGCACATCGGGCTTAACCATTGCTTCAAACGACGGCCAGCCAGGCGATGGTGCTACTGTTAGGGTACGTGGTATCACTTCGTTCAACAATAACGACCCGCTATGGGTGGTTGATGGTGTGGTTGTTGATAACGGCGGTATCGGTTATCTTAATCAATCGGATATCGAATCGATCGAAGTTTTAAAAGACGCCGCATCGCAAGCCATTTATGGTACACGTGCCGCTGCCGGTGTTATTTTGGTAACCACCAAAAAAGGCAAAGCCGGAACAAACCAGATCAACTACTCTGGTTATTACGGCGTATCGGGGCCGGCCAGGAAGCTTGATCTGTTAAACGCTACTCAATACGCAACCTTGCGTAATGAAGCCAGTGTAGCGGCAGGTAACGCGGCAATATACGCTAACCCTTCTGCCTTAGGTACAGGCACCGACTGGCAATCGCTGATCTTTAACAGTAGCGCCAAAAGGCAAAACGAAGAGCTGAGCCTGAGTGGAGGTAACGATAAAAACCTGTATTATACCTCGTTTGGGTACTTAACACAGGAAGGTATTGTTGCTACCGATGTTTCCAAATACAAAAGAATAAACTTCAGACTTAACGAAACCATTAAACCGGCCAAATGGATATCGGTTGGTGTTAACGTAGGCTACACCTATAACAAAAGCATTGGCCTGGGTAATACCAACAGTGAGTTTGGCGGCCCGTTGAGCTCGGCACTTAACCTCGACCCTATTACTCCGGCCGTGGTAACCGATGCAACAATAGCCTCGGCGGCTCCGTATTCAACCAATCCGGTTAGGCGCAATGCACAAGGTTATCCTTACGGGATATCGAGCATTGTTGGCCAGGAGATAACCAACCCGCTTGCTTACATCTCAACCCGCCTGGGTAATTACTCGTGGGCGCATAATGTTGTAGGTAACACCTTCCTCGAATTGCAACCAATTAAAGGTTTAGTATTACGATCGACCCTGGGTACCAAGATTGCCTTCTATGGTAACGAATCGTTTACACCGGTATTCTATCTTAACTCTTCTACAACCAATTCGCAAAACAATTATAACCGCCAAAATACACGGCTGTTAAACTGGAATCTGGAGAACACGGCATCATATACCAAGGTGATCAAAAAACACACCTTTAATGTTTTATTGGGCCAGGGTGCATATTCGGATAACTCATCGTACTCAACCAACGTTACCTATTACAACCTGCCGGTTGATAACTTTAACGATGCATCCCTTAACTTCAGCATTCCGTCCACAAGCATTATTGCTACCGGCAGCGAAGGTCAGGAACATACTATCAGCTCGTTATTTGCACGTTTAAATTACGATTTCGACGAAAAATACATCATTCAAGGTATCGTAAGGCGTGATGGCTCATCGAGATTTGGTGGTAACAACAAGTTTGGTGTGTTCCCGTCCTTCTCATTGGGCTGGGTTCCATCGCGCGAGGTTTTCTGGCCAAAGAACGAGGTTGTTGATTTTGTAAAAATACGCGGCGGTTACGGTGTTGTTGGTAGCGATGCCATCAAAGACAACGCCTTTTTATCGACAGTAGGTGGCGGACGTAATTACGCCTTCGGTACCTCGGGTGGTTACATCAGTGGTTACAGCCCCGATGCGCCATCAAACCCTAACTTAAAATGGGAGCAAACATCGCAAACCAATATCGGTTTTGACGCGGTTGTGTTTCACGATTTTAATGTTACTGCCGAGTGGTATAAAAAGAAAACAACAGGCATTTTACAATACCCTCCTATCCCATTGTATATCGGCGCGATATCAAACCCTGCCGCTAATATTGGCGATATGGAAAATACCGGCGAAGAGCTTGAAGTTGGCTACCACAAGCAATTGGGAAAAGTTAACTTCAGCGTAAACGGCAACATTTCGCACCTTAAAAACACGGTTACTTACTTAGGTAACGGCCAGGCGTTTTTAGATGGGCAAGGTTTCCAGAATATACAGGGCGGTATAACCCGTGTTACTGTTGGCCAGCCATATAACGCGTATTACGGCTATCAAAACATGGGTATTTTCCAAACCCAGTCAGAAGTTGATGCTTATACCCATAACGGTACACGCATACAACCTTTGGCAAAACCGGGCGATTTTAAATGGGCCGATCTTAACGGCGATGGCGTAATAAGCGATGCCGACAGGACCTTTATTGGCAACCCAACCCCAACCTGGCAATATGGGTTAACTGTAAACGCCAGCTATAAAGGTTTTGATCTGATGGTATTTGGACAAGGGCAGGCCGGCAACAAGATATTCCAGGGTTTACACCGCCTGGATATTGCCAACGCCAATTATACCACAGCTGCCTTAACCAGGTGGACCGGACCCGGAACAAGCAATACCTATCCACGTATTGTCGACGGCGACCCTAACCACGATTTTACCTACAACTCAAGTTTCTACCTGGAAGACGGTTCGTATTTCCGCATTAAAATGATTCAGTTAGGTTATACACTGCCTAAGCTTATAACCAGTAAAATTGGTATGCAACGGGCCCGCATTTATGTAACAGGCGAAAACCTGATAACCTTTACCAAGTATACAGGTTTCGACCCGGAAATTGGCGGAGGCGTATTCAGTATCGATAGGGGCATTTATCCACAGGCCCGCTCATTAATGGTTGGTTTAAGTGTTGGATTTTAATTAAAAAACGATGAAAAAGTATATTATATATATCACTGCTTGTGCATTAAGTGGCGTAGTATTTACGGCATGCAAAAAGAGTTTTCTGGATGTTACTCCTAAGGGTACAAATTTGGAATCGGCTTATTATCAAAACGCTACCCAGGCTTTTAACGGGCTCGTAGCCGTGTACGATGTAGTTGGATGGCAGGGCGGTGGCTTTGTGACCAAAGAAAACGCGATGGACGCCGGTTCTGACGACCATTATGCCGGCGGCGGCAGCGCTACCGATATTAATGACCTGCAGGTGTTTTCAAATTATACGCTTACCCCGGCATCAGGCCCACAGGGCGAACTTTGGAAAGCAGGCTATTCGGGTGTTTTCAGAGCTAACGTATTGTTAGGCAAACTACCTGCCGTGCCGATGGATGACAACCTGAGAAAAAGGTATATTGCCGAAACCAAAGGCCTTAGGGCATACTTTTACTTTGATTTGGTACGCCTGTTTAAAAACGTTCCGTTGATCACCTCAACCGTTCCGGCTGATCAGATTGACAATGTTGTGCAAGCTGCGCCAAGCGCGGTTTACGCACAAATTGAGCAAGACCTGAAAGATGCGATCGGCGAAAGCAATTTGCCCAATACCGTTAACGTAGCTACCGATGGCGGTCGTTTAACCCAGGGTGCATTACATGCTTTATTAGGCAAAGTATACCTGTACGAGCAAAAATGGACCCAGGCTGCATCAGAGCTCGCTTTGGTAAACGGCACTCCGGGCCAGTTAAATGCAACTTACGGTTACAAACTGTTGGCCAACTTTGCCGACCTGTGGAAAGTAACCAACAAGTTTAACAGCGAGTCGATTTTGGAAGTTGCACATACTTCTTCTTCATCGGGTAACTGGGGTTGTATCGCATGTACCGAGGGTAACGTGTTGAACATCATTACCGGCCCACGCGGTTACACCGGAAAAACAGCTTCTGCACCCGATTATGTTTCGGGTTATAGCTTTTTACCATTCACTCCCGATTTTTTCAACGCCATCCACTTCGATCCACGTAATAAACCAACTGTAGCCAATCTGGATAGTTTGAAGGCTAATAACATAGCCGATTACACCCCGGGTTACAAGAATACCGGTTTCTTTATCGAAAAATTTGTTGGTCGTGTGTCGAACAAATCGACAGGAGCGGGTAACTATGAGCTAAACTTCCCTCAGGATATTTATGAGATTCGCTTAGCCGATACCTACCTGATGGAAGCCGAAGCGTTGATACGTGGCGGTGGTGACCTGGTACGTGCCGCAGCATTGATGACCGCAGTGCATAGCCGTGCTTATAACGATAACACTACCCACGCCTTACCTGCTACGTTAGCAGCATTAAAACTTGAACGGCGTTTGGAGCTTGCAGGCGAAGGCCACCGTTGGTTTGACCTGGTACGCTGGGGCGATGCGCCAACAGTGCTGGGGCCACGGGGTTTTGTTGCAGGCAAACACGAGATATTGCCTATTCCGCTTAATGAGTTGAGCAACACCCTGATCAAACAAAGCAAAGAGTGGGGTGGCACATTATAATTTTAACTATTTAGAATTAGAAAGATCATGAAATTAAAATTAATATACGCGTGCTATCTGATATTAGGCATATTATCGGTAGGACTATATGAGGGTTGTAAACCCGAAAGCTTTGGCGATGGTAATGGTTTAACACCAAGCGGTTTAACAGCATCTTTTACCATTACACCCGTAACCGGGAAAAATAACACCTATGTTTTAACAGCAAACACTAATGGTGTGCTGGGCGTTAAATGGGATTTAGGCGATGGCGCCGGTTCAAATCTCAGCAAGACAATTGATACCGTATTTTACCCTGATGCCGGCACCTATAATGTTGTACTTACGGCTATAGGTAAAGGCGGGGCGCAGGTAACATCTGCACCGCAAACCATCACTGTCGCCACATCCGATCCAAACTCGGGTAACCTGATACTTGGTGGTAAGTTTACCAGCGCTGCCGATGATGCCAAATGGATCCATTTTATTGTTGGCAGTGGTAGCAATATGGTAATCAACACCAGTAAAAGCGTAATGACATCAAACCAAACAGGTTTCCAGGCTGGTGCCATAGCACAGGCCGTTACCCTTACAGCCGGTAAAAAATACGCGGTTGATATGCTCGTATCGGGCAGCGGCATGACCAATAGCTGGTTCGAGATCTGGATCGATACCAAAGCTCCGGTTAACGGTCAGGATTACAACAGCGGCAAAAACGTATTGGCCTTGAATACTTACGCAGGCTGCGGCGGCAGCGCCTTTAACGGTAAGCTATCCGGGCTTAGCTGTGCCGGTACCGGTAATCCATTTATCGCGCCAACAACCGGTACTTATTACCTGGTTATTAAAAATGGCGGCGATAATACCGGTGTTACCGGTGTATCGTTCACCAATGTATCGTTAAGAGGCACTAACTGACCATAATAATTTAACTAACAGGTTGTTGTTTTAACAACCTGTTAGTTTTAAAAGACAACACCCGTTATGAAAAAGATGCATTTTTTAATATATCCTTTGCTTCTGGCCAGCATGGCCTGCTCGAAAAAATCGAGTGATGGCGACCTGCCTAATTTCGTGCCGATAACACAACCACCAAAAGTATACACGTTTGATACGGCAATAGCCTGGTCGGATGAGTTTAGTACCGATGGCGCGCCCGACCCAAGCAAATGGCAATATGATACCGGCGGTGGCGGCTGGGGAAATAACGAACTGGAATATTATACCAATACCACTAATAACGCTTTTGTAAAAAACGGCATACTCAACATTGTTGCCAAAAAAGAAAGTATGGGCGGCATGAACTATACTTCGGCGCGTATGGCCTCAAAGTTTAGCAGTACCATGCTTTACGGCCGTATCGAAATAAGAGCTCAGTTACCGGCAGGTAAAGGTAACTGGCCCGCCATCTGGATGCTGCCTAACGATTATGCTTACGGCGGCTGGCCAAACTCGGGCGAAATTGATATCATGGAACAAGTTGGTTACGACCCGAACAACGTACATTTCAGCATACACGACCAGGTAAATAACGGCGGTAATTCAAAAACCAGTACTTATAATATCCCAACATCAAATACGGCGTTCCACCTTTACCGGGTCGACTGGACACCCGATGGTATTAAAGGATATTATGACGATACTCTGGTATTTACTTATTTAAACGATGGGAAGCAATCGTCGGCAACCTGGCCTTTTGATAAACCTTTTCATATGATGCTCAATTTAGCTATCGGCGGTAACTGGGGCGGCATACAAGGTGTTGATGATACCGCTTTCCCCGAAACGATGCAGATAGATTATGTGCGTTTCTATAAAATGATCACCAGCAGCTAATATTTAAAACCGGCAACCTAAATCTTATTTAATGTTACAACAGGCGGTATTTTATTACAGCCTTATGCTTGCTATTTCCAAAAAAACAATAGATACCGATGAAAAACATAACACGATATACTTATTTACTGGTGCTTTTAGGTTTATTAGCGATGGGTGCCGCCTGCACAAAAAAAACATCTTCCGGTGGTAACGATAACACCCAGCCGGTAACACCTGTTACACCTGTAACCCCGGTTAAAACCGATGTAAATATGTGGCTTACACAAGCCGATCAGTCGCAACTCTTAAAAAAACAAAATACGGCATTGCTGTTTGCACCGGGCGGTAATTCAAACCCGACCATTAATGTAGATACTACCCAGACCTATCAAACTATCGATGGTTTTGGCTTTGCCTTAACGGGAGGAAGCGCCTACCTGTTGAACAGCCTCGACGCCACCCATAAAACGGCATTACTGAACGAGCTTTTCGCTACCGACAGCGCACACATCGGCATTAGTTATTTGCGGATAACCATCGGCGCATCAGACATGAGCGCGGCAACTTTTAGTTACGACGATGTGCCCGGCGATGTATCACTGGCGAACTTTAGTCTGGATAAAGAAAAAAACGACCTGATCCCCATCCTGCAAAAGATCATCGCCATCAATCCCAATATTAAAATACTGGCCTGCCCATGGAGTGCGCCTGCCTGGATGAAAAGCAACAACAACTTTACCGGCGGCAGTTTACAGGCACAATATTACAGCGCTTACGCCGACTACTTTGTCAAATATATACAGGGGATGAAAGCCAATGGCATTACCATTGATGCCATAACTCCGCAAAACGAACCGCTTAACGCTTACAATACGCCGGCCATGTTAATGGTAGCAACCGATGAAGCCAACTTTATCAAAAACAACCTCGGCCCTGCTTTTAAAGCTGCAAATATCACCACCAAAATCATCTGTTATGATCATAATGCCGATCACCCGGAATATGCGACCAGCATTTTAGCCGACGCGGCAGCCAATCCTTATGTAGATGGCTCGGCGTTCCATCTATACGGTGGCAACGTTAACTCTATTGGCCCTGTGCACACGGCTTATCCGACAAAAAACCTCTATTTTACCGAGCAGGCTACTTTTGCCGGTGGTAGTTTCGGCGGCGACTTGTCGTGGCATGTGAGCAACCTGATCGTTGGCGCTACCCGTAACTGGTGCCGTAATGTACTGGAATGGAACCTGGCATCCGATCCAAATTATGGGCCGCATACTACCGGGGGCTGCTCAACTTGCCTGGGTGCAGTAACCATAGGCGGCACCAGCGTTACCCGTAACGTATCTTACTATATCATCGCTCACGCATCGAAATTTGTACGGCCGGGTGCGGTGCGGATAGCATCCGATCAGCAAAATACTTTGTTAAACGTGGCCTTTAAAAATACCGATGGTACCAAGGTTTTGATCGTGTTAAACACAGCGGCATCGGCACAACAATTTAACATTGGCTTTAATTCGAAAATAGTAAGTACATCGTTGGCCGGTGGCGCGGTTGCTACTTATGTTTGGTAATATATAATTCGGTAATTGTTAGTGTGAAAAGTAAAAAAGCTTTATTCATTTTTTTGATAGCGCTTTTGCCAATTGCCGCCTGCCTCACCCAATGCCTTTACCAAAGCAAAGCAGTTGATGTAAGGGGGCCCGCTTACGCGGGATCGGTCAGTTGTATGCAGTGCCATAAAGATGTTTACTCATCGTACCTGCAAACGGCACACTTTCAAACATCAAGGCCCGCTACGGCGCAATCCGTGCACGGCAGTTTTGCTACAGGGGCAAATAGTTTTGATTTCGGCACCGGCCAGAAAATGGTAATGGAAAAACGCGATAGCGGCCTGTACCAAACCGGTTATGTAAATAATCAACAGGTAGAAAGCGAACGCTTTGATATAGTGATAGGCGGTGTAAAAGCCGAAACTTATTTATACTGGAAAGGCGATAAATTATTTGAGTTGCCGATGTCGTACTTTAAAAACCTGCACGGGTGGACAAACAGCCCTGGTTATGCCAAAGGCATCATCAATTTCGATAGGCCCATTGTAACCCGTTGCCTGGAGTGTCATAGCTCTTACATCAGCGAAGTGCCGCAGCAATCGGCCATCAGGCAACAGCCCGAGTTTGATAAAAACTCATTGATCTATGGTATCGACTGTGAACGTTGCCATGGCCCGGCATCTGAACATGTGGAATTTCACCTGGCTAATCCCACCGAAAAGAAAGCGCATTTTATGGTGAGTTATAAATCGCTTACGCGTGATCAAAAGTTGAATACCTGCGCGGTTTGCCACTCGGGTAACCGCGAAAAGTTTGAGCTTTCAACCTTTGGTTTTAAACCGGGTGATACGCTGGATAATTTTAAGGTGCACGATTACTTTCCAAAAAAACAAAACCTTGCCGATTTGGATGTGCATGGTAACCAGAACGGCCTACTCAGCGCAAGCAAATGTTTTTTAATGAGCAATATGGATTGCCAAACTTGCCACAACACCCATGATAACGACCGGGGCAACGTAGCCATGTATTCGCAAAAATGCATGAATTGCCACAACACGGTTAACCATAACACCTGCACCATGAAACAAAGCGCGGCAATGAAAAATAACTGTATCGACTGCCATATGCCGGCGCAGGCCTCGGGTGCAATTATGGTACAAACCGCGACGGAAAGAAACACCACGCCATACGCGGTACGTACCCACCGCATAGCGGTGTATCCCGAAGAATCAAAAAAAATTATGGACTTTCTCAAAAATATTAAATGAAAAAATATCTGATATTATCCATCGCAGTAAGCTGCTTTTATCTGGTGCACGCCCAGCAAAGCACCCGTAACAAAGTAACCGTATACCTGAGCGCTAAAGGAACTGACTACCGTTTATCAAAAACCGAAACCCTTAACCTATCGGCCAAAGGCCAGCCCGTTGAAACGGAGGTTGCCATATTTGTGGATCCCAACAAAACCTTCCAAACTATGATCGGTATCGGCGGAGCTTTAACCGACGCCGCTGCCGAAACTTTTTATAAACTGCCTGCCAGTAAACAAAAGGAATTTTTAACCGCTTATTACGATGCCGATAAAGGCATAGGCTATACCTGGGGCCGTACCAATATGCAGAGCTGCGATTTTTCGAGCGATGTGTATAGTTATGTACAACCCGGCGATAAAGCCTTGAACACCTTCGATATCAGCCACGATAAAAAATATCGGATCCCATTTATCAAAGCTGTGGATGCTGTTACCGGTGGCAAATTGAAATTGTTTATCAGTCCGTGGAGCCCGCCTGCTTTTATGAAGAGCAATAACGATGTTTTACACGGCGGCAAGCTGTTACCGGAGTTCGATCAGAGCTGGGCCACGTTTTACACCAAATACATTAAAGCTTACGAAAAGGAGGGCATCAAAATATTTGGATTGACCGTGCAGAACGAGCCTATGGCCACGCAAAAATGGGAAAGCTGCATCTTTACCGCTACCGAAGAGCGCGATTTTGTAAAGAATTTTTTAGGCCCAACCTTACAAAAAGAAGGGCTATCCAATAAAAAACTAATGGTGTGGGATCATAACCGCGATTTGGTATATGATCGCGCGAGCACGATTTTGGAAGACCCCGAAGCCGCCAAATATGTTTGGGGCGTGGGTTACCACTGGTACGAAACCTGGACAGGTGCCGGCATGGCGTTTGAAAATACCCGCCGCGTTGCCGAATCTTTCCCCGATAAGCACCTGGTATTTACCGAAGGCTGCGCCGAAAGCTTTAATATGGACAGGGTGAACGAATGGTCGCTGGGCGAAAAATATGGTTACTCCATGATCAACGACTTCAACATTGGCACCGTAGCCTGGACCGACTGGAACGTGCTGCTCGATGAAAAGGGAGGACCGAACCACGTAGGTAATTACTGCTTCTCGCCTATTATCGCCGATACACGTAACGGCAGCCTAATTTACACCAGCGAGTATTACTACATCGGCCACTTATCTAAATTTATTCGCCCCGGCGCAAAAAGGATAGCCGTTTCTGCGAGTCGCGATAAATTGCTTACAACTGCGTATCTTAATACCGACGGTAAAATTGCCGTGGTGGTGATGAACAATGGCGACGCAGCTATCCCCTATTCTTTATTGATCAAAGGCCAGGGAGCGGCTATTAATTCTTTACCACATTCTATCGCTACTTTAATCATTGACTAAAAACCTGATATCAAAACCTATGTCGCTTAAACCATTATCAGCCTTAGCCATTTTGCTGATGCTGAGCACCACAATATTTGCCCAGCAAAAACCACCATCCGCCATCGATAAAAAAGTGGAGGCGCTTTTATCCAAAATGACTTTGGAGGAGAAAGTCGGCCAGTTAAACCAATACTCCGCCGATGGGCTGGCTACGGGCCCGCTAACCGAAAACGGCAATAAATTTCAGCAAATAAAAGACGGCAAAGTTGGCAGTATGCTCAATGTTCGCGGAGCTAAAGACACCCGCATGGTGCAAGGCTACGCCATGCAGTCGCGCTTAAAAATACCACTGCTTTTTGGTTTGGATGTGATTCACGGTTACCGGGTTACTTTCCCTATCCCATTAGCCGAAGCCGCAAGCTGGGATATGCAGGCCATCGGCTCATCAGCACGCGTGGCAGCTACCGAGGCCGCGGCAGGTGGCATACACTGGACGTTTGCGCCTATGGTTGATATTGCCCGCGACCCACGCTGGGGCCGGGTAATGGAAGGTGCAGGCGAAGATCCATACTTAGGTTCGATGATCGCCGCGGCGCGGGTTAAGGGATTTCAGGGTAAGGGTTTGGGTAGTTTAGATGCAGTAATGGCTTGCGTAAAGCACTTCGCGGCCTACGGCGCGGCTATTGGCGGGCGCGATTACAATACCGTCGACATCAGCGACCGTACACTTTGGGAAACCTATCTGCCACCCTTTAAGGCTGCGGCCGATGCAGGCGCGGCCACGTTTATGAACTCGTTTAACGAACTGAACGGAATCCCGGCATCGGGTAACCATTACCTGCAAACCGATATCCTGAAAGGCAAATGGCACTTTAGCGGTTTTATTGTGAGTGATTGGGGCTCGATAAGCGAAATGGTAGCGCATGGATTTGCCAAAGACAATAAACAGGCCGGCGAAGAGGCTATTAACGCCGGTAATGATATGGATATGGAAGGCCACAGTTATATCAACCACCTGGCGCAACTGGTTAAGGAAAAGAAAGTACCGATGAGCCGTGTGGACGATGCCGTACGCCGCGTTTTGCGCAAAAAATTTGAGCTGGGATTGTTTGACGATCCTTACCGTTTCAGCAATGAGGATCGCGAAAGCGAAGTATTAAACTCAGACGCTAACCGCGAGATAGCACGTGATGTGGCACGTAAAAGCATGGTTCTGTTGAAGAACGACAACCAGTTATTGCCACTATCTAAGAATCTGAAAAATATCGCAGTGATCGGCCCGCTGGCTAAAGCCAGCAAAGATATGATGGGCTTTTGGTCGGTGATGTGGGAGAATGATCATTTGGTATCAGTTTACGAAGGACTGCAAAATAAAGTAGGCAAAAACACCAATCTGCTTTACGCCGAGGGTTGCGACGTAACCGATACTTCGAAACGCGGTTTTGCCGAAGCCATCGCCACAGCAAAAAAAGCCGACGTAGTAATTATGGCCGTCGGTGAGCATTTTGATATGAGCGGCGAAGCTAAGAGCCGGGCTAATATCCATATGCCGGGTGTACAAGAAGATTTGGTGAAAGCCATTGTTGAAACCGGTAAACCTGTAGTGGTGCTCACCATGAGCGGCAGGCCGATGATCTTTAATTACACCGCCGACCATGCCAATGCCATTTTACAAACCTGGTGGCTGGGCAGCGAAGCCGGTAACGCCATTGCCGATGTGTTGTTTGGCGATTATAACCCGGCAGGTAAACTGCCGATGTCCTTCCCGCGCAGCGAGGGGCAGATCCCGGTTTATTACAATTACAAAAGCACCGGCCGCCCAACACAAAATGATCTGGGCATCAACTATCGTTCGGGATATAACGATCTGCCTAACAGCCCGCGCTATGCCTTTGGGTATGGGTTAAGTTATACCACGTTTGCGATGACCGACCTGAAACTCAGCAAAACAAAGTTTACCAAAAACGAGAGTACCATCGTAACCTGCACGCTTAAAAATACCGGGCAATACGCCGGCGAAGAAGTAGTGCAACTGTACTTAAGGCAAATGGTGGGCAGCGTAACCCGTCCCGTTAAGGAATTAAAAGATTTTGAAAAAGTATACCTCAAACCCGGCGAAAGCAAAACGATCAGCTTTGTGATCGGTAAAGAAAAATTGTCGTTTTATAATCAGCAAATGCAATGGGGTACCGAACCCGGCGAATTCAGGATGATGATCGGCAACTCATCGGATCATATTTTATTACAGGATAAGTTTGAATTGGTGAATTGATTGGTTCACAATTGGTTGATAACGGCGGGCGTGCGAACCCGCCGTTTGTTTTTTGCAGTTATTAATTTGTAAATTGCATAAAACCAATAACCTTATGGAAAAATACAGCAAAATATGGCGGGCATTTTTTGCATTGTCGCTGATGGCGATAGCCATACAGCAATTGGCCGATGGCGGCTTTAAACCTGTTATTTTACCGCCGTCGCCGGCAACGTTTACAGGCTATACAGCTTGTTTGTGGTTGGTAAGCATCGTATTGATACTGGCCTGCACAGCCATCATTTTAAATATAGAGGCACATTTGGTATCGGTTTATTTGGGTACGCTTTTGTTGCTGTTCCTGGTTATTTTCCATCTGCCTTACTTATTATTCCCTCATATCCGCTTTTTTGGTGGCTGGGGTAATCCATTTAAACTCATGGCTTATGCCGGCGGCGCTTTTGTGGTGGCAAAATCTGTTGCCCAAATACCGGGTCATGTTAACGTGGTAAATACCTGGTTAGAAAAACTGGTACCATCCGGGCGATGCCTGTTCTCTGTGACCATGATCGCCTTTGGTATCATGCACTTTATCTATCCCACTTTTGTAGCTATGCTGGTGCCGGCCTGGATACCCGGCCACACCTTTTGGACATACGTTGCCGGTGCCGCGCTCATCGCTTCGGGCCTGGCCATTATCTTCAATATTCAATTGCGCTTAGCCGCTAATTTGCTTGGCGCGATGATTTTTATCTGGCTCATTGTGCTGCATATCCCACGCGCCATTGCTTATCCGCACATGGACAACGGCAACGAAATTACCAGTGTATTTGAAGCGCTCGGCTTTAGCGGTATCGCTTTTTTAATAGCGGCCAACAGCAAAAGCAATCAAAATCGACAATAAACGGTTAACTATTTTATGGAAACAGTTGCACTGGGCAGTAAAGCCGGTAAATGGATCATGGTATCGTCGATACTGGCATCGTCGATGGCGTTTATTGATGGTACGGCACTGAACGTGGTGCTGCCTGCCTTACAAAAAAGCCTAAACGCCAGCGGTACTGATCTCTTCTGGATACTCAATGCCTACCTGCTGATGCTGGCTGCCTTGATATTGATAGGCGGTTCGCTGGGCGATCAGCTCGGCCGTAAAAAGGTATTTATGGCGGGCATCTTTATTTTTATCTGCGGATCTGCAGCGTGTGGTTTTGCACCGGGTGTTACCATGCTGATCATATTCAGGATGCTACAGGGTATTGGCGGCGCGCTGATGATACCGGGCAGCCTGTCGCTTATCTCCTCATCTATCAATGCTAAAGAGCGTGGCAAGGCCATCGGTACCTGGTCGGCATTTACCACTGTGGTTACCATGGGCGGGCCGGTTTTGGGTGGCGCTTTCGCGGATGCCGGTTTGTGGCGCTATATTTTCTTCATCAATATTCCGATAGGTTTAGCGGCGCTGCTGATATTGGGCGCTCAGGTTAAGGAAAGTAAAGACGACAGCCCCGAACACCGGCTGGATTATCCCGGCGCTATAGCCATCGCTTTAGGACTTGGTTTGCTGACCTTTGGCTTTTTGCGGGTACCGGCTGTTGGTTTGCACGATATACAAGCTTATGGTTCTATCGTCGCCGGATTGTTGCTGCTTATACTTTTTATCGTGATAGAAAAGCGGAGCAAATTCCCGATGATGCCTTTGGCCCTATTTAAAAACCTCACCTTTACAGGGGCCAACCTGCTTACCTTCTTTTTATATGCCGGGCTGGGCGCAGGCATGTTGTTTATGGGATTGAACATGGTACAGATACAAGGGTACAGCCAATTGCAGTCCGGATTGACATTTTTGCCCTTTACAGTATTAATGATCTCGATAGCCCGGTATGCCGGGGCTTTGGCCGATAAGCACGGGCCACGTTTATTTTTGATCTGCGGACCGGCTATTACAGGGGTAGGGTTGTTGTATTTATCATTCATTAAACAAACCAATGGCGCTGCCGATTACTGGACGACATTTTTCCCGGGGATATTGATTTTTGGCTTCGGCATGTCGGTTACTGTAGCGCCGCTAACCGCTGCGGTAATGGGCTCGGTAAGCGACCATTTCAGCGGGACGGCTTCGGGGGTTAATAACGCGATGTCGCGTATATCGGGGGTATTTGCCAACGCTATTTTTGGGGCTTTAGCGGTATTGTTCTTTGCAGGCGCTTTGCAGGGTGAGATCAAAGCGGTATCGCTTAACGCGCAACAAAAGCAAGCAGTTACACAACAGGTAGTTAACCTGGGTAATGCCCATGCTCCGGCTAATATCGCCGAAAAGGATAAAGCCCGAATTGAAAAAGCCTTTCATACCAGTTTTATTAATGCCTATTCAAAAATTATGCGCATCAGTGCAGGGTTGGGCTTTCTAGGTGCAGCAATGGCTGTGGGGTTTATTAGGAATAGTGGGGTGAAGAAGTAGCCCCCTCTAAACGGCGAAGCCTTCATGAATACCTTAAAGAAACAATAAGCCAATGAATAATCTCCCCCGGTAGGGGAGACTTGTAAAAATATCTCTTTTGAAGCCCTCCCTTCCGGGGAGGGTTGGGTGGGGCCAAAAAAGCCCGCCCCAGCGCATATTACCGGAACGGGCGAACCATATAAACCAAATTCTTAATTAATGCGCGAATGTGCAGATTGAAATTAATGCACAGTAAAATCATTTGCACATCTACATATTTGCACATCTGCACATTAAAAATCAATTCACCTTATCATCGTTCTGAATGCCTTTTTTTGCCTTTTTGAGATCATCTTTCAGCTTACCGAACTTGTAGTTGAGGCTCATATTAAAAGACCGGTAGAAATTCTGCCGGGTGGTAAACTGGTCAAAATCCGGCCCAAAAAATTCGCGCTGGTAAGTACGGAACTTAGACCAGGGGTTGTTGGTTGCGAACGAGAACGAAAGTTTGTTCTTCACGATATCCTTACCCACGCTGAACGACGAATTGATATTCCAGTTGGACGTGCCCTGCAGGCTCAGATCGGGGCCGTTAACATTGAGGGTTGCGCCTAAGCGTATGCCGGACGCAAAACGATAATTAGTTGAAAGATACCCGTTCTCCATAAAACCCTGGTTTTCGAGAGGCACTCCGTTCACTACTGCCACCACATGCCCATGCGCAATATTAACATTCATGCTGGTGCTCCATTTTGGTGTGATATTGTAATTGGCATTAGAGTTAAGGGTGAACAACTGCGCCTTGCCTGTGTTTTGCAGGATATTAATCACCACATGGGTTGTGGGATCGTAAGTTACCCCGGGCATGATCAGATCGTGAAAACCGATATATCCCAGGTTTACATTGAGCTGTAACTTTTTGGTGTAGTTAAAACCTACCGAGTAATTGCTGGCTACCATAGGGTTCAAAGCCGGGTTACCGCCAGTGTAAAAGTTAGGGTTGGAGCGATCAACAAACGGATTGAGCTGATTAATCCCCGGCCTCTGTATCCGTTGCGAGAAGCCGAAGTTTATGCCGGTGTTGTTTTTAAACTTGCGGCTAACCGAGAGCGAAGGCACTACATTGAAGTACGTGCGATCAATACCCGCGCCGTTAAACGTTGTTTCTTCGATACGGATGCCGCCTTTAAAATCCCAGCTTTTTAAGGTGTACTGGTAACTGTTGTAAGCACCGTAAATGCGCTGCGTGTTATCAAAAAGGTTAGAGCGCAGCGGAT
>Ga0209026_1000351_pt1 | contig 43657 bp, 30 predicted proteins | sample AraplaCL_Col_mCL_FD_184262 | JGI IMG/M metagenome (GOLD analysis project Ga0209026, IMG submission 184262) | Arabidopsis root microbial communities from the University of North Carolina, USA - plate scrape CL_Col_mCL (SPAdes) (version 2) | ecosystem: Host-associated > Plants > Roots >... | reverse complement strand
CTGTCGCTCGATTTTATTTTGGATGAGCGCTCACGGGAGCTTTGCGGCGAATTATCGCGCTGGCAGGACCTGGCTCGCACGGGAACGCTATTAGCAAGGGTTAAATTACATAATGCCGATGCCAGGGCCAATATTAAGCCATTTGATGTTTTGCGGCCAATACCGCAAGCCCAGATAGATGGAACAATTACCGGCCCCGCGTATGATAACAACCGGAATTTTCCGGGATGGAACTAAAAAGATTGCAAGATCTCCACACCCGACAGGTTAAATCGGGTAAATGCAGTATCAAGGCCCCGGCTGGTTACCGGGGCTACTGCAATTTTATGATGCTAAACAATTAAACCAATTTATATAATGAAAAAAACAGTACTAAAATACTTGCTACCGGCAGTTGTGGTTGCAACAAGCATTACCCTGTATAGTTTAAAAACAGATAACCAGGTAGTTGCCGATGCTGATAATGCCGGCCTGACCTTGCCCGCCGGATTTGGGGCGCTGCGTGTTGCCGATGTTGGCGCAAAAGCCCGGCACCTGACCGTTACCCCACAGGGCGATATTTATGTTAAACTGGCAAAACCAAAAGAAGGTAAAGGTATTTTAGTTTTACACGAAGGGAGTAACGGCAAAGCCGAGATTACCAATGGTTTTGGCAATTATGGTGGTACAGGTATGTATATCAAAGACGGGTACATGTATGCGTCGTCGAATACAGAGATCTATAGATATAAACTCGATAACCAGAATAAAGTAATTGATACGGAACATCCCGAAAGGATAATTTACGGGTTGAAGGCCGGGCGCCAGCACGAAACAAAATCGCTGGTGCTGGATAACGACGGTAATATTTACATTAATATAGGTTCGCCGTTAAGCGCATGCCAGGTTCAGGATCGTGGGTTCCACTCTCCGGGAATACCAGGCTGCCCCTTACTCGATTCGGCAGGTGGGATCTGGCAGTTTAAAGCAAATAAGCTTAACCAAACCTATAAAGATGGTATCCGCTATGCCACCGGACTGCGAAATATCGTGGGACTCGACTGGAACCAGCAGGATAACCAACTATTTGTGATGCAGCATGGCCGAGATAACCTCAACAGCTCATGGCCGGAGTTATACGATACCAAAATGTCGGCCGAATTACCTGCCGAGTGTATGTATGCCTTAAAGAAAGGCGATAATGCTGGTTTCCCATTTATGTATTATGATGAGATCCAGCATAAAAAAATTATAGCTCCCGAATATGGAGGCGATGGCAAAAAGGAAGCTGATGCTAAATATCTCGAGCCTGCTATGGCCTATCCAGGGCATATGGCACCCAACGGACTTTTATTTTATACCGGCAAAATGTTTCCCGAGAGGTATAGAAACGGCGCTTTTATAGCTTTCCATGGTTCGTGGAATCGTGCACCTGAACCTCAAAAAGGCTATTGTGTGGTTTTTCAACCATTTAAAAATGGTAAACCCGCGGGTGATTGGGAGGTTTTTGCTGATAACTTTTCCGGTTCGCCGCAAAAAACAGCTGCCGGTCGGGCCGATCATCGCCCATGCGGTTTAGCACAGGGTCCGGATGGTTCACTTTACGTAACCGACGATAGCAAGGGAACGATCTATCGGATACTCTACAATCAAAAATAAATTTTTTCACAATAGGGGCTGCAGTGTTTTGGAGCCACTATACTATTGTAAACCCATACACCTTTCATCAATTTATGAAGCGATTTTTAATTATCATTACCTGTTTTTTATTAGCCTTTACCTATCAGTTATCAGCTCAAAACAAACCATCTAAATCAAAAACAACTTCGGGTTCATCAGCATCGATCAGCAACGGTAAAATTGTTTATACACAACATTGCTTAAGCTGCCACATGGTTGATGGTGGCGGCGTGCCGAATATGAACCCGCCTTTAGTAAAAACAAGCTACGTACTTGGCGACAAAAAACGAATCATCAAAGTAGTATTGAATGGTTTTACCCAGAATGTGGATATCGACGGCGAATCGTACTCGAACAATATGCCGCCGCAAAATTTTTTAAAAGACCAGGAAATTGCCGATGTGTTAACTTATGTACGCAATAGCTTTGGTAATAAGGCCGCTGCTGTTAAGGTTGCCGAAGTTAAAGCAGTAAGAAGTACAAATAAGAAATAACCAAATTAAACCAACCAATAAAACCCCCAGAATGAAATCATTTTTCTTTGCAGCGTTAGTCTGCTGTTCAACAATCTGTTTCGGCCAGGCATCAAAAACCGAAGAATTGGTACGTCGCGTAGCCGATAACGTAATCAAAAACACAAGTTTTAAATTCGTTAATGCAAAAACCGGCGAAAAGTACGACTCTACCAAGGGGCTTGCGCAATCGGCCGACGTTAAAGCTGAAAGCACTTACAATAAATGGATGTATGTTAACGGCGTTTTAACTATCGGGATGGTACAGGCTACCGAAGTGTTAAACGATTCTAAATATGCCAATTACTCAAAGCATAACTTCGAATTCATTTTCGATAACATTAAGTACTTCGAAGAGTTACACAAAGCCAAAACGCCTAAAGTTGAATACGGGCCTTTCTTCAGCATGAGCAACCTGGATGCCTGCGGATCGATGGCGGCCGGTCTATGCGACGTGGATGCTTTGGCGCACCGTGCCGATTACCGTGCTTATTTGGATAGGGCCGCCGATTATATTTCGCACAAACAACTGCGTTTACCTGATGGAACATTATCGCGCCCGCAGCCAAGATACATGACGTTATGGGCCGACGACTTGTTTATGAGTGTGCCGTTTTTGGCGCGTATGGGTAAAATTACCGGTGACACCAAATACTTCGACGATGCCATTAAACAGGTAGAAAACTTCAATAAGTACCTGTACGACCCGATGACGGGACTATACATTCATAACTATTACTCGGATGTGGAAATGAATGGTGTAGGTCACTGGGGGCGCGCGAACGGCTGGCTGGCCGTTGCACAATGCCAGTTACTAAACTACCTTCCGGCGAACCATCCCAAGAGACCCGAACTGATTAAATTTTTACTACGCCAGATAGTTGGTTACGCCCGTTACCAGGATCAAAGCGGTTTATGGCACCAGTTGCTGGATAAACCAGATTCGTACCAGGAAACATCTGTGACGGCTATGTTTACTTACGCAGTTGCACACGCGGTAAACCAGGGCTGGATCAATGAAAATTATATTTCGATAGCTAAAGAAGGCTGGAGAGGATTAGCGACCAAGGTTACTGAAGATGGCCAGTTGCAGGATGTATGTATTGGTACCAATATGGATTCTGCTCTTAAGTTTTACTATACACGCCCGACAGCGCTGAACGATACACACGGCTTAGGCGCGTTTTTACTGGCCGGAACCGAGATGATCAAAGCTGAAAAAAACGCGAAATAATTTATGCCTCATTCAAAACGCGATATGAAACGTTATGGTATTGCCCTTTTAGTACTGCTATTTAGTATAGATAGTTTTGCGGTGGATGTAAACATCACTAAATACGGAGCTATTGGCGATGGCACTACCTTAAATACTGTCGCCATACAAAAAGCGGTGGACGATTGCAGTAAAAAAGGCGGCGGTAAAGTGATCTTCCCTGAAGGACGGTTTTTATCGGGTACTATCGCGCTAAAAAACAACGTAACCCTTTCGTTACAAAAAGGAGCTGTTTTGTTGGGCAGTACCGATGTGAACGATTACCAGAACCTTGACCCCTTTACCGAAGGTTTGGGTGTTGATGTAGGCTGGGCGCTGCTTGCTGCTATCGATGTAAAAAACATCGGTATTGAAGGCGAGGGCATGATAGACGGGCAGGGTGCACAACTAAAAGCAAAGCAAATATTAACCGACGATAGGCCCGAAGGCAAACGCTGGGGCCGAAGGCCGTTCCTGTTACAGATGGTGAGATGCGATGGCGTTAACATCAAAGGGGTAACATTACATTATTCGGCAGCGTGGACATCGCACTACTTTCAGTGCAGGCATCTGGATATTGAGAATATGAAGATCGTGAGTGTTGGTGTTGCCCATAACGACGGCATCGATATTGATGGCTGCCAGGATGTAACCATCAAAAATTGCGATATAGAGAGCGGCGATGATGCGCTTTGCTTTAAAACCACATCCAGCAAAATGCCCTGTAATAATATTGTGGCCAGCGGTTTAAAGCTTAAGAGCAACCAGGGGGCTATTAAGATGGGTACAGAATCGATGGCTGCGTTTGAAAATATCAAGATCTCCGATTGTTATATCCACAATACCACTAATGGAGGCATTAAGCTGTTAACCGTTGATGGCGCGAATCTGCGCAATGTGGAAATATCTAACATTACGATGGTTGAGGTAAAAACGCCTATCCTGATCCGTTTAGGATCGCGCTTAAGCGTATTCAGAAAAGGGCAGGATACCCAACAGCAAACCGGGACATTGGAAAATGTAGTGATACGGAATGTAAAAGCTAAAGCGGCCGATAATGCGCAATTGATGCCGCCGTCGGGGATACTCATTACCGGTGTGCCGGGACATTACATTAAAGACCTGACCCTCGAAAACATCGAGATACAACTGGCCGGAGGCGGCACGGTTGCCAACTCGCGGCAGGTAGTGCCCGAAGCCATAGATAAATATCCCGAAGTAAAAACATTTGGGCCACTGGTGCCTGCTTATGGTATCTGGGCCAGGCATGTGGATGGTTTAAAACTCAACAACATCAAATTTACTTTGGGCAGTAATGACCTGCGTCCGGCGTTTATCTGCGAAGATGGAAAACGTGTTGAATTGAATGGCTGGAACATCCCGGAAACTGCAGGCGCGCAGGCGGTGGTCAGGTTGGAAAATGTGAGTGGGGCTAAGATCAGCAACATGGACGTTAAGGGCGGTGCTGAAAGTTTTGTACGTGTTGAGGCTAATGATAAGCCTATGGTCGATCTGAAAGATAATAAAACGCCCGGAATTAAAACCCGGATAGATTATCAAAAACCAATGACGGTGCCACCAGCTAACTAAATATGAAAGTGAACAGACCCCTTATATTTTTTGCCGCGTTGCTGCTGCTGATGCAATCGGTATTTGCTCAAAATATCATATTACCTAAACAGAAGGACAGGTGGGCCATACAACCCGATGGCAGTATAACCTGGAATATTAAGGACAGGTTGCCCCATGGTGATCATATCGAAATGTCGGGCGAAAAGGTGTCATTGTGGATTGAGTATGGTGTTGATACTTCGGGCATATTGAATATAAACCGCACGGTAGTGTTTCCAACGTTCCGGATGCTGCCCGATAATACCCGCAGCCACATCTCCTACACTTTTCGTGACAATGAGCTACCCCGTTTTTATATCAATAACCGTTTGATGCGAACCGATCTGGCAAAGAGCGGTCGGTCAGGCGATGTGGGATTTAGTGCGAAAAGCATTAACCATAAAGGAATTATGCGGATTTCGGCGCAAGCAGGAAACCCGACATTGGTCAGGATAGAACGCAGCCTGTTTCCGTCGGTTGATAAACCGATGGCTATTGAAAAATTCGAATTTACCAATATCAGTGATAAGGCGGTAACGGTTTCGATGGAGCACCTTAACAAAGAAGTAACCACGGATACCGTTCGTAGTAAAGGTGGGCCACATACCGTGATCATGCGTTCGGTGAACGAGGGTAGGCGGGTATTACAAACAGGGCAATCCGCAACGTTTGCCGTTTGTTATCTGGCTACCGATCATCCCGCAACGCCCATTGCCATAAATATCGATGCTGAAGAAAAAGCAAGAGCGAACCGTGTGGCCGAAATTTTATCGCCGATACAGCTACAAACGCCTGATAGTGTATTGAATACCGAGTTTGCCTTTGCCAAAATACGCGCGACAGAAAGCATTTACAAAACCAAAGGCGGTTATATGCACGGACCAGGCGGTTTGGCCTATTACGCGGCTATCTGGGCTAATGACCAGGCGGAGTACGTGAGCCCGTTTTTTGCCTTTTCGGGAGATCGCCTCGGCAACCTTTCAGCGATGAATTGCTACCGGCTGTTTGCCCGATACATGAATCCCGACTATAAGGCTTTGCCAAGCTCGATCGTAGCTGAAGGTGATACCGTTTGGAAAGGAGCGGGCGACAGGGGCGATCAGGATATGATAGCTTCGGGTGCAGCACGATATGCGCTAACTTATGGCAATATTGATTCGGCTAAAGTGCTTTGGCCGTTGATCACCTGGTGTTTGGAGTATAGCCGCAGGCATATCAACAGCCAGGGTGTGGTCGAATCAAAAAGCGATGAACTGGAAGGCCGTTTCCCATCCGGCAAAGCCAACTTATCGACCAATTGCCTTTATTACGATGGTTTGGTATCAGCAGCATTGCTGGGTAAACAATTGCATCAACCCAAAGAACAAACCGATGCTTATACCGCACAGGCAGCTCAGTTGAGGGCCAGCATGGAAAAATATTTTGGCGCCAAAGTAGAAGGCTTTGACACTTACCGCTATTATGAAACCAATGATGTTTTACGTGCGTGGATATGCCTGCCCTTAACAGTCGGCATTTTTGACCGAAGTAAAGGCACAATTGACGCCTTGTTTTCGCCAAGGTTATGGACAGCCGATGGTTTGGCAACCCAGGCAGGCAAAGAAACCTTTTGGGACCGGTCGACCCTGTACGCTTTGCGCGGCGTACTGCAAACCGGTGAAACCGAAAAGGCCATGAACTTCTTAAAATACTACTCGCGCCGCAGGTTGTTAGGCGAACACGTACCCTACCCGGTTGAAGCTTATCCCGAAGGAAACCAAAGGCACCTTTCGGCAGAAAGCGGTTTGTATTGCAGAATTTATATCGAAGGTCTGTTCGGCATGAGGCCGACAGGTTTTAACAGCTTTAACTGTACACCGCGCTTACCAAAGGACTGGAACGAGATGAGCCTGAATAATATTCATTCATTTGGAAAAGTATTTGATTTGAAAATATCCCGGCAAGGGCAAGGCAAACTGAGCATCACCATAACTCAAGGAGACAAAAAACATACTTACACTATCCCCGACGGCGCGATGGCACCCATAAATTTATAACCTTATTAACCGATATATGCGTAACACCGATAATGATCAGCAAAAAAATGAACTTTCGCGCCGTCAATGGATAGGCCGCGTTTCCGTTCCGGCAGTAGCCGCCACCATGGGGTTTAACTTATTTGGCAACACCGCAGGAGCGGCACCTAAAACTGCCAAAGCCGATAACCTGGGCGGAGCTCGTGTGTATAATATTCGCGATTTTGGTGCAAAAGGTGACGGTAAAACGTTAGACACCAAAGCCATACAAGCAGCAGTTGATGCCTGTACGGCAGACCAGGGCGGCACCGTATTGGTGCCTGCCGGCGTATTTGTTACGGGTACAGTTGAGTTAAAAAGTAACGTGACTTTACATATTGCGGCCCAGGGAAAGATATTAGGGACAGACGATGGCAAGCAATATTATGCTGCCCAGGCTATCCCGCTGGATATCGGCTGGACGATGAACGATGGTAACGTAGGTCTGTTTTTTGCTGCTAATGCAGATAACATAACCATTGAGGGTAATGGTACGATTGACGGGCAAGGATCAAGGTTTCGCAGCCCTGTAAAGGGCGCGCCATCGCCTGCGGGAATCACAGGTAATCACCGCCCGTATCATTTACTGTTTTATAAATGCAAAAATCTTACTGTACGTGATCTGACTTTATGGAACAGCGCTTACCACTCTGTAAGGGTATGCTTATGCAGCTATGTTAAAATGGAAGGCTTACATATTCACGGCAAGGTAATCAACAATAACGATGGCTTCCATTTTATCGGCAGCGAGTATGTGCATTTAAGCAATTGCGATGTGGAAAGCCAGGATGACGCTTGTGCCTTATTTGGCAGCTGTAAATTTATTACCATTACCGGTTGCTCGTTCAGCACACGCTGGTCGGTATTCCGTTTTGGAGGTGGTGTGGCCGAGAATATTACCATTTCAAATTGTTTGCTCTACGAAGTATACGGCTGTCCGATAAAAATGCGTTGCTCACCGGGTTCACGGTTTGAAAATATATCATTTTCGAACCTGGTAATGAAAGACGTAACCGGGCCGATCTCCATCGGTAACGGCGAGCGCGACTCAGCTAACGTAGGTACGCCAAAAGTGCCTGGTATCATCAAAAATATTTCATTCAATAATATTCATGCTACAGTGGTAAAACCTGTGCCGCTTCGCGACTCGGAGCATCCAAGCAATTATAACCCCGGAGAAATGTTCTCTTGTTTGGTGCTGAATGGCATGAACCAGAGCTATCTGGATAATATCTCGTTTAACGATGTGCACATTACCTATCCCGGAGAAGGAACAGTTGAGCAGGGCGCGGTTAGGGACGTACCTAAAGTTGCCGGCGAATATTACCAGATAGGTGTGCCGCCTGCTTACGGGATGTACGCCCGTAACGTGCGCGGACTGACCATACACAATATGCGTTTTGAGATGACCAGCCCGGATATGCGTCCTGCCTTGATATTTGATAACGTGCAGGATGCCGCAGTTAACGGATTAAGTGCTCAGGGACAAAAAGGAGCAGAATCGTTACTCCGATTCGTTAAGAGCCAGGATGTATTGCTGACCGCTTTACGGGTACTGACCCCGGTAACCAATTTATTGCAGGTTGAAGGTACGGAAACGAGTAATATTAAAATTGATGGAGGCGATCTGTCCAAAGCAGAAAAAGCCCTGGTATTCAGTAACGGAGCGGAAGCAAAAGCTGTAAAGTTACGCGAGTAGTATTTATAAACGCAGTGATCAAATTTATATCTTAATCAGCGGAAAACCATCTTGTGAAGATTCAGTGATATAAGCCTCTTTTTTTCATAAACGGGCTTATTGAAGCCAATAAGGCTTAATAAAAAGCCAAACAAGTATAGCCATCAAGCAGCTACTAAAACTATTTTAGTATAACCAATTGTAACAATATAATCCCGGTTATAACCAATATTTTTAACTGTTTACTGTACAGCTAACCAATTTAATAATATAGCTGTGTACTAAAAAAGTTTAATTGCCTGCATGAATATACCTGAAAAACTATCTGATGAAGCTCTTTTTAATTTGTTAAAGAACAATAATGTAAAAGCTTTTGATGAACTTTATTCACGGTATTGGGCCGTGCTATTTTCTGCAGCATACAGACGCGTAAAATCAAGGGAAATTGCAGAGGAAATTGTACAGGAGTATTTTGTAAGCCTTTGGAAAAATCGGGGGAAAACCGTTATCAACACCTGTGTTGAGGCGTACTTCAAATCATCGATCAGGTATATCGTAATTGCCTATTATCAAAAAGAATGTTTGCATAGAAGCTACACCGAATCAGCGGTGATATCATCGTCCGGATTTGATAATAGCACCGAACACGAAGTTGAACTGCGCGACCTGGTTTTAAATTTAGAAGAGGGCATAAGCTTATTGCCTGATAAATGCCGTTCTGTGTTTGAATTGAGTCGCAAACAATTTCAATCCAACAAACAAATTGCCTTAAGGCTGGGTATATCCGAAAAAACGGTTGAGAACCATTTGACCAAAGCCATAAAGATATTAAAACTTCATTTAAAGGAGTTTATTGCAGTTTTACTAATCTCTACGTCGATATTCAAATAACAATTCGGCTCCGTCCCAATTATCGATCCTGATATATTTTTCATTTTTTTTATAAATGGAATAGGGGGTACGCGCCTTTCAACATACTATACTATTATAAACCTATAATAACCTTTATTCTTATTTGCCACCTAACTCATGAAAAAAGAGATCGTGCCCGAATTGCTTGAAAAATATTTACGCGGCGAATGTACCGATGAGGAAGTTTTGCAGGTATATACCTGGTATGATTCTTTTGAAGATGACGACGATTTGCTGAGTTATTTACCGACGAATGAAAAGGACCAGTTGAAACAAGTTATGCTGGAGCGTATCAAATCGGATGTTGATGTAGAAGAAGCACAAGCACAAGGGGTATCGGGGAGGATAAAAGGTTTTCCGAGGACTAATATCTTTTATATGCTCTCGGTTATAGCCGCTGTGTTTATTGTGGCTTTTGGTGTGCTCATTTATATTCAAAATAAGTCGTTTGCCAATACACCGCCGCAATGGGTTCATCAGCTAGTGATAAATAACAGCACACAAACGTATGCAAAACAAAAGCTGCCCGATGGTAGCATTGTATGGCTAAGTCCTGGCACAGTACTGACCTATCCTGAAACGTTTGACAAGGATAAACGCGAAATAAAGATGACAGGTGAGGCATTTTTTGAGGTTACTAAAAACCCAGCCCGGCCATTCACCATTTATAGTGGTGCCATGGTTACACGTGTTTGGGGTACAAGCTTTAAAGTAAACGCATCAAAAAGCAGTGTGATTAACCAGGTTGCCGTATTAACGGGTAAAGTATCTGTAGCCATACCACCGTCATATGCAGAATCGCTCAAAAATTTCTTCGGTATGGATGATCATTCAAACCAGGTAATGCTTTTACCATATCAGGAAGCGACTTACTTAACGTCGGCAAAAACACTTAACAAAACAAGTATTACCGATAAATCTGTGATTTTATGCTGGAAAAGGGAAAATATATCATTTAACAACGAACCGGTTAAAAAGGTTATCGATGTGTTGAATGAAAAGTTTGATGTACATATCGTGGCTGCTGATCGGAATATTGAGAACTACCGTATCAAAGCCGATTTTTCGGATCAGAACCTTGCGGATATTTTAGAGATCATGCACCTTTCGATGGATATTGCCTACACTATTAATCATAACCAGATACAACTAAAGAGAATACAACCAAATTAACCTAACCAACCTAAATTATGTATGCATGAAGAAATAAGAACCTAACCATTAGTTTTCATAGTTAAACCAGGAGTGTCGTTACCACCCCTGGTTTATAAACCCAAGGCAACCTGCTTTTAAGCGGGGTATGGGCTGTTTTGTCTCAATTTTTCACTAAAAGAAACAACTAAATGTATGAAAAAAATTATACCATATCCAATTGATATCTATAAAATAATGAAAATAACACTTAGCCAGATAATGCTGTTAATAACCATAACAGGCATCTCATTTGCAAAGGAGTCGAAGGCACAGGCTGCTCTCGATAAGGTTATTAGCATCTCCGTTAAAGACGTAGCCCTTAAAGACGCCTTGACAATGATAGAACAAAAAGTAAACACCAAATTTGTTTACAGCGAAAGTTTTATATCAACGCAAACTCCCGTTTCTATAACCGTCAGGGACAAAAAATTAAACCTGGTGCTCAATGATATATTTAAAAATAGGGGTGTAGCTTATGAGCTGTATAACGACCTGATCGTTTTAAAGAAAACAGGATCTAAACAAGCTGTAACAAGCAAGTCAGCTTCGAACTTGGCGCCACCACCAATAGTTATTACAGGTGTTGTTACCGATGCCAAGGGTGAAACACTGATCGGTGTAAGCGTTAGGGTAAAAGGCAGTAACCTGGGTACAGTTACCGATGTAAACGGTAAATACAGTATCACTGTACCGAATGATCAGGCGGTTTTGGTATTTAGCTATATTGGTTATGTAGCATCAGAACAAACCGTTGGCAATAACAAAAGCATTAATGTTAAGCTAAGCGAGAGTTCGAATAACCTGAACGAGGTTGTTGTGACAGGTTATGGCGAAACCGTTAAAAAGAGCGACCTTACTGGAGCAGTGTCAACTATTAGTGCCAAGGATATCGAAGAACGTCATCCTATCAACTTAATTGACGCTTTGCAATCGCAGGCATCGGGGGTATTGGTGGTTAACGATTCGGGCGAACCTGGTGCTACAGGTTCTGTACAAATACGCGGTGGTTCAACATTTTCGAGTGCGGGTAATTCGCCATTATATGTAATTGATGGTATTTTAAGCCAATCGGGCGATAACGTTAATCCTAACGATATCCAATCGATAGAAATACTGAAAGATGCTGCATCGGCCGCCATTTACGGTTCACAAGCTGCCAACGGGGTTATATTGATCACTACCAAAACTGGTGTTGCCGGCAAACCATTAATATCAACACAATACTCGCACATATTTGGATGGATGGCCCATAAACTGGAACAGCCAAACTCAAAAGACCTGCGCATTGAGCGTACCTTGTATAATGGCAAATCGCCAAGTACAGCTGCAACAACCAACGACTCGTTAAATGTGGTTTTTAATTCGGATAACGATAACCAGGATGTAATAACACAAACAGCCAATAAAGATATTATTGATTTTAGCGTAAGCGGCGGCGAGAAGAATTTAACCTATTACTCGAGTTTACGATATATCAATGATCAGGGCCTTATTGTTAACAGCTACTCTAAAACTTTACAGGCACGTTTCAATTTGGACTACCGTGTTGCCCCGAAGTTTAGATACAGCAACAGGTTGTCTTTTGGATACAATACCAATAACAACATTAACGAGGGTAATACCATCAACCAGGCTTTCCAGCGACCGTCCAACCTGGCGCTATATTATCCCGATGGCAGTTTGACGGGTTATATCAGCGGTAGGCGTAACCCATTAACGGTGGCTTTGCTCGAAGTAAATGTTACCAACACTTATAATGGCGATGTTTTTAACCAGATAGAATATACTATTTCGAAAAACCTGCGCTTTACCAACAACTTTGATTTTGGACTAAGTGTGCCGCACAATACTTTTTTTGATCCAAAATTATTGAGCAGCGCCAGCCCGACGGTTAATGGTGGTAAGGAGAGTTTTGCAGTGAACACCAACTGGTCGTATCAGGGATTTTTAAACTTTAATAAAAACCTCGGCAAATTTGGCAATTTAACCTGGGTAGCCGGTGTAAGTGCCGAAAAAACGCACAACAACAGTTTTAAAATAGCAGGTTCAAATTATGCCAACGAATCTATCTACACCTCGAATGTTGACGGAACCATTGATCTGACCAACACCGGAACCGATGCGGCAGCTACTGCCAGAGAGTCGTTTTACACACGAGCCGGGTATACTTATAAAGACAGGTATTTGTTTAGCGCCGTATACCGTAAAGACGGCTCGTCCAAATTCGGATCATCAAACCAATTTGGCGATTTTTATGGCGGATCGGCAGCCTGGCGTTTTTCACATGAAGATTTTATGTCATGGTCTAAAAACTTCTTAGCCGATGCTAAATTAAGAGTAAGCTACGGGCAGGTTGGTAACGATCGTATCCCGGCTAACTCAAACCTGTTAACATACACCTTCGGTTCTTCATTTTATAACGCTGTTAATGGGGTGGTATTGAGTAACCAGTTTGGTAACTCACAGTTACAATGGGAAACAAACATCCAAAAGAACTTTGGTTTGGACCTGCAGTTTTTTAACGGCCGTTTAAATTTCACTACTGATTACTATCAAAAAACAACCAAAAATCTGCTTTATCAACGTAATATTCCCGTTGAAACAGGTTTTACCAACGTATATGTTAACGTAGGCGATATTACCAATAATGGTGTTGAGTTTACTGTAAATGCTACGCCGGTAGCCAAATCAAAATTGATGTGGAATATCAATGCCACCTTATCTATCGAACGCAATACAGTTAAGAGTTTGTATAACCACCAATCGTTCCTGGCTTCATCAGGCGGCGCAACCTACCTGATCCAGGAGGGCGGGCGCATAGGTGATTTTTATGGATATAAAGGAGTTGGCGTTTATCAGTATGATGCATCAAACGCTTACGACGGTAACTGGAACAGATTAACCCCCGTAGGCGTTTCGCCGGATGGTAAAACGGCTGCAAGCTATACCATAAACGGACAGGTTTATACCGGTACCGTTCACCATATGTACGCGGGCGGTGCTTTACTGCTGGGTGGTGATATGATATTTGAAAACATTCAACGTGATAGTGTAATTGATGCTAATGACAGGCAAATCCTTGGTAATGCCCAACCGTCGTTTTATGGCGCCATCATTAACACGTTTACTTACAAGCAGTTCACCTTATCATTTACTTTAAACACAATATGGGGTGGCAGCGCTTATGATAGTCCACGCCAAACATTGGATAACCTGGCTACATCTGGTATTGTAGCAGATAACTATACTACTTACCACGCCTGGCAGCACCAGGGTGATATTACTGATGTGCCATACATGGGACGGAAAAACTCAACAGCCAATTTTCCAGGTACCCAAACGCGGTTCCTGGAGAATACCTCCTTCATCAGGTTAAGCTACGCTAAGCTTACCTACAATTTACCTTCGAAGTTGGCGACCCGTTTTAAAATGAAAAACCTCGGAGCTTATGTATACGGAGCCAATTTGATGACCTGGACCAACTACTCCTGGTACGACCCTGAATTCTCTTCAAACTCGGCATTAACCCCTGGTAACGACAACGGCCGTTATCCGCGCAGGCGCGAGGTCGGTTTAGGTTTAAATGTTAATTTTTAAAATTATTGTGATGAAAAAGATATTCAAGATTACTTTTTTAATATTTCTGATCTCTTCTTTCGGTTGTAAAAAGCTGCTTAACCAGCCACCATTGAGCCAGCTTGCGGCCGAGAAGTTTTGGCAAACGCCCGATGACGCAAAAGCCGGTATTGCCGGTTTGTATGATGGCTTGCAGGATATGTTTAACTCGCAGTATATCTATTGGGGCGATGGCCGTAGCGACAATTTAACTTATCACCCAACTTACAACGATGCGTTGCCACTATGCATAAATGTATTAACACCAAGTACAAACGGTGCTGATTGGACATTGATTTATGCGACCATCAGCCGTGCCAATTTTGCTATAAAATACATCCCAACCATTGCCGGTATGGATCCGATCCAGTCGAAAGACCTGTTAGCGCAGGCTTACAGTATCAGGGCATATTGCTATTTCTGGCTTATCAGGCTTTGGGGAAATGTACCTTTATGGACAGTGCCATACGAAGATCTGACCACCGATCCATACAAAGGCGTTACGCCGGCAGGGGAAATTATGAGTACCGAGATCATTCCCGACCTGCTTAATGCTTACAGCCTTGCCGATCCAACAGCTAACGTGGTTTGGAATGTAAACATTGGTGGTATTTGCGCTATGCTGATGGATGTTTATATGTATAACCAGGATTATCCTAACGCGATAAAATGGTGCGATAACCTGATCAAACTAAACAGGTACAGCCTTGAAGCCACTGCCAACTGGAAAAATAATTTTATCGCGCCATCAAATACCAAAGAGTGTATCTGGAGCCTGAACTGGGATTTTGCAGTTGACGGAGGTAACAAAACCTCAACTGAAATAGGTGCAGGTGATACCAATAGTGATTATGCGGTTGATCCGTCTTTATGGTCGTATTTTACAACGACCACTGCTGATATCAGAGGTCCTCAATCTGTCGATTACAAAGTGAGCAATCACGATAAAATATTGAAATACTATGCGGTTAACCTGGATAAAAACGGAAACCAGATCTACCCTAATTCGCCTCAGGCAAATTTGCTTTTTCCGTTGTACCGCCTGGCCGATATTTACTTAATGCGCGCCGAAGCGTTAAACCGTACCGGTGATGTGGCTAATGCCTTGATTTACCTGAATATGGTTCACACACGCGCCGGGCTGCCTGCCTATAAAGCTACCGATTTTCCAACCGCTGATGCTATGTTGTATGGCGTGCCTACACTTTACAATGGATTTAGCGGCATTTTAAAAGAGCGCCAGATAGAATTGTTTTGCGAAGCCAAACGTTGGTTCGACCTGCAACGCAATGGGATCATCATCAGCACAATGACACCGCTGATAAACCAACGCGACATAGCTAAAGGTTTCCCCGCCACAGGTTTTGGCGATCCGCGTAAAATATACTGGCCAATTAACCAAAACGTGTTGAATGCCAATACCAAACTCACCCAAAATCCACCGTATTAATAAAACATCATTTTAAGATAGATTATGAAAAAGATGAAAAATATAAGTTTTGGCCTTGTTTTAGCCGCTATGGTATTTGCCTTTTCGGGATGTAACCTAGCAGGTTTAAAATACCAGGAAAACGCCGATTATACCCATTATGTTCTCGATCCGCATATAAATATGACGGCCTGGCAATATATTAAAAACAGGAGTTATAACTACACCGGCAAAGACACCATTTTTAAACTAATGCGCCAGGCTATAGAGTATTCGGGAATCGATACCAACGAATATATTCAGCCCGACCGTACTTTTATTTTACTGCATAACGATGCCATTTACAGAACTACCGTAGTTAATAAAGTTCCAACAATTACTACCGATTGCTATTTTGGCAAATATTTGGTTAATGGCAAACCAGGTACTAAATGGAGCGATTATCCTAAAGATCAGGTTAAAAATTATCTGTTATATCTAATCGTTCAGGGAGCGTACTCGTTTAATAATCTGGGGCCCAATAATATAACGGCCACCACGTTGGAACCCTTAAACTATGATATATTAAACCCAACCTCAATTATGTTGCTTCGGGTAAATGACGATCAAAACTACCCGTTACGTTTAAATGATTTTTCAAATTCGGTGGCGTATGTAACCGTACGCACCAGTAATATTTTGCCAACCAATGGCGCCATACAGGTTATCGATAGGGTGCTTTTTTATCAAACCAAATAACACGTCATTAACAATCTTCACACCCGGTTTGGTTACGGGTTTCAAATAGCAGTACGTCATAAGCCCCGGCTGGTTACCGGGGCCACTGCTATTTTATGATGTTAACGCCGGCAACCTTACCTCAGCTATCATACATCTGGCGCTTCCGCCGCCATTTGTCTCAATAGTGTTCAGGTCGGCATAAATTAGCTTACAGTACTTTTCAAGGTTGCTTATCTGCCCTGGAAATAAGGAATGATACGCCTTTGCCGACATGACCAGCAAATGCTCGCCTTTATCGTTTACAAGTTCCAGCATATTGCCTGCAAAAGCATTCATCTGTTCCAGGCTAATCTCAATAATTTCCTTACCGGTAAGGGCAAACGAGTCTGTTAATAGTTCCTGCTCTTCTTCGTCGGTCACCGAATCGAGGCATATTACAACAAACGCTTCGCCCATACACATTAACACATTGGTATGATATATAGCCTTACCTTGGCCGTCCACCGCGTGAAACTCAACCGTGCTATAGCCGCTGTGTTCGCTAAACTCAGTCAAAACTTCTCGGTCCGTTCGGGGCGACAGGCAGGCATAAGCTATCTTATTCTGGCGGTCCAATACCATACTTCCGGTGCCCTCTAAAAATTTTTCACCAGTTTCAAAATGGCTCAAGTCGTCAACCTCACTAATGTTGAATTTCGTTTTAAGTTGATCTACGATATCCTTACGGCGTTCCAGCCGGCGGTTTTTGGCTTGCATCGGGTATAAAAATACCTGTCCGTTCTCGTGGAACGAAATCCAGTTGTTCGGGAATATCGAATCCGGAGTAGACGGGTCGGGCGTATCGCCGACAGTGATCACATCAACACCATTATCACGTAAGGTAGCTACCAGCGTATCAAACTCCTGTAGGGCCTGTTGCTGCACGTTCTGCTGGTCTAACCCCTGTTGCTGAAACGCGTTACTGCCGGCCGTTTGCTCGTTAAAACCAAAAGCTACCGGGCGGATCATTAATATTGAACTTTTCATACGATAAAACCAATCACCTATTAAACTAATGAACTTCTCAACACAGGCATGCTCATACAATGAAAGCCACCCCGCGCGCGAGATAACTCCGACGATGGCATCAGTATCAGCGTGTCCTGCATATCATGTGGCTGCAAGGCATCGCTTTCAAACTTTTCCAGCAGGTCGCAAACTTTAATAATTTTAAAGCCGCTTTTTATAAAAGCCTCTACCGTTTTATCGTTCCTATCGTAACCTAACACAACGCCTTCTTTCAGCGCCAACAGGTTACAGCTGTCTGTCCACTGCTCACGCGCGTCGTACGGAAATTTGTTGTTTCCCGAATAAATAAACCGGGTCGGTTCGGTACTCTTCAAATCATTCTGACTGATATCATCCAACAACTCCTCCAAACTGGCAAATAAACGTGGTTCATCAATACGCCCTTTTTTAAACTGAACGATCTCCGGTTTGTCTTTGGTTTTCCGGTCGGCAAAGTAGGCTATCGGGTCGCTGTCTTTTATGGGGCGTTCAGCAATGGATAAGGATCCCAGCAGTACCCAAACATTGCGTTTTACCTGCGTAAAAATGGTATCAATATGCATAAAATCGCGCTTATGCGGAATTTTTACCACCGTTACTTTTTCTACCACATTGTTCTCAAACAGTAACTTAATAGCCGCGTTAGCGCCAATGGTCGATGTCCGTTCACTACAGCCTATCAGCACATGATTGGAGCTTACCACCATCACGTCGCCACCTTCCAGCGTAGTTTTCTCGCCGCTGTCCTCTCCGGGGCGCAGAAAACTCTGCATGCTTTCCGGTATCTCCAGTATCTTATCCCGATGATTAGCAAACAATGGGTGGTTAAACAAAATATAGCGCATCAGCAGGGTTTCGCGTGCACGGGCTTGTTTGGCGGGTTTGTTGATCAGGATATGATCGTTAATGGCAATGCCGATATCTCTCGAGAATATAAAGTTAGGGATAGGGGCGAAGATCATTTTAGCTTGTCCGGTCATCGACCCCGATATCAATACCTTAGCCAGCTCAATAGGGTCAGTGTCCGTCAGCGTTTGCTGCAATCCATAAGTGCAGTTTTCGATAGCGCAAACGGATGCTGTCAGCTTTTCGCGAATGCCTTTATCCTGTAATATATCCGACAGTAACGACTGTATCTCGATAACTTTTGTGGATGCGTGAAAGTCCTTATTATCCGGTTTGAAAAAAGCACGGTCGCTTTCGTTCGACTCTATTTGTGCCAGTTTCCCTTTGATCTTTTCCGGATCCAAAAAGTACATCAGCACTTTAATGTAATGGTCATACTCATTTTTACGTACGGTGTCCAGGTGCACGATATCTTCAAAAAGCCAGTCCTGAGCCTTTGAGGGTACAACTTTGCCTAATCCGCTGTCGGGGCTGTGGATCAGCAAACAATGCAGATCGCCAATTTCCGATCCAACGCCTATTTTAAAATCTTTTCTGTTCAGGGTCATATAAAAAGGTAGTATACAAAGCTATCAGAATAATTTTTATTTCGAATTTCGGATGTTCGATTTCGAATTTGTGCCATGATGGTCAGCCTAATGGTACGTAACTCGTTTCCTTATTTTTAAAATACAGAGATCTTTCGGTCTTTCTGTCTTTCGGACTTCCCGACTAAATGACTAATTTTGGCGAATGGATTTTATTGTTGTCGCCACGCTTAAAGCCGTTAAAGCGTTATACCAAACCGATATTACTGCCGCCGATGTTACCTTGCAGCAAACCCGTAAGGAGTTTGAAGGACAGGTTACCATCGTCACCTTCCCGTTTGTAAAGTTTTCGCGTAAATCGCCAGAGCAAACCGGTACCGAGATTGGCGAATTTCTGGTAAATGATTTAGCCGATGTTTCGGGATTTAACGTGATCAAGGGTTTTTTAAATATCAGCATCACAGACGAGTACTGGATCAATCAATTACATAACCAGATAGCACAACCTGAATTTGGCATATATCCTGCCAAAGGCGAAAAGGTAATGGTGGAGTATTCATCGCCAAATACCAACAAGCCGCTGCATCTGGGACATATCCGTAACAACCTGTTAGGTTACTCGGTTGCCGAAATCTTAAAGGCTAATGGTTATGAAGTGATCAAAGCCAATTTGGTTAACGATCGTGGTATCCATATCTGTAAATCAATGCTTGCCTGGCAACTATTCGGCAATGGCGAAACGCCTGAGTCGAGCGGTTTAAAAGGTGACCACCTTGTCGGGAAGTACTATGTGGTTTTCGATCAAAAATATAAAGAACAGATCAACGAGTTAAAAGCTCAGGGACAAACCGAAGACGAAGCTAAAAAGAACGCGCCGCTTATCATCGCAGCCCAGCAAATGCTCGAGCAATGGGAGGCGGGAGATGAGGACGTCATCAGCCTATGGGAAACCATGAACAGTTGGGTATATGCCGGATTCGCCGAAACATACAGACAATTAGGTGTTGATTTCGATCAGTACTACTACGAATCGCAAACCTACCTATTGGGTAAAGATATTATCGACGAAGGGCTTGCTAAAGGCGTTTTCTTTAAAAAGGAAGATGGATCGGTTTGGATCGACTTGACCGCAGAGGGCCTCGACGAAAAGCTGGTGCTGCGCTCAAATGGCACATCGGTTTATATTACACAGGATGTGGGCACCGCTCAGTTAAAATACGATCAGTACCACATGGACAGATCCATTTACGTGGTGGGTAACGAACAGGACTATCACTTCAAGGTATTGTTTCTTATCCTAAAAAAACTGGGTAAAAGCTGGGCGCCTGGGTTGTTCCACTTGTCGTACGGCATGGTCGACCTGCCGTCCGGCAAAATGAAGAGCCGCGAAGGTACCGTTGTTGATGCCGACGACCTGATGGCCGAAATGGAGCAAACCGCCAAAGTACAAACTGAAGCCTTGGGCAAAGTGAACGATTTTGGTGAAGCTGAAAAAGAACAATTGTACCATACTATTGGTATGGGCGCTTTAAAATACTTCCTGCTAAAGGTCGAGCCAAAAAAACGATTATTGTTCGATCCTAACGAGTCTATCGATTTCCAGGGTCATACCGGGCCATTTATTCAATATACACATGCCCGTATCCGCTCCATATTAAATAGGGCTGGCTATACCGGTAGTGAAACATCAACTGAGATTAAAGAGCTGGACACATTGGAGCGTGAGTTGATATTGGCTTTAAATCAGTTCCCCGAAGCTATAATGCAAGCCGCGCGAGATTACAGCCCGGCAGTAATTGCCAATTATGTTTACGAGTTAGCCAAAACCTACAATAAATTTTATCAAGATAAGCCTATTCTGAAAGACGAAGTTCCGGCCGACGTGAAGGAATTCCGTTTAACTTTATCCGCGGCAGCGTCAAAGATCATCAAACGCAGCATGAGCCTCTTAGGTATCGACGTCCCGGAAAGGATGTAATTAAATAAGTGCTTTAAGGTTAGGCTATAAAGAACGCCCTGCATTTGCAGGGCGTTCTTTATTTTTCGACTGAAGACTCCGGGGTTTAAGGCACAGGCTGAATTAACGCCAATGTCCGCGTACCCAAACATAGCCGCCGGGAGCTTCGCGCCAATGGCCTTCAACCCAAACCCGGTTGCTGGGGCGTTCCCAGTGGCCCCGTTCATGTTCATAATGATTGCCACGCCAAACCCATTCTCCTGATATCCAGACAGCATCGGGATAGGGTGCTACTGGGCGTTCATAAACAACATCGGCAGGGCGTTCACGCACAACAAATTCTCCTCCGGCACATCCGGCAAGCATACTTGCCGAGGCCGCTATAATGATGCAAAATTTTGAAATCGTTTTCATCGGCATATTTATTAGTATATCAATATGACAGATGAAAATTAGAAAAGTTTAAAAAAAATGCCGTGCTGCTACCTGTTAAACTTGGCCGAAACCACCAGTTCTTTAGCTCCAGCAGCATAATCGTAAAAGCCGCCACCGGATTTAATCCCTTTATTGCCAGCGGTCACCATATTTACCAGTAAAGGGCAGGGGGCATATTTCGGATTACCAAAACCATCGTACAATACATTTAATATAGCCAGGCAAACATCCAGGCCAATAAAATCAGCAAGTTGTAAAGGTCCCATGGGATGTGCCATGCCCAGTTTCATTACTGTATCAATTTCTTGTACGCCGGCTACACCTTCATATAAAGTATATATAGCCTCGTTTATCATGGGCATTAAAATGCGATTAGCCACAAAGCCCGGGTAATCATTAACCTCAACCGCAATTTTGTCCAGTTGCTGCGTCAGCTGCATAATGGTTTGAATAACGGCGTCGGTAGTAGCATAACCCCGTATCACCTCTACCAGTTTCATTACCGGCACAGGGTTCATAAAATGCATCCCAATTACTTTGTCCGGACGTGTTGTTACCGACGCAATTTTGGTGATCGAGATCGACGAAGTATTGGTAGCCAAAATAGTTGGGGCGGCGCAAAGCTCATCCAACTGTTTAAAGATCTTTAATTTCAGATCAATGTTTTCTGTAGCCGCCTCAATAACCAGGTCGGCATATTTAACGGCATCTTCTGTACTGGTATAGGTAGTTATATTATTTAAAGTCGAAGATTTTGCGTGTTCATCAATTACGCCTTTTAATAATTGCCTGTCCAAATTCTTTCCAATAACGCCTAAACCTTTAACCAAAGCTTCGGGATTTATGTCAACCATATTAACCTTAAACCCGTACTGAGCAAAAGCGTGTGTAATACCGTTTCCCATAGTTCCCGAACCGATAACTGTGATGTTTTTCATGTGTAATAATATATGGTATAAAGATATAAACCAACTGGCAAATTCAAACTTTTGTTATTTAGGCGTAAGTCAAATTACAATTTTGAAATTATAGTCTATAACCAAATTTTATACTTCCGTCAAAGCACTCTTTTGTGTCATAAATTTGTAAATATCTAAACAAAGTTCAGAAATAGGTGTCTGTTTTAAACAGATTTGCAAAAAAAGCGCGGCAAAATTGCTAAGTTGCAGCTTAATTTCTATTTACCCTTAATTCAATAAACATGAAGAAAAATTTACTCTCTCTTCTGTTTTTGTGTTTAGTTGCGCTTAGCAGCGCATTTGCTCAAAGCAGAAAAATCACGGGTACAGTTACAGGCGCAGACGATGGTCAGCCGCTACCTGGGGTTTCAGTTAAAATTCAAGGTACCAGCACAGGTACTACAACGAGCGCTCAGGGCGCTTTTAGCCTTACGGTACCGGCAAACGCAAAAGTTTTGGTGTTCGGATATGTCGGCTATGCGTCTCAATCCGTTACCATTGGTAGTCAGCAGGTAATTAATGTAAAATTGAGTGTAAGTTCTAAAGCTTTAACCGAGGTTGTTGTTGTTGGTTACGGTACTACTACCGAGAAGGCATTTACAGGTTCGGCTAAATCTGTTGGTGGCGATGAATTAGAAAAAAAGCGAGTTGACAACGTATCGCAGGCTTTGGCCGGCGAGGTTGCAGGTGTTAGGGTTATCAACACAAGCGGTCAACCAGGTACAGTAGCTACCATTCGTGTCAGAGGCCTTGGCTCTGTTAACGGTAACCGCGATCCGCTTTACGTGGTGGACGGCGTTCCGTTTACTGGTAGTATCAACTCAATTAATGAAGCCGACATCGAGTCGGTTACGGTATTAAAAGATGCGGTGGCTACAGCTATTTATGGTTCAAAGGGATCTGCAGGTGTTGTGTTAGTCACTACTAAAAACGGCAAAGGAGCAAAACCTTATGTTGATGCCGATTTCACCTACGGTACTAATGCCGACATTATTCCCCGTTATAGTATAATTACTTCCCCGGAGCAGTATGCAGCTTTATCATGGCAAGGTCTATACAACGCAGCTTTTGCTACAACACCTACCGGACAGGTACCCGATACCTATGCTACTGCACAAGCTAACGCCAAATTATTCAGTGCATCGGGTTTACCAACAGCATATAATCTTTGGAATGCTGCGGGTTCTGCTTTGATCGATCCGACCACGCATCAATTTAACACCAATATAACTCGTAAATACGATCCTGAAAGCTGGAGATATTATGGTTTTCAGCATTCTTTGCATACCGAAGCTGATGTTAGATTGGGCGGTTCTTCAGATAAATCAACCTATTATATGTCTTTTGGTTACCTTAAAGACGTGGGGTACTCTATCGGATCAGATTACCGTCGTTTAACCGGTCGTGTTAATCTGACCAATCAGGTTAAACCATGGTTAAACGCAAGCATGAACTTAAATTATGCCTACTCAAATCAAAATGTTAATGGCCAAAGCAGTGATTCAGGAAGTATTTTCTGGTTCGCCGATAACATTCCTTCTATTTACGGCGTATTGTTAAGAGATGCCAGCGGCAATTTAGTGCCTGATCCAAAATTCGGCGGTTATCAGTTTGATTACGGTTCTTCGGGCAGAAAATTTGGTGCACTGACCAACGCGATTGCCGATGCTACTTATAACACCAATCGTAACGATCGTAACGAGTTAAATGGCAACATTAATTTAACCGCTAAAATTATCGACGGTTTAACTTTCGAAAACACCTTTGGTTTACAATATTTTAATATTGCCAACATTAACAGGATAAATAAATTCTACGGTTCGGCAGCTGGTCAAAACGGTGCCATTTATTTAGACAGGCAAGATGTGGTTTCGTATGATTTGTTAGATCTGTTGCGTTACAAAAAGACAATTGGTAGCAATCATCTTGAAGTATTAGCTGCACACGAAGCCCAGAAATACAATTACGGAGATTTATCAGCTTCAAGGTATAATCTGGTACAAAACGGCGATGAATCTTTGGATAACGGTGTTGTAAGCAATACCAGTTACTCATTTACCCAAGGTTATACTATCGATAGCTACTTAGCTCAGGCAAATTACGACTACAAAGAGAAATATTATTTGTCCGCAAGTATCCGTACAGATGGTAGCTCAAGGTTTGTTAATAAGAAATGGGGAACATTTGGTTCGGTAGGTGCGGGCTGGTTAGTATCCTCTGAAGACTTTATGCAGTCTCAAAACATATTTAGCTCGTTAAAATTGAAAGCAAGCTACGGTGTAATCGGTGATCAGTCGGGCGTTTCATTAACTAACGATTATAACGTATCAACCATTAGTAACGTTGGTGGCCAACCCGGTTTAAGTACGCCGACAATAGGTAACCCCGATTTAACCTGGGAAACCACTAAAATGTCTGAAGTGGGCGTTGAATTTGCATTAGGCAAATACTTAACAGGATCTGTCGATTATTATATTAAAAACACGACTAACTTAATATTCAATCGTCTGGTAGGTACATCAAATGGTTTCGCGTCTATCAAAGTAAACGACGGTAAACTAAGAAATCAAGGCTTGGAGTTTGATTTAACCGCTCATATCTTGAAAGGCAGTGGTTATCATTTAGACTTTGGTGTAAACGGCGAGGTACTATCTAACAAATTGGTCACTATGCCTATCGATCCTTCTACAAACCAGCCACAAGTGTTGAGTGTTGTTGGTAATTATGCGTACTCTGCCGGTCATTCTATTTATGATTTTTATACGAAATCGTATGCGGGTGTTAACCCTAACGATGGTAACTCACAATGGAACACTTATTGGATCGACTTGGATGGGGATGGAAAACCGAGATCAGGTACGATAGAACAAGGCCCAGTGCAAACGGGCGGAACTACAGGTGAATATATTAATTCATTAGCAGCTTTTGAAGCTTATAGGGCTACACATCAGAATGTTCCAGGTATTAACAATGCAATCCAACAAACCACAACCGAAAAATACACCGATGCCTCTTTGCAATATACCGGTCAAAGTGCAATTCCTGCAGTTAGAGGAGCATTCAACTTATCTGGCGGTTACAAAGGTTTTGATGTAAGTGTACAGGTATTGTATAGCCTTGGCGGTTACGCTAATGATAGCGGTTATGCCAGTTTAATGAATGACGGCTCTGTCGGTGGTAACAACTGGAGTACTGATCAGCTACTTGCCTGGAAAAAGGCAGGCGATGTAACTAATGTTCCAAGGTTGTCGAACGCTCAAAACTCAAGCGTAACTTCAGCATCAACACGTTTTATTACTAAAGCTGATTATTTAGCAGTAAACAATGTGCGTTTAGGTTATAGCCTCCCGAAAAATATCATCAAACCACTTGGAATGGGTAGCTTCAAAATTTGGGTTTCTGCAGATAACCTGTATTTGTTGAGTAAACGTAAAGGATTTAATCCTGCCGGCTCAGAAGATGGTTCATCGAGCATTTACAATTATTCTCCGCTAACAACGTTGTCAGCCGGTATAAACGCGAGGTTTTAATTTTATAAATAAATTAACATGAAAAATTTAAAAAACATAGTTGTGCTAACGGCTGCCCTTGCTTTAATATCAAGTGGCTGTAAAAAATCATTTTTAGATGTGCCGCCGCCGAGCAACGTTATATCAACCGCGCAGGAAGCCGCGGCTATTAAGCAAGACCCGACTTTATTAGCCGGTCGGGTTGCAGGTTTATATGCAACAATGTACGCCGCAGGTACCGGTGGTACTGGCGGTGCCGATGATTTTGGACAAAAAGGGTACGATATCTACTCAGATTTTTTATGCTCAGATATGGTACTTGGTGGTACAACATACGGTTGGTACCTTAACCTGATCAAGTATGTAGATTCGCAAAATAATGCGTCTAACAGTGTTTATGCACCATGGCGTTATTATTACCGTGTAATTTTAGGTGCCAATACCGTTATCGACGTTTTAGGTGGCAGCGACGCTATTTTAACAGACCCAAAACTTTTGGCGTACATGGGCCAGGCAAGAGCTATGCGTGCTTATGCTTATTTCTACCTGGCACAATTTTACGCTAAAGGTTACGGAACCGGTAATGAAAGAGTCCTGCCCTTAAATCTTAGCGCCAGCGATGTGAACAAACCGACAAGCACTACTGCCCAGGTTTATACACAGATTATCAAAGATTTAACTGCTGCTATTACCGATTTAACTGGATATACCAGAACGGATAAATCACAAATTAATGTTGACGTTGCAAAAGGTTTATTAGCTTATGTTTATGCAGCGAGAGGAACTGCTGCTGATCTAGCTCAGGTTATTACTTTATCTGAGGCTGTATTGGCCGACTTCCCTTTAACAACCAAAAGCCAAACTTGCGCAATAACAACCGGAGCAAATGGCGCAGGTACGGTAACTAACCCCGATGCAGGGTTTAACAATGCCGCCACACCAAGCTGGGTATGGGGTGTTGATTTAACTATCCAAAGTAACCTAAACCTTAACTCGTGGTGGGGTCAAATAGATCTATTTTCCTACAGCTATGCGTGGGCAGGCGATCCTAAATTTATCGATTTGAGTCTGTACAATGCGATGCGTCCAGATGACGTTAGAAGAGGGCAATTTGTAAACAACTTCCAGGGTTATGGTGGTTTAGTTCCCGTCAACAAATTCTTCGATCCGGGTCGCGCACTAGGTGGGCAACGACAAATAACTACCGATTATGTTTACATGCGTGCCGATGAAATGCTTTTATTGGATGCAGAAGCAAGATCAAGGACTGGCGATGACGCTGGTGCCCGTACCCAGCTCAAAAAGCTTGTAACTTTAAGGGTAGGCGATCCTTCTTATGTTGATGCTTTAAGTGGTACCGCGTTAGCCGATGAGATATATTTCCAAACTCGTATAGAGTTCTGGGGCGAAGGAAAAAGCTATTTAGCTTTGAAACGCCTAAAACGGACAGCTACAAGAGGTGCTAACCACTTGTTCCTTGCCGGTCAGTCATTTACTTATGATGATGCGAGGTTAACGTTCCCAATACCTTCTGTTGAGATTTTGAACAACCCAAATCTTAATAACTAAATTAATAATTGGTAAGAAAAAAAACCGCTTCGATATTTCGGGGCGGTTTTTTCGTTTCCATAGGCCTGAGCAACCATTGGTAAGCCAGAAAGTATTATAAGCCCAGATCTGTAGCCTGTTTACTAATTCCTGCCTTATCAACCGCAGTCAAAAGTGGAATGTTGCTAAATGATGTATCTGCTCCCGTATAGCTCCGTATTACACTTTCTGACCACTCATCATTATCCCCATTAAAGATGAACCCTTTGATCGGAATATTCCTCGAGCGCAACGCATCTATAGATAACAACGTGTGATTGATACTACCTAAATAATTTTTCGAAACCAGTATTACTTCCGCATCCAGTTGTTGGATCAGGTCTATCATTAAAAAGCTATCATTAAGTGGTACCATTAGTCCTCCGGCACCCTCAATAATCAATTGGTTTTCCGTTTCCGGAATGATGATCTTTGCCGGATCGATTTCGATACCATCCAGCGCCGCTGATTTATGGGGCGAAAAAGGCTGTGTTAACCGGTACGCTTCCGGGTGAAATTTAGATACCGGGTTTGATACCAGGCTTTGCACCAGCAGTGTATCACTGTTCTCCAGGTCGCCTGATTGGATTGGCTTCCAATAATCGGCTTTGAGTTTTTCAACCAAAATTGCCGATACGATTGTTTTACCTATACCGGTATCAATACCGGTAATAAATATGGGCCGTTTATGCATGTAAATTTTTGTTTAATAAATTGCACAGATCAGCGATTTCAGCTGCTGTATTAAAGGAATGCAAACATATGCGCAGGCGCTCCGAGCCAGCTGCAACTGTTGGACTTAATATCGGTCTTACATCAAAGCCAGCATTTCGTATTAAAGTTGCCGTATGCGCAGTTTGTTTGTTGCCGCCAATAATAATGCTTTGTATAGCGCTGTCGCTTTGTACAAGCCCAGGTATATTAATATGTAATTTAAATGTGGTTATATTATTTTTTAAGAACCTCTGTTCGTTTGCCGAATCTGCCAGAAACTCGTAAGCTATTCTTATACCTGCCAATTGAGTAAATGAAGCCGCCGTGGTATAAATAAACGATCGTGCAAAGTTGACTAAATATTCTTTTAGCGGCTCACTGCCCAAAACAATGGCGCCATGCACACCTAACGCTTTGCCAAAAGTAACCACACTGGCAAAAACTTTATGTTGTAAGTCAAGCGTCTGTACTAAGCCTTTGTTAAATACGCCAAGAGCATGTGCTTCGTCAACTATCAGGTGCGCATTATAGGTTTCGGCTAATGCTAACATTTCAATTAATGGTGCGGTGTCGCCATCCATCGAGTACACACTTTCTACAGCGATATAACAATTACCTGTGGCGCACCTTAGCTTGTCTTCAAGGTTATTTAAGTCATTATGCTTAAAAGTATACCGGTTTGCGTGGCTTAGCCTTGCTCCGTCGATAATACTGGCATGTATCAGCTCATCGGTGATGATAGTATCACCACGCTGTGGTAAGCACGAAAACAGGCCAAGGTTAGCATCATATCCTGAGTTAAATATCAAGCCGGCTTTTGCATCATGAAAACGTGTTATATTATGCTCAAGCTCTTCGCAAAGTGCGGTATTGCCGCTCAAAAGTCTCGACCCGGTAGATCCGTTTAAATGGCTGGTTTGTTCAAGGTATTGATTTATCCTGTCCCGTATATCAGTCGATCGGGAAAAACCGAGATAATCGTTTGAGCAGAAATCAATTAAGCCGCTTTCGGGTTTTAGCGATCGGTACGTTCCCGCGGTCTTTCTTTCTTTAAGCTTGTTTTGAATATAAACGTCGGCTTTAGTCAATGCAGTAATTTTGTGCTAAAATAATAAAAGCGGCTCAAGGCCGCTTCCATTTAACAATTAAATGTTATTATTCTTGTGATGGGGGGGGAGGAGGAGTACCACCGCCGCCTTGGCCGCCACCCATACGGGCACGCATTTCTTCTTGCATTTTTTTGTAGGCAACTTTTTGATCATCTGTTAACAAAGCCTGAATTTTTTCGTTTGAAGCTTGCATTAACGGACGCATTGCTTGCCTGTCAGCACCAGCTTTCATCAAGCTATCTCTTTTTGCTGCTTGTGCCACATAAATAGCTGTAACCTTAGCAGTTTGATCATCCGTTAATTTTAATTGGGTTTGCAATTGCTTTGCCCTGTCGGCAGGAGCCATTTGCTGGCGACCTTGAGCCTTGCTCAGAGACACTATGCTTACTACGAAGCAACATACCATCAATAATTTTTTCATTTCTTTAAGTTTTTTTATTGTATGATAAAGATAACGGCATTTAGTTTAATATCAAATACGTAACTTAATTGTTGCTTTGCTCCATTTTAGATATGGAACGTTGCATTTGCATCATCATTGCAGTTAAACTTTCCATCGTTGGCTCGGCCACAGGTTGAGGCAACTGGGTTGATATAAAGGCTTTTGCCTTCCAAAGTTCTAAGATGTCTTCGCTGCTAACTTCGTATGGCTCGTATACCGGATTGTCCGAAACTAACTTTAACTTTTTCTGATCTTTGAACTTGTTACCTATGCGTTTGTAAACTACACCATCGCCCTTGCTTACTATCACATAAGTTTCAGCATTTTTAACATCGGCCCAGTTCTCAACATACTCGGCTATAATGATAGAGCCTGATGGCAATGGCAGCATCGAGTCACCTTTGATCTCGAAAGCACGATAAGTACCATTGGTAAACATAGGCAGATTAAACTTGGGCAGTTTTGCCACATATTCGGGGTCGGCATAACCATTCATATAACCGGCGCTGGCCTTAACAGGTACCAACTCAATGTTTTCGTTATCATCTTTATCAACAGATATACTCAACACTCTTAAATTGGCCGGATTGCCCTTTGGTTTTGGAGCCCATTTCTCATCTATCACCTCATTTATGAAGTCATCAACGGTAATATCAAAGAACAATGCTATCTTTTTTAGCAAGTCGTACTTGGGTTCGGCACGTTCTTCTTCATAGGCACCTACCAGCGATCTTTTTATATCTATCTGATCTGCAAACTGTTGCTGTGTTAATCCCTTCTTTTTTCTAAGGAATTTAATATTCGTTGAAATATTTGACATAAAATTTGGAATTACTAAAATTGTTAGTATTTTTATGCCAATAAAATTAGTAATTATTTTCCATTTAGCAAATTAAAATTATGAACAGCTTCATTTATATCATTACAGACAGGAATCGCAATTGCTTACATACCGGTATGTGCACCGATTTGCTAAAGACCTTAGACTTTTACACCCAGATGCCAAATCTGTTTTTTGATAGTGCACAGCAGCTTAACCGCCTGATATATTTTGAAGAGTTTACTAACGAGGAGCAAGCCATGCAGCGTTTTAAAGGAGTGAGTACTTTTACACGGGCCCAAAAAGAAAAAATGATCAGATCTGTTAATCCCGACTGGGTAGACCTGACCATTGGTTTAAGGTTCGAAACAGATGCCGCTCAGCAATTAAAGCGTAAGTTAATTCGTCCGGCTATGGCTAATCAGCGTAAGTTCGTTACTTCTTAACAAATTTTAATGCGCCCGAGTTCATACAATATCTTTTGCCACCTCTGTTTGCAGGGCCGTCATCAAAAACGTGGCCCAGGTGTAAACCTGTGCTTTTCTCAATAACTTCATCACGCTGTCCGTCGGCGTCTTTTCTTATTTCTATCACGTTAGTGTTTGCCGGCTTAACAAAACTTGGCCATCCGGTGCCGCTATCATACTTATCATCCGATGTAAACAGCACATCACCGGTAGCGGCGCTTACAAATACGCCTTTTTCGTGCATATCGAAGTATGCGTTTTTATAAGGTGCTTCAGTGCCTTGTTCAACCATAATATAATACTGGTTGGGTGTTAATACCTTTTTCCACTCCGCAGCTGTCTTGGCCTTTGGGCGTGGCTTGCTTTGCGCGTTACTAAACTGGTATCCGCAAAAAACGATCAATAATACTACTGCTAAAATGGTTACTGCCTTTTTCATTGTCAAAGTTGGTTTTATAGGTTTTTAATCAGCAAAGGCAATTAATGCCCTGCCGTTTAATATATACGTAGCAAGATTGGCGTTGGTTTTCCGCCCCAAAACTACTTTACAAATCAATGATTATTAATTGGCCCCGGGCGTTAATGGCGAGGTAATAACATCAACAAGTCCGTTACTCTGCTCAATATCAAACTGACTAACAATAGCCTGATTGCCACTTGTATCCGATAAAACAATGTTCCTGTCGCTGTTAACGGTTGCTGTTAACATGCTGCCCGATAGGGTAGTAATGTTGGCGCGGCCGTTGCTTTTGATTTGCTTTGCGATATCCGTCGAACGTAACTTGCCTTGTACAATATAACCATTAACTTGTTTGGTCAGGTCGGCCAGGTGTGTAGGCTTCATCAGGCTGTCAATTGTTCCGGCCGGTAATTTTTTAAAAGCATCATCGGTAGGCGCAAATACGGTATAGGTGCTGCCCTTTAAAGTTTCGTTTACCCCCGTTGCTGTAAGCATCAATACAAATACCGTATGTTTTTTTGAGACGGATAGATTCTTAACCACATCATTGGCCGAACTCATTTGTGCTCCGCCAACCATTCTAATCTTAGCTGCGGGTTGTTTGGTCGCTGTTTTCTTTGCGGTATCTGTTTGTGCAAAAGCACCGGTAGCAACAGCACTTATGACTAATAAAAGGATCGTCTTTTTCATATATCTGTATAATTACCAACCTGGCGCAAAGTTTAGGCCAAATACAGGTTTACTTATATCGGTGCGGTTAAACGGATATGCAAAATAAGGTTCCAAAATAAAGGCGCCAAATACATTAACCCGTAACGATACACCGACGCTTGTTGCGGGCACGCGCTCTAACTTACCGTTAATAACAGCCGGGTTAGTTTTAAAAAGATCTATTTTATCGCCACCGTTCCATGCTAGACCTGCATCGTAAAATACATTCAAATCCGAGAAGAAAAACTTAGATTTTATCTGCGCCAGCTTCTCAGGTCCGGTAAACGGTAAACGCACTTCAAAATTAAATACAGCTATGCGGTTACCCGATAGCTCATCAATTGTGAAGTTGTTTGTTGGCGATGTATTGTTGTTGTAAAAGCTGTTAGGCTCGTAACCCCGGATGTAAAATGGATATCCTACATACAACGGGTACAATTCGTTGCTGCTGCCTATGCGGCCGTAACCGAAAAATCTGGCTGCAAAAGTTACCGGTGCAACACGCACATATTTACGCAAATCTACGGTAGGGGCAAAGAATTTGTAGGTGCCAAAATCATACTCCAAACCTAAGCGATATCTGAAGCCATTTAATGGCGATGTAATGCCGAAGTATGAGTTATCACCCACAAAGGCTGTACTCACCTGAAATAAAGCATACGAGTTTAAGTTGGTATAATACCCCTGGTTGGCTAATTGCTGTGATTCCTGATCGTTCGGAACTTTAATATGGCCACTGTTTAAATAGTTATAATTTGTATCATAATCGGTATAATACCTGTCAACCCTGAAGTAGTTATAAACCGCGCCGGTTCCAAACTCTATCCGGTGGACTTTCGAAAACGGGTACGAGGTAAACAACTGTATTCCATCCTGAAAATTACGAATGATATCCTGTTGCCCTTCAATAGCAGGTATGGTTTGTGTGCTGTTAATAGGATAATTAGGTATGTAAACTTCACTATAGAAACCATATTGTTCCGGTATGTGCGATAGGCCAACACCAAAGTTCCAGCGTCCTTTTTGACGAATGTACGCAACCTGTGCGCCAAAATCATAGATCTGGCCGTTTACATTAGCTCCCGCGAATATCTGGTTTTGTCCCAATATGTCGCTGAACACGCCCTGTATACCACTTGCCAAACCCGCACCATATTGTGTGCTTGCGCCAATACCAACACCGCTGCTGGCCAGATAGTCAAGCTTAAATTGCGGGCGGTACTTTTCGCTTTCGATCGAGTCTATCGGTAGCTTTTGATAAGCGAGGAAATTGTTCAGGTTCGAGTTGATCAGGTCAACACCTACCGATTTTGCCGGTGGCAATAACGCAGCATCAAAATTCAATTCCTGGGCATCAATAACCTTAGGTTTAAAATCGGATACTTTAGCATTATATAAAGCATATTTCTGAGCCTTGTAGTACGAATAAACAATATCGTTGCCATTTGATAAACTCAATGCCGGCGAAAACTCGGTAATACCGCTTATACCGGTAAACAGGTCAGTCATTTGCTCAACCTTGCCATCGGCTAAGGTATAGCGATACATGTTCCTGAACCCATCGCGGTTTGATAAAAAGTAGATCTGTTTATCATCAGCCGAAAACTGTGGGTTTAAATTGTTGGCGCCGTTAAATATGGTAATATCAGTAGTTTTTTTTGTAGCCAGGTCCATTATAGCTAAATTGAACGGAATGGTTTGGCCCAGCGATTTATCGTAAGTTGTGCGATCTGATGAAAACACCAGCGATTTACCATCGTGCGAGAAGCTTGGCTGATAATCCGAATATTTGTCATCAGTTAACTGGGTTAACTCTTTATCCTCGAAGCTGTACATGTATAAATCACTCTGACCTTCGGACATACCACTAAATACTATCTTATCACCATCCGGCGACCAGGTAACATAGCTAAATTGCTCAGCCTTACCCATTGGTATTTCAGATAGTACATGACCGTTTGCTACATTTACAACAACCAATTTGTTGCGACCGCCACTGAATACGCTGAAAGCGAAACGCTTGCTATCCGGCGACCAGGCACCTGCCGATTCAATAAAGTTAAATTCGTCGATATGGGTATTGGATATTTTACTGGTTAGCTTTCGCAGTATTTTGCCCGTATGGGCGTCGGCTAGATAAAGATCTATACTAAACAGGTCCTTCTCTGAAAGGAATGCCACATAATTGCCATCCGGACTGATTGCCGGGGCTACGTTCATTTCGCCCGAATTTTTATAGTCGATTATTTTATTGCCTACCGGCGTCTGTACAGTATCTTTCAAAAACGGCTTATAAGCCGCTTGGATAGAGTTTTTCCACAGGCTGGATAAGGTTTTCTCATCATAGCCAAACGTTTTTCGTATGCCATAATCCAGGCCATAACGTGCCGTGTTTTTAAAGAAAGGTACAATAACGGTATCGCCATAGGTTGATCCAATAAATGACCAGAATGCTTCACCATAGCGATATGGGAAATACTTGTTGCTCTCCGTCAGATCACGGATGGTCGGTATGTCTTTGGTGAGGTAAGCATCGCGCATCCACATGGCGGTATACGCGTCTTTTTTACCTAACGACAAGTATTCGGCCATACCCTCTATCATCCACAATGGTATGTTACCAATCTCGGCAAAGTTGGTGCTATCATTGTCCAGCAACGAATGATATTGAAACGCGTGAACCATTTCGTGCCCGATAACGTGGCGCGTGGTTTGGTTGGTTTCCATAAAAGGCATTACTATCCGGTTTTTTAAACCTTCGGTAACACCACCTGTACCTACACCAATTTCGCCTTCAATAGCAGTGGTTTGCTGAAAATCCGGGTGATCGGCATAGATAATAATAGGGTTGGGGCGCTTAAATGTATCGCGGAAAACCTGTTGGTGCAGGGTATACCACAATTCGGTTTCCTGTGCAAAACGTTTGATCAGGCTATCATTCTTGATATAATAGTATATTTCAAAGTGTGGGGTGCGAAATACCTGGAAATCAAGATTTTTGTAACGTACCTTATTCTGTCCAAAATATTGTGCATTAGCATTATACGATGATAGAAGAGCTATCGCTGTGAAAAAAAACAAAGCTAAAAGCCTGGTATTGAATCGCGAAAGTAAATATCGTTTATTCATATATAGATATTTGTAAGCCATATTGCTGGCGTTAATATAAGTAAAATTTAACCTTTTAAATAACGGTCAAATTCAATATTTATTTGTTCGGTGGAACGTTTTCATTAGGATTTTTTTGTTCAATCGGTTCGTTTAACTTTAGTTGGGCGCTATCGATCAAAGTACTGTCTGCCGATAACGTATCGGTTTTAATATGCGGCGATGGGCAATCGTATTGTTTCGTGATTTTCGACCACGGTTTTGGGAACGGCCCCGGAGTATAACCAGAATTTGGATCAGCATAAACTTTTTCCATAAAGCGGGCAAAAATAGGTAGCGCCGTGTGCGATCCTTCTCCGCTATCGGTTGTTGTAAAGTGTACGCTGCGATCATCAGCACCAACCCAAACACCGGTAACCAGGTCTTTAGTAATACCCATATACCAGGCATCCACATATTTTGATGAAGTGCCGGTTTTACCACCTATCTGGTTGTCGCTCTTCTTCCATAAGCCCGGGTATTCCCATAAGGCTTGCGAGGTGCCTCCCGGTTCTTCCATACCACCACGAAACATATACAGCATCAGCCATGCGGTCTCTTCGCTCAACACCTTTTCGGTTTTTAAGGTAAACTCCTGCAACACTTCGCCATCTTGGTCGGTTATTTTTGTTACCAGGATTGGATCAATTTTATTGCCTCGGTTTAAAAATGTGCTATAGGCACGTACCATCTCAAAAACAGAAACATCGTTGGTTCCCAATGAAACCGATGGTATTGATTTTAACGGACTTTCGATACCGCATTTATGCGCGTATTCAACTACTTTATCCCAGCCTACTTTTTCAGTAAGCTGCGCAGTTATCGAGTTAACTGATTTTCCCATCGCCCATCGTAACGACATTTCCTGCCCTGAGAAGCTGTATGTGGCATTTTTAGGTTCCCAAACTTCGTCTTTGCCACCATCTTTAAATTTGATAGATACCGGTTGATCCACAAACTTATCGCAAGGCGAAAAACCATTATCAATAGCCGTAACATAAGCAAATGGCTTAAAGGTAGAACCTGCCTGGCGTTTTGATTGGTTAACGTGATCGTAGTTAAAGTATTTGTGATCGATACCGCCAACCCATACTTTTATTTTGCCTGTCGTTGGCTCAATGGTCATCATGCCGGTATTCAGCATGCGGGCATAATAGGTTATTGAGTCTAACGACGAGAAGGTGGTATCCCTGTCCCCATGCCAGGTAAATACCTGCATCTTTTTCGGGCGACCTAAAAACCAACGTATCGAGTCGATATTTCCATGGAATTTTTTATCGAGCACTTTAAAAACAGGCAGTTTGGTGGCTACCTTCATCGCGTAATCCGGTATTTCGTTGCCGTCAGGATCGCGCCATGGGTTTTTCTTGCCCCAAAGGTTGTTAAACCTGCTTTGCAGCATTTTCATTTTTTCGGCTACGGCTTCTTCGGCATATTGTTGTAAGCGCGAATCGATGGTAGTGTAGATCTTCAAGCCGTCCTCGTACAGATCGCGGTCGTTATCTGCACACCATTTGGCCAGCCATTTTTCAACTGCCCGGCGGATGTAGGAATCGCCCTGCGATTCGTCTTCCACATAACTCAAATCCAAAGCGAGCGGCTTGCTTGTATACAAGTCAAGGTCAGCCTTACTTAGATAATTGTACTTATTCATCTGCTTGAGTACAGTATTGCGTCGCTCTAGCGATTTATCAGGATTCTTTATCGGGTTGTAAGTATGCGTGGCTTTTAACATTCCGATAAGGGTTGCCGCTTCCGCGGGATTAACGCCGAATGGATCTTTATTAAAGTACTTGCGTGACGCTGTTTTTATACCAAAAGTGTTGTTTCCAAATGGTACAGTGTTTAAATACAGAGTCAGGATCTCATTTTTAGAGTATACATGCTCAATTTTATAAGCAGTTATCCACTCTTTACATTTAAACACAAGGGTCCGCAACAACGGTACATGGCTCAGCAGCCCCTGCGATTTCTTTTTTCGGGTTTCGAAAAGGTTTTTAGCAAGTTGTTGCGTAATGGTACTGCCACCGCGGCGATCGCCTTTGGCTGTAGAAAGTACACTGGTAAAAAAGGAATAAAAATCGACGCCATTATGCTTATAAAAACGCTGATCTTCGGTTGCGATGAGCGCGTTGACAAGGTTTGGCGATATGTTTTTAAATTCGACAGGGGAGCGGTTCTCTTTGTAAAATTTCCCTATTAACTTGCCATCCGAATAGTAGATTTCGGAGGAAAGTGATAAACTTGGGCTTTTAATATCTTGCATATCAGGCGAGTAGCCGAATAGCCATAAAAAGTTGAGCTCAATTGCGCAGAAGAACAGGATCAGGAAATAAACGCAAATAACTAAGTAACGTAGGTAACGGTTTTTTATACGTCTGAACATTGGGTAAAGATGTAAAATAATGGCACTAATTCATAGCCTTGCAACAAATATTAACATTATTGGTTTGGTTTATGAATATTAGATTAACTTGTTACAAAACTATTTTTTAAGATGGAAAGTATCGCCAAAAAGTTTAAAATTTCTTCGGATAATAAATTTGATTTTAAAGATCATCCAACGGATTTCACTGGCGACTATAAAAAGGAAGATGCTGAAACGATATTAGCCGATTTGAAAGTAAAAATTGAAGTGCTGCAAAATGAGCTTTACGCTGAGAATAAACACGCGCTGCTCATCATTTTTCAGGCGATGGATGCAGCCGGTAAAGACAGCGCTATTGAACATACCATGAGTGGCTTAAATCCGCAGGGCTGCCAGGTTTATAGTTTTAAACAACCCAGCACCGAAGAACTGGACCACGATTTTTTATGGCGGCATTATCTGGCCTTGCCCGAGCGCGGCCGTATAGGTATCCATAATCGCTCGCATTACGAAAACGTGCTGGTTTGTAAGGTGCACCCCGAGATTGTACTTGAGCAGCGAATACCGGGAATAAACCATGTTAAACAGTTGGACGATGCCTTTTGGGAAGATCGCTATTCCAGTATCCGGTCTTTCGAAAAACATTTGGCGAACAACGGTACTGTTATCGTTAAGTTTTTTCTCAATGTATCTAAAGCTGAGCAGAAAGAGCGCTTTTTAAAACGCATCGACGATCCGGAAAAGAACTGGAAGTTTTCGGTGGCTGATATCGCTGAAAGGCAGTTTTGGGACGAATATATGGATGCTTATAAAAAAGCCATTAACGCCACTGCCGACGATAAAGCGCCCTGGTATATTATTCCCGCAGATAAAAAATGGTTTACCCGTATAGCTATATCCACCATTATGCTCAAAACGTTGGAAGACCTTAAACTCAATTATCCCGTTTTACCCAAAGCCGAAAAGGAAAAATTGACAGAGGCAGCGGCATTATTGAAAGGGGAGAAGTAATACCAAAACAAACAAGCTTGTCATCTCGAACGATAGTGAGAGATCGTCTGCTCCACGCCTGTCTACAGCAGAAGATTTCTCCGGCTGGTCGAAATGACAAATGGGAAGATTTTTTTCTAATTTACCGTTATCTCATCTGCGAAAATATAGCTAGGCTCGCCTTTACTTTCGTGCCACTCGGGGAGTGGCCCGTACTGATGGGCTACTACTTTAATATACCGCGCTTTGGCGTTCAGGTCGGCTGTAAAGGACTGCGTTTTTACTTCCAGGTCTTTTACATCAATTTTGGTGTTCACTGTAGCGGTTTTGGTATAGGTTTTACCATCTTCAGAGATATAATACTCCACGTTTTTTGGGAATACGATCCACGCGCCGGTATCCTGTAAAGTTTCGATGCTTACCTTTTTTACCGGTTTAATGGTGCCAAGGTCTAACACAGCTTCCAGATCGTTGCCCTGAAAGCCCTGCCAGTGGCCAACACGCCAGTTGGTAGTACCATAAAGCCCGTCAATCAAGGCATCGTTACCTCCGGCAGTATAGTTAGGATGTACTTTGCTTAGTGAACCAATTTTTATATCATCGCTAAGTTTGATCATTTTAGATTCTACTACAAAGCTCGATTTGCCATCTTTAATACTAATACATTTAATCGTGGTACTTGCCGATAGGGTAAAAGGTTTGGTGAATTGAGTAGAAGAGGGGGTTGGCGTAGAACCATCAAGTGTATAATAGATCTTAACATCGCTCTCGTTACAACCGATCGATACCGTAGTTTGCCCTTTAAACGTTGATGCCGGGTAAATAACGTAGGGGTTAGGAACGATCAGTTCATCACTAATGCGGGAGACCGGTTTTTCCAGTTCCTGCATAAAGAGTTTGTTGGGTAAGCGGCCGGTAAATACTTCCCAATCGCCGCCTTTGGCGATGTCATTAAATGTTAAATACAGTTTGTTGTAAGGCTTATTATTCAGGTTCATGCCCTGTAAGTAAAAACTTGAAGACGAATAACCCGAACCGGTTATGGCGAACTTTTTACCATTTTCCAGACTGATCACTATCTTATCAAATGCGGGCAGGCCAATTAAAAAGTCGGTGCCGCCGGGAGCTATGGTGTAAAAGCCTAAAGCGCTCATTACGTACCAGGCGCTCATTTGTCCGCAGTCCTCATTACCGGCTAAACCATCGGGTGCTGCATGGTATTGCTCCTTCATGATCTTATTTACATAAAACTGGGTTTTGTACGGATCATCGGTAAAATCAAACAAATAAGCCATGTGATGGCTTGGCTCGTTACCATGTGCATATTGGCCGATCAAACCTGTAATGTCCGACTGTTCGCGGCCGGTCAGCTTATCCGTAGTGGTAAATAATTCTTCGAGCTTAGCCTCGAATTTTTCTTTACCCCCCATGTGGTCTATCAGCCCGTCAACATCCTGTGGTACCAAAAATGAATATTGCCAGGAGTTTCCTTCCGTGTAATTGTTATTTACGTCGGTGGGTAAAAACGGTGCAAACCAGCCACCGTTAACGCGTGCCCGCATAAAACCTGTTTGGTTATCGTACAGGTTTTTCCAGTACTGGGCGCGTTTAATAAAATCGGCATAGTCCTGCGGCTTATTCATCATTTTAGCCATCTGGGCGATGCACCAATCATCAATAGCATATTCTAATGTTTTTGATACCGACTCATGCTCTTTATCGGCCAGTACGGCGCCATTGGCACGGTATGAGTCTAGGCCATATTGGTTACGGTTTACAGCAGCTTTCATCGCGGTAAGGGCTTCCTCCGCGTTAAAATCGCGGATACCTTTAGCATAAGCATCTACAATTACCGGGATAGAGTGGTTGCCAACCATGCAAAAGGTTTCACTCGAGGCCAGTGGCCATATCGGCAGCAGGCCGCCTTGTTCGTACATCGCTAAAAAGCTTTTGATAAAATCGGTGGTACGTTTGCGGTTGATGATCGTTTGCAGCGGATTTTCTGCACGGTAGGTATCCCATAACGAAAAAACCGTATAATATTCAAAGCCTTCGGCCTTGTGTACTTTTTTATCCAAACCCCGGTATTGACCGTCAACATCACTGTAAACATTAGGCGCGCACATGGTATGGTACAACGAAGTATAGAAAATGGTTTCTTTCAGCTTGGCGTAATCTACCGTGGGTTGTCTGTTAGCACGCGTTTGACCATATCCGCCACCAAAACCCGTGTTTTGATTGTTACCTGGCGGGGCTTGTATCTGCGAAGAGGCTATATTTACATCAATTTTCGAAAGCTCTTTGTTCCAATCCGCCTTGGCTGCTCGTTGTACCTTTTTAAAATCAAAATCAGGAACCTCGGTATCAAGGTTATTTAAGGCGCCTTCGGTACTTACAGATGAGATACCTACTTTGGCGATCACTTCACCGGGGTTATCAAATTGCAGGTACATCTTTACATTTTTACCTTCAACCTTGCTCTGCTCGTTCTGTAAGGCATCATTTAAAGCGATGCCGTAGGTTTTAAATGGTTTTGAAAACTTCGCGTAAAAATATATATATTGGTCGTCGGCCCATGATTTCGATCTGCGAAAGCCACGGATCTCATGGTCGTTCACCATCTCTATCCACGAGTCGAGCACCTTGTCGCGATATTGCAGGTCTATAATAATATTGGCATCCTTTGTGCCGCCTGGAAAGCTATAACGGTGCACACCTACACGTTTGGTAGCTGTCAATTCTACATCAACGTCATATTTATCCAGATGGGTTTTATAGTAGCCCGGCGAAGCTTGTTCATTCCGCTTTTTAAATGGCGAACTGTATTCTTCCTTTTTAAATTCCGGTTCGCCGGTGGTAGGCATAAACAATACATCACAATAATCAGCAATGCCTGTGCCGCTGAGGTGCGTATGCGAAAAGCCATAAACTACGGTATCAGTATAATGATAGCCCGAACAACCATCCCAGCCGGTTAAACGGGTATCCGGACTAAGCTGCACCATCCCGAAAGGAACCACAGCGCCGGGATAAGTATGGCCGTGTCCGCCCGTGCCGATAAACGGATCGACCAGTTTGGCATAATCGCGGTTTGATTGCGCGTGCAGCGATAGACTGGCAATACAGAAAGCAGATAACAGGGATATAAAAAGATGATGCTTATATTTCATGGCATTATAAACGAAAAAATTGTTGCCGTGAATATCGTGACAAAAACTTAATTTTTATTACTACGCCTTCGGCAAGATTGCTCAGATACTATTGTTCTATCTCAAAATCATCTGCATCGGCCAAAAACGGCAATTGCCTGCGTACTTTGATCAGTTCTTCCGGGTTAATAGTGAAGGTATACACGTCTTCCTCGTCGCGTTTGTAGTACACCACATTGCCGTTAGGATCTATGCACATCGAGTCGCCGGAGTGATAAACCTCGTTACCATCGTGGCCCACACGGTTAACTGCAATAATATAACATTGGTTTTCAACGGCCCTTGCCGGAATAAGTGTACGCCAGTGCAGCGAGCGCTTTTCGGGCCAGTTAGCCACCACGAGCATTAGGTCATAAGCGGCATCTTTATTGCGCAGCCATACCGGGAAACGCAGATCATAGCATATTATAGGGCAAATTTTCCAGCCTTTTAGTTCAACTATCAGGCGTTTTGTGCCTGCAGTATAGGTTCTGTCTTCTTTTCCTAAACCAAACAAGTGGCGCTTATCATAACACTCGTAACTGCCATCGGCACGCATCCATATCAGGCGGTTATAAAACTTACCGCTTTCGCTGATGATGAGGCTGCCAGTAACTACGCAATCGTACTTGTGTGCTGTATCCTGCATCCATAGCATGGTTTTGCCATTCATGGGTTCGGCTAAAGTTTCGGCTTCCATCGTAAAACCGGTATTAAACATTTCGGGTAAAATGATCAGGTCTGTTTTTTCGCGTATGCCCGATAAGCGTAATGTAATATTCTGCAGATTCTTATCAACATTCTCCCAAAACAGGTATCCCTGAAATACGGTTATTTTTAAGTTTTCCATAGTAGCATAGTTTTGTACAACTATTCCATCGGCATATAGGTATTTATTATACGGTCATCAATTTTTCAATTGCTCTATCTAATGTTTCCTGTTTTTTGGCAAAACAGAAACGCAAAACATGGTGATCGGTACCGCGGGTATAAAATGCCGAAGTGGGTATCGATGCCACACCAAAATCTTTAGTTAATCGCAGGGAAAAGTCGGTATCTTTTTCGTCGCTGATGTTATCGTATTTAACCGACTGAAAATAGGTTCCGGCGCAAGGTAACAATTCAAATTTAGTTTGCAATAATGCCGAACGAAAATGATCGCGCTTTTGCTGGAAGAAATTAGGCAGGCCCAGGTATACATTTTCATCCTTTAAATACTCCGCAATGGCATGCTGCATGGGCGAGTTTACGCTGAACACTAAAAACTGGTGCACCTTTCTAAACTCGGCCATTAAGGCGGCAGGAGCGAGGCAGTAGCCCATTTTCCAGCCAGTGTTATGGAAAAGCTTGCCAAATGAAGCGGCTATAAAACTACGCTTTTGCAGTTCCGGATAACGCGACATGCTCCGGTGCTCGTCGCCATCAAAAACCAAATGTTCGTATACTTCGTCGCTTAGTATCAATATATCCGAGTCTTTTACAATACTGGTTAATTCGTCAATATCCTGTTGCCGTAAAACGGTAGCAGTTGGATTATGGGGCGAATTTAAAATGATCATCCGCGTTCTGTTGGTCACCAGCCTGCGCACCATATCCCAGGGTATACGGTAATCCGGCGGAGAAAGTTCCAGCGACTTAACCACGCCACCCATTACCTTGATGGCTGGAGCGTAGGAAT
>Ga0209026_1000348_pt1 | contig 44090 bp, 33 predicted proteins | sample AraplaCL_Col_mCL_FD_184262 | JGI IMG/M metagenome (GOLD analysis project Ga0209026, IMG submission 184262) | Arabidopsis root microbial communities from the University of North Carolina, USA - plate scrape CL_Col_mCL (SPAdes) (version 2) | ecosystem: Host-associated > Plants > Roots >... | reverse complement strand
AAAGCATATAAATGCCCGCCCACGTAGCCCCAGCCACCGGGTTTATATTCCTGATCGGGCAGCCAAACCTGGTGCTTTTGCTCATCCACATAAATGCGTCTGTCGCCTACGTTAATGTTTAATTCATTAAAAGGGAGCGCGGTGTTTTTCAGGTTATTATCAACCATCAAAAAATTGATCTCCACTTCATCGCTTTGGCTGTTGCTGGTCGCGATGGCTTCCAGTTTATTCAGCCCGTTTACAAATGGCACATCAAAACGGCAAACATGATCTTCGGCTTTTTTAGTGGCGATGTTTTCTCCGTTCAGCACCAGTTTAATTTCGGGCTGGTTGGTATAAACTTCAACTGATTGTACACACTGCAATTTGTCGCTTGCAATGCCGCTTCTTAAAGTCCAGCTCCGGGAGCCGATCCTGACAAACGGTTTTTTTAACAAGTATGCCTGGTAAAACAGGTAACTGTCTTTCAATTGCCTGTCTGTAGTCATAATTCCTTTATTATTGATATGCGGCATGGCATCCTCGCGCTGCTCGGAGTTAAAATCGGCCAGGTTCCATATCGCGGCACCTGATAAAAACAGACGGGCCATAATGGCTTTCATATACACCTCGTGATAGGTATTGACATACTCCATCGATTTGTCAAACCTTTCCGGATTACTGCTGTGGATCCGCGGGTCGGCATCTGCGCCGTACTCCGATATGATAAAAGGCGTATTGGGCATATCCTGATGAAACTTATCCATAAAATCGGCAAAGCCTCCAAAATTCCCGGAATACCATCCGCTATACAAATTCCAACCCACAATTTTAGGGATGGTTAATAAACCAGCCCTGGCATAAGCGTTATAGCTACCGTGGCAGGGTATCATGGTATAACGGCTTGAGTCTTCGCTGCGTGTCAAGTTTTCAATGCTTTGCGCCAGTGAAGCCAGGTTTTTGATGTAAACGGCTTGCCTTTCAGCCTCTCTAAACGGCATCCTCAACAAAATCTCATTCATATAGGCCCATACAATAATGCACGGATGGTTATAATTCTGGCGGATCATCTCCGTCATCATGTTCCTGCAATTGATGCCGAAAGTCTCGTTATCTGTTATCTCGTTCACTATCGGGATCTCTTCTGACGCAAGGATGCCCAAACGGTCGCAGGCCTCAACAATAGCCGGGTCCTGCGGGTAATGAGATATCCGTATAAAATTAGCGCCCATGGCTTTTAGCAGTTCCATATCATGCACGTGGATGGCATCCGGCAAGGCGTTGCCCAGGTCTTTAAAATCCTGGTGGCGATTGGCGCCTATGAGTTTCAGAGGTTTTCCATTCAGGTAAAAACCTTTATCGGCGTTAAAGCTAAACCAACGGAACCCAAGCGGATTGCTTACTTCGTCGAGCACTTCTTTAGTTTTCGCATCGCTCAGGGTAGATACAACACGGTACAGGTAAGGCTCATCCGGCGACCATAAATTGGGCTTACCGATACTTTTTATAGGCTGATTAAACGTTATTTTCTGGCCCGAAATCGCACTCATACGGCTTTCGCCGGATGCAACCAGTTTACCATCGCGGTCGAAAATTTGTGTAGTAGCTTTGATATCGCGCTTTACAGCTGATTGATTGTCGACACCTCCTTTTATATCCACCAAAGCCGATGCCGCCGAAACCGCAGGCGTACTGATAAATATGCCCGACGAAGCATTATTATTGGTATCAAAATGGACCGGGTTAGTGGCAACCAGATATACGTCGCGATAAATGCCGCCATAAAAGGTAAAATCCGCACTTAGCGGCGGGATGTTTACATCGTGAGCATTGGTTACTTTAACCTCGATCTCATTTGTTGTATTCTCATCTCCATTAAACTTAAGCAAGTTGCTTACAGGTATATTGAACGCCGTATAACCACCGATATGGCTGCCGGCCAGTTTACCATTCACATAAACCCAGGCCTGCTGGTTGGCGCCTTCAAAATAAAGCGATACCGATTTGCTTTTGTACGATGCCGGTACATAGATGGTTTTTTTATACCAGCCTATGCCCCGGTAGTAACCTTTTTCGTCATCACTTACATCCTTAGTGTTCCAGGTGTGGGGAATGTTGATACTTTCCCAGTCTACGTTGGTTGCCTTTTCGGGATATCCGGCGATATCGCCTTTGTAAAAAGCCCATCCGGTATTGATGGATTGTTTGATACGCCCCTGGGCTAAAATTTGGTTAACGATACATAGCGAAAGAAAAACAACAAGGCAAATGAATTTGGTAAACGGCATGATGATCTGTTTTGGTTAATTGGCTCCCAAATATAACACTTAGTGTTAATTAAACACTATCATTTTCTTGTACAAACATGCAGGTATTTAATTGTCATTTTCGCAACACCCGACTTACGGTAGGGGGGAAATTGTAAGACAATTTCACGACCTTCCTAACCTCCATTATGAAATTTATAATCTTTTCAGCCTTGCGCCTGCTACAATATACTCATTTTTTGGCGCAAATACAAAGATCAGCACTGTAGCCTCACTTCTTTTGCGACCGTTGCACTTTAAGCATCTGCACCGCGAACCTTTTACCCAGCTCCTCGGCAGAAGCACCAATAAAATGCGTGGTGTCGCCTTTATGCACCAAACCCTCAGAGGTGGCCACTGCGGTAAACGGCACCTGTGCTGGCAGCTTTGCCAGTTCGGTATTGATATTGGCATAAACCGGCCGGTAACGCCCAAGCTCACCGACAATAAAAGGCAGGTTAGGGTTGCCAGCCAAAGCACGCACACGCGCTATCAGTTCGGTTAATTGCGCCAGGTAAAGTTTTGCCTTTTCGGGACTGCTGTTCGATTCGCCCTGGTGCCATATCACACCTTTAATTACCCCCGATTTCATGGCCCCCGTTATCCGGATAACAGCATCATCCCATGGATGGGTATCTGTCGCTTTATCATAGGCACCGGGTAACCAGTGCTCGATAGGAGTGCCACCAACAGCACAGGGTATCAACCCAATCTTAGCTTTAGGATAAGCTTCGGCCATTTGGATGCCGAAAGCTAGGCCCGGGCCAACACCGGCAACTTTTGGTTTATCAAAATGCAGCGGATGTTTGGCCAATACCCATTTCAGGTCTTTGGTCAGCATCAAAACGCGGTCGTTGCTCTCGTTCTTTAACTCATCGGTAATTGGCCCACGGCCGGCCATATTGGATTGCCCGATCAGGATGTACAAATGAAAGTTGGGATCGGGCGCTTGTGCGAAAACACTTGCAATCAGACTAAAAAACAGCGCGGTAAGGGCATAGAATTTATTGATCATATTTGAATTGGCTTAAACAAATATTGCAAAATACAGCGCACAAATTACACACTGTAAGTTTTTTTTACCGATGTGGCCAAAAGTTTTATATTTGCACCCGCTTTCGGGTCAAGGGCCGAAAATTGGAGAGATGTCAGAGTGATCGAATGTGCCTGATTCGAAATCAGGTGTACCGCAAGGTACCGGGGGTTTGAATCCCTCTCTCTCCGCTTAAGTAATTAAAAAGGCTATTAATATATAATTAATAGCCTTTTTATTCGCTTTTTGTTTTTGTTAATAAAATTCATAGGACTTCAACTATTTAAAATAGTAGAAGTCCTATATCTAAACTCGACTTTATCAGAAGTATACCACGATCATTAGATAGGAAAGGAGATCTAGAACACCAACGATCTTCTTAGAAACTTCATTAATACTGCCTATTACGGGGTATTTTTATTTTAATTAAAGCGTCGCGAAAAAAAATCGCAAAATGCAATTCATCTCAATAGAAAGAGTTTACTTATTCCGGCATATGCGCAACCCCTGGTCCGGCCCTTTACCATTGGCTTCGTAGCTAGCCTGATAAGATGATTCACAGCAAAAATCGCCGCCTATCCAGCCACCACCTTTCCATATACGGCCCTGTAAATCTTCAGCGCCATTACGCTCGTGCAGATCCCAGCACCATTCCCTTACATTGCCCGACATATCGTAAAGCCCCAACTCATTAGGTGCTTTGCCGCCAACAGGTTTTGTTTTATTATTATTGGCCACCAGCGTTGGCCACGACCATATCCCAGTCAGATATTTATCGCCGGCATTTTTCCAATACCAGGCAACCTCGTCTATATTATCGCTTCCGCTATAAGTATAACTTTTGCTTAACTGTCCGCCACCAGCGGCATATTCCCACTCGGTGGCAGTAGGCAAACGGTAACCATTTGCTCCGGTATTGATCGTGACGATCCATTTTACATCATCAATATCGTTGTTATTGTTAAGGTCCTTTTTATCCTTGTTGATAGTATAATAGGGTGTCAGGCCTTCTTTGTTACTTCGTTTATTACAATAATCAACGCAATCGTACCAGTTTACCATTTCTACAGGCAAATTATCGCCCTTAAATTTTGAAGGGTTACCTCCCATTACGTCAATCCAATCTCTCTGAGTTATTTCGTATTTGCCAATATAAAAATCGGGCATCGTTATATCCTTTTCGTAATATTTGGATTTGTTGTTCACAAAAGCGCCGCCTTTTACCAATATTAAATTATCAGGTACTTTTTGCGAACAGGAGCTAACGACAAGTAATATCGTCGCCGAAAGTAAAATAGACAGTTTTTTCATTAAGAGCTATTCTTTAAGCTGATGGGAATTACAGGTGCATTCACCTATATTTGTATCGTATTTTCAAATAGAAAAGCCCGCCGGTTACAAAGCCGGCAGGCACATAAAAATATCTGGTAATCAATCACTACCACACTGTTGCATTTATAGAGCCACTTTTGCCACCATATGCCTCTAAAGCGAGTATCTGTAAATTGTAACTACCGAAACCCTGCCCGCCGTGGCTCTTCCAATTATTGATATGGTTGGCCATGGTAATAGTATGATTTGCCCCTTTGGTGGATCCGCCCCAATTATCCAGATATTGCCAAAAAGTGGCAGTACCCTGGATAGAAGGCTGGTTTACCTGTTGATGTTTGTAAAAAGTATAGTTATGCCCATCGCTGGTTATCGTGTTTATGGCCGATCCGGTAGCAACCGAACCAAACTCGGTAACATAATATTCTATCAACGGGCTGGTCGTCCAGCCATAGATGCCGATATTATTATAACTACCGCTAAGCGCACCCACGTTGTAGCCCCTTGTTCCGGCTGAACCCGGATTATAACCCTTACCAACTACCACATCGCCAACGTTACTATAGGTAGATGAGAAGTTTCCGGCTGAACCCTGGGTGATGCTCGCCGAACCGGTTGTAAAGTAACATTGCCAAAAGAAGCCGTTAGTAGTACCCGATGAGTTAATCTCATTACCATCGTGCACATAACCGCTGGATTTGTGCCACGTGGCTTCATCGGTGGTAGCAACTGGTGCGGAAGCATCAGTTTTTTTGCAGCTGGTTAAACTTGATGAACTTGCGGCGAGGGCGATGACCGCTGCGCCAAAAGCAACCTTTTTGGTTGCCTGTGATAGGAAATTGTTGTTTTTCATAATTTATTGTTGTTTTTGGTTAATTGGCACAATTAGTTATTACTCATCCATCTCACTAACATCGCTGCTACCGGCATTTCGTCGACTTATGATAAATTATTATAAGTCAAAAATTAAAATCTATTACAACTTGTTTATAATTAAAATAAATGTAAAAACATTTTTTCAAAATTACAATCGATTGCAATAATATATTTAAAAACAAATAAAATCAGTCAAAACGCAGTGAAAACCTGCAAAATATCAAAACATTTTCTTCAAAAACCAGATCGATTTCTACTTTGGTAAAACCACAATAATTTCTTTAGATTTATAATATCGAATAAAAATGTCGCTGAAAATCATTTAAAAGCATAAATCACTCCAATTCCTTTCTTATTTAGTTATGCCATCACGGCGATAAAACAAAAAACGATCAGCGCACCCGACTTCAAAATACACTCTTCACTTATTTGAAATCGATTACATATAAATTGTCTTTATGGCTATATGTAAAGTAAAATCCGAAGAAACGGGCAATTGCCTATACAAATATTATTTACATAAATTATAAGCCAACCAACTCTTCCTGTTTTCGGCTACAACAACAGTAGATTCGGTTACATCCGGTTAAAGATTACTCCACAGTTTTGTAGTATCAAAAAAAAACCCCATTAAAAACAAGTTAATTAAGATGAAAATTATAGTAACAGGCTCTTTAGGACACATTGGCAAGCCGCTAACTGAAGAATTAGTACAAAAAGGCCATGAGGTTACCGTGATCAGCAGTAACCCCGAAAGGCAAAAAAATATTGAGGCATTGGGCGCCTCAGCGGCTATCGGTACAATGGAAGATGCTGATTTTTTATCAGCCACGTTCGCGGGTGCTGATGTTGTTTACGTGATGGAAGCATTGGGTGCCAACCGTTTCTTTGACCATAGTTTGGATATGAATGCCGCTATCAGCAGCATAGTTAATAATTACAAGCGGGCCATTGAAAAGGCCGGTGTACAAAAAGTAATTCACTTAAGCAGTATAGGGGCACATACAGATAAGGGTAATGGCATCCTGGCTTTTCATTACTACGCCGAAAATATTTTGAGTCAACTACCAGGCAACGTATCCATTAAATTCATGCGTCCAGTTGGCTTTTACTACAATTTATTTTCGTTTATACCAACCATCAAAGCGCAAGACGCCATAGTTTCTAATTATGGTGGTGACGACAAAGAGCCATGGGTTTCACCATCAGATATCGCGAACGTTATTGCCGAAGAAATTGAAAAGCCCTTTGCAGGCAGATCGATCCGCTACATTGCAAGCGATGAGGTTTCTCCAAACGAAGTGGCGGAAATTTTAGGCGAGGCGATTGGTAAACCCGATTTAAAATGGCTCGAAATTCCTGACGAACAATTGCTAAATGGCTTGCTGACCGCAGGAATGAACCCGAATATTGCCAGGGGCTTTGTTGAAATGAATGCCAGCCGGCGTGGCGGCGTGTTGTACGGAGATTATTATCGTAACCGACCAACACTGGGCACAGTAAAGCTAACAGACTTTGCCAAAGAATTTGCTGCTGTCTTTAATCAAAAATAAGTACATTGTATCATGGCGAACACGCAACCTCTCCGGATCAAAACAATAACCGATTATCACCGGGTAATGGGACTGCCCAAACCCGAGCATCCATTGGTGAGCGTAATAAATCTGGAAACGATTACGCACCCGCCCGGTAGTGAGCCTATAAACCTGGTTTTTGATTTTTATTCTATCTCGCTTAAGCGGGATTTCAACGCCAAAATAAAATACGGACAGCAGCAATATGATTTTGACGAAGGAATCATGTTCTTTATTTCGCCGGGCCAGGTTTTTGGTATTGCGGTTGAGAAGGACTCGATATTGAAACGTACAGGCTGGCTGCTATTGGTGCACCCTGATTTTTTATGGAATACGCCGCTGGCCAAAACCATCAAACAATACGAATATTTTGACTACTCGGTACATGAGGCTTTATTCCTTTCGGATAAAGAAGAAACAACAATCCTCGGTATCCTGCAAAATATCGCGCAGGAATATCATTCCAATATCGACAGGTTTAGTCAAAACGTGATCGTCGCCCAGCTCGAATTATTGCTCACCTATGCCGAAAGGTTTTACAACCGGCAGTTTATAACCCGCAAAATAACCAATCACAATATTCTCAACCGTTTGGAAGATCTGCTCACTTCCTGCTTCAGCAGCGACGCTTTAGCAAAAAAAGGCTTACCAACAGTGCAACACGTTGCCGAAACGTTAAACGTATCGCCCAATTATTTAAGCGCATTGCTTAAAGCTTTGACGGGCCAAAGCACCCAGCAACACATTCATAACAAGTTGATTGACAAAGCAAAGGAGAGATTATCCACCACAGCCTTATCGATAAGCGAAATTGCTTACGAATTGGGCTTTGAGCATTCTCAATCGTTCAGCAAGTTATTCAAAAGCAAAACCAATTTTTCGCCTTTAGAGTTCCGTCAATCATTTAACTGAATGTATAAACAAAAGCCGCCACCAAACGTGGCGGCTTTTGTTTTACCCTGCAGAACCGCGTAGTGCTTTTAGAGGGGCTTCGGCGTGGTGATGATGGGTGCTTTCGATCAGTTCGTGAGCCTGGGTCCGGGTATGTCCCGGAGGCGCCAACAAAAGCCCGGCTTTTGACAAGCCTATCCACAACGTTTGGTTTTGGAACGCGATGGTACCACCGCCCCGCTTGCGCTGAGAGATCATCCTGTTGATATCACCAATACAAACCCACGGCTGGTGAAGGGTGATACCCCACTTAGCATGGTCGTTGGTTTCGGGCCAGGCCCAATGTGCGCCCATATAACCTAAGTTGATGTATTTAATATCGAAGGTTTTGTGTATGCCGTCTGTATCTGCAATTGGCGGAATAGGGCCGCGGATCCATGTTTCATCATCCATATCATCTTGCAGGATATCGCCAACCAGGCCGTTCCAAAAGTCGCCATTCCACTCCCGGTTTTTAGCGATCACTTTAAAGGGCAGTGCTGCATCGGCAGATATTGTGCCATCCGGCCTTATACCTATCGACTTCAGATCGATACTGGTACCTAAAGGAACCGGCTTGGTTGCCGTTCCCTGCGCAAGCTTGTAAAGTGGATCGGTATTGGGCAAATCGGCTGTAATTGGAGAATACACCTGCGGTTCCTGATGGTCGTACATCTGCGCGGCAATCAGCCTCGCGGTGGCAATATCAATCGAGATGCATAAATAAGTTTGTCCGTATTTTGGCGTAGGATCTGTCGTAGCACCAGGATCGGCAAATTTTGGCCACGAGTGTAACAACCAAAACGCGGTGCCGGATTCTGTGTCAAACGCAAGCACACCTTTGGTATGTCCTTTACTGCCATCGTCGTGCCGATTGGCCGTTGCAGGCAGTTCATCATTATAAATAATCCATCCCGTAGTTTTAGCCGGATTTTTGAAATTGCTAAATACCGAGTCGAGCGTAAGATTAAGCGCGCCTTTATCACTATCAAGCGTATAGGGCGATCTAACGATGTTCTTTTGCCGTGGATCGGGATTAGCATCAATAGTAGAATCGTAGTAAACATACTCGTAGCCGGTAGCCGCGTCGCAGCCTACACCTGCATTTAATTGTGGTACTTTATAAATAAACCACCAGTCTACAGGTTTGCCGTTTTCGTCAAGAGCTGAAATATTCATCTTTTTTTGGTTTAGGTTATAAACAAATATATCGATAACGAATATTATTTTCATTACCGATATATTAATAAAAACACAAATAATATAAAGCTTATTGCACTCCCGATCCGGCAAAAATGTTTATATTAGTAATGATGGGTTGAAGAAACCCGTTGCAAATTTTGCAATGTGTAACCGGAAGCTATTAAAAAACACCAACAATTACCCCCTGCCTGGGTTTTTGAGTTGCAAAAATGGCAATGATCGTTAAGCCACGGGTATACTTTGCCCTGCATTAGGCTTACGTTTAAGTATCAAAGCAGCAATTAAAGCGATAATCAAGCCAACAGGCAGTACTTCGAGGTAAGTGAGTACAATTACACCAAACGGGCTTTTATACATTTGGATATAACTTGCCATATCGGCCTTTTGCTTGGCGATCTCGGCAACAGTAGCCCCGTGTTCTTTAGCCTGGGCAAGAACGTGCGCAACGTACTTATCCATAAAATCGGGCATAAAACAGTAGAAATCAACCAGCCATGCCAGCACATAAGCTGTCGAAGCGATAAGCGAGATATAAAGGCCTAGCTGGAAGGCCTTTCCAAAAGTAACAAAACCATTGTTGTATTTGTCGCGATAGTTTTTGATCGCTACAAAAATAAAGGAGAAAGCCACGATCATGGAGCCATAACCGAGCCACATATTACCCTCAAAATCTGGATGGCTATAACACATCAAAGCGATAAAGGCAATCCATATCATCAAAATACCGGATGATATCGATCCAAAAATAAGTACGTTCTTTTTCATCATGTTGTTTTTTAAGTTTGACTGCACAAAGTTGAACTATCTGAAAGTTTCAACGGTCATACTTTAGGGTGATTTTGACAAATGGAGGGCAAATTAATACTAAAGTATGAGTAGTTTAAGGTATAATACACAGCCTTTTGGCCATTTCAACTGCCTGCGTACGGCGTTTCACCTCCATTTTTTCAAATACTTTCGACGAATGGGTTTTAACTGTATTTAATGATACAAATAACCGCACCGAAATTTCCTGGTTACTTAAGCCTTCGGCCATCAATTGCAATACTTCCAGTTCGCGTTTGCTCAGGTTAAGCCTGTCTAACTCGTTTTGATTAATAGTAAAATCGGAAGTATTGTCTACATAAACCTGTCTTTCAACCACTACGGTTTGTACTTTAGGCTTAGCCAATTTAAGAGCGAGCCAGATGCCAAGCGCCGTAAAAATTAGGGCGATAGCCCCCGCATAAGCTTCAAAGGCATGATCGGCGATAATAAAACGAAGTTCGAGCCATTTTAATAAAAATAGCAGCGCGGCCAGTGCTATGCCGTACCATATAACATGCCTGTTTTTTGTAAAGAAGTTAGCCGTCATTTTTCATCCTAAAAATAGGATATTTTAAAGAGAAAAAAACGAAGCCTATTAAAAAGGCTGTTACCGGGTATTTTGATTCTTAAAACTTTCGGGCTCTGATATTGGCAGGCGTTTGGTTACACCCTGGTTTAGTACTTTTTGTAAGCTGCTATTTTGCAGCGTAACCGAGGCCTGGTTTCGCACGAGTTTTTTTAAGCCGATACTGGTATAAATAGCGCACAACGGCTCGGCAAAATCTACATTCTGGTAAACGTAAAAATCATAGTTAGATTCGGTGGAATAGATATCACATAATCGACTAAGTGTTTCTGTCTGCATATTGATCATATCACAGGCCAACAACAGTAAATCATCATCGGGATATTTGGCATGGGCACTTAATAAACCATTTAAAGGTCCGCCGATATTTAATGAATCAATGATTAATTGCATATCCGGGAAGAATGCTTTGTATTGCTGCTGTTGTGTGCTATTGATAGAAACAGAAACCGGCAATTGGATAACCGCTAACTTACTGGCCATAAAAGCCGCCCAACACGTATCATGAATAGGTATGAGCCCTTTATCGGTACCCATACGCAGGCTTTGCCCACCACACATCACTATACCCCGAAGTTGCTTCATTGACAATGATTAGCTCAATACAGGTGATTCTTCCAGCAACACAAAATCCTGCTTTGGCGCATCACATGTAGGGCAAATATAGGTATCAATATCCTTAAATTGAGTACCTGCCCGTATATTGTTCACATCATCGCCATAAGCCTCATCATACAATGTTAAGCAATTTTTACACTGGTAAATCTGCTTATCACTTATCGGAGCACTGATCATCGCTTCTGCAAGCGCAACCGTTTGTTTAGTACCCCTATCCGTTTGTATTTCATAAAATTGATTGCAAAGCTGGGCCAGATGCAAACCAATGTTTTGCCTTAAAACGTTATTCTTAAAAACAACAAAGTCTTTCGAATTAGGGTTAAAATCGCGGGTGTGCAATATCTCAAATAAAGGTTCGCCCAATTTGGTATTCTTTTGCTTATTGATGATTACCGAACCGAATAAACCCGATTTGAGCCTGGTTTTTACGGCGAAGCATAAACGATAGGTACGGGTGTCGGCTTCTTCAAACTCACGCACCAATTGGCGTTTCAGTTCAAGGCCTTCATCACACAGGTCTTCTACCTGCCAGTTCAGTTCGTTAGCAGCATGGCGTACGTTGATCCGGTAACGGTTCAATATATCACCAAAAGCGGCACGGCCGGATTGATCGATACCTTTAATGACGATGGATTTCCAGGGCGTGGTATACAGCTGCCCTATCCTGGTTTCAAGACAAAGCGCGCAAATATCTCTTAAAAACGCAACAGGAAATAACTCATTACGACGATAAATGCCCAGCCAAAGCTTGTTATTGCTGTAGCGATTAAAACCCTCGTAAAAGGGCAAGCTAAACTCGGGTAATTGTAAGGGATTGGAATAGGGCTGTATTAAGAACATACTTTTAGCGCTTATCTTTTTATGAAGTAAACCACCGTCGATAGCGGGCTGATCATAAAATTGCTTGCGGTTGTTGAGTATCTCTTTTTCGATGAGTTTGCTCATACCCGGGATATCCTCTGAGTATACCAAAGAAGGCCAGCAATACAATATATTGGTTTTAGGGAATCGGACATACAGATACCAGTAATTGCTGATATCCGATGAGATAAAATTGAGATTACCCGTAAAAAACGGGATGAAAGTTTGCGAGTTATCCGCCAGGTTGATCTTTAACTGGGGTTCGTAATCAAACAGGTCGAGGATGTCTTTGTAAACGCCCTCCTTAAGCCAGTTGGCGTTGTAAACAATATCTTCGGTAACGTACGAACTGATGATGTTTGGGTACTCGTCCCTATCGATTTCGTAGTTAAAATCGGATATGAGCAAATCGTTTTTAAGATCTTCCAGTTCTTCGGCGTCCACCGCGAACAACAGTTGCTGGCGGTTGCCAAAACGCACATCGGTAACACCAGCCGACTGCGCCTTTGTCAAAATATCCAGCAACTCCCCTGCCGGTACAATACCACCGGGCAGGTTAATCTTGATCATGTATTTTACAGCTTTTTGTTCCATTACCTGTTAATTAATGATGCTTTCCAACTTTACTTCCGCAAACTGATCAAGTATGCGCTTTACTTCCGGTCGGCACGATCCGCAACCGGTACCTGCGCCGGTACTCGCGCAAAGTTGTTTCAGATCGGTACACCCACTTGCAATTTTATTAGAGATGTTACCTTCGCCAACATTGTTGCAACTACAAACCAGTTTACCTATTACCGGCTCGGCTTTGCTGTTGCTGCGCAACAATTGAATCCGTTTTTCGCTGAGCTCTGTCTTGTTGGCAATGAGTTCTTTAAATTCCTGAAACTCGCTTTTATCGCCGATCAGGATAGTGCCCACCAGCCTATCCTGATGGATAATACATTTTTTATAGTAGCGTTTGGCTTTGTCAATAAACACGATCTCTTCGTAATTTTTATCGTCAGGGCATTCCGACAAACCAATACTGCATAAGTCAAAACCGTGTATCTTAATGATATTCATAAACAAGCTGCCCTGGTAATAGCTGGCAATATCGCCGTTCATGTATTTGGCTACCACATCGGCTTGTTGCTCGGCAGCGGCGGTAATACCATAAAGTGTACCTTCAAATTCGGCAATTTCGCCGATGGCGTAAATATCAGGGTCGCTGGTTTGCAAACGTTCGTTTACAATAACGCCACGTTTGCATTCCAGGCCGCAATCTTTAGCTAATTCGAGATTTGGTGTGGTACCGATAGCAAGTATCATCGCATCACAGTTAATGCGCGTACCACTCTTGAGGCCTATGCCAGTTAGCTTGTTGCGGCCATAGTACAATTGCACTTCGTCGTCGTAATAAACATCGCAACCCTGATCAATGATCTCTTCGTGCAGTAACTGGCTGCCCAAAGCATCCAATTGCCGGTTTAAGAATCTCGATATCCGCTGTACGATAGTGATCTTAACGCCAATTTCGCGCAGCGAAGCGGCCATTTCCAAACCCAGCAAACCACCACCTACAATTACCACATGGGCGTTTGCGGGGATATGGTTTTTAAAGTTATCAGCATCGGTACGGCTGCGCATGGTAAATATACCCGGCAATGCGGGCACGTTACGCGGAACGGATGCCCGGCTACCCGTAGCCATGATCATTACATCATAATGTGTTTTAACACCGCGCGAATCGATCACAAATTTGCTGTCACGATCAACTTTTTCAACGCTTACACCGCGCAGCAACTTAATTTTATAACCAGGTTCTTCTTCATCGGTCATCTTCACCAACTGCTCCCAGCGTTGCTCGCCGCTGATATAATCCGGAAGCATTACCCTGTTATAAAACGGAAAATCTTCTTTGCTAAAAATGGTGATCTCATCATCAGGGTTAATTTCGCGATACGATTTAACAAAGCCAAAAGCCCCCGCACCAGCGCCTATAATGACGATACGCTGAAAAGGCTTTTTATATTTCTGTACGCTTACCGCACAAAATTTAAAGTCGGGCTCTTTTGATATCGGGTCAACCTGGTCGCTGGTTACGTTATTAGCGCGATTCAAATCGTTCCCCAGTATTTTACCCCAATGCATCGGCAAAAAAACAACGCCTTGTTTTATGCTGTTGGTTATTTTGGCTTTTACATGCACCTCGCCGCGCTTTGAACGGATCACAGCTACCTCGTTATCAGCAATATTGAGTTTTGCCGCATCTGCGGGATGCATTTCGAGAAAAGCTTGTTTAATATGCTGATTAAGCTTATTTACCTTGCCGGTTTTGCTCATCGTATGCCATTGATCGCGTATGCGGCCGGTAGTCAAAATCAATGGAAAGTCTTTATCCGGCTGCTCGCTGGCATTATTATCCGGCACAGCATGAATAATAGCTTTTGCCGATGGTGTATAAAATGCTTTATCGGTAAACAAACGCGCCGTTCCTCTCGATACCGGCGCGTTATCCTCACTTACATCAACTAACTTCTTTTTAACCAGTATTTGCTGAACCTTTTTCTTAGGATAAGGCCATTGTACGGTTCTTACCTTTTTCAGGATATCGTAACTCAAACCACTGATGTCGATATTGGTGCTGGCAGTTAACGCAGCATGTTCGGCATAAATAGCTGCCGGGTTAGCAAAATCAAAACCCGGATAACCCATTTTTTGTGCGAAGCGACAGATAATTTCCGCATCGGGCAAAGCCTCACCCGGAGCATCTACAATTTTATTCAAATAACTAACGCGCCGCTCCGAGTTGGTCATCGTGCCCTCTTTCTCGGCCCAGGTAGCCGCAGGTAAGATCACATCGGCATATTTAAGCGTTTCGGGCTTATTGCTGATATCCTGCACGACTACAAACTTTGCCTTTTTTAAACCTGCTTCCGCAAAGCGCGTGTTTGGTAAACTGGTTAATGGATTGGTGCAGATGATCCAGATAGCTTTTAAACGGTCATCGTTTAAAGCTTCAAACATCTCAGTAGCTGTTAAACCCGCATGTTCGGATATGGCAGTGCCTCCCCAAAATTGCTGCACCTCTTCGCGATGCGCTGCATTCTTCATGTCGCGGTGCGCAGGCAGTAAATTGGCTAAACCACCAACCTCGCGCCCCCCCATCGCATTAGGTTGCCCTGTTAAGGAGAACGGCCCCGAACCCGGCTTACCAATGTGCCCAGTGATAAGGTTAAGGTTGATGAGGCTCAGGTTTTTATTTACCCCTATCGAACTCTGGTTCAAGCCCATCGTCCACATCGAAATAAAGCCCTTAGCATCGCCGATGAATTGTGCAGCCAGGCGGATATCCGCTTCGGCAACACCACAGATCAAAGCAGCCTCCGCAATCGTTTTTTGAAAAACCAGTTGCTGATATTGCTCAAAGCCTTCGGCATGGTTGTTTATAAAGTCAAGGTCGATATCCCCGTTCTCAATAAGCGCCCTGCCAATGGCATGATTGAGCGTTATATCCGTCCCGGGATTAAGCTGCAGGTGCAGATCGGCCAGCGAGCAGGTATCAGTTACGCGCGGGTCGACCACGATAATTTTGATATTGGGGTTTGCTGCCTTATGCGCCTCAACCCTTCGCCATAAAATGGGGTGGCACCAGGCCGGGTTTGCCCCTGTTACATAAAAGCAATCGGCCAGTTCAATATCATCATAGCAAATCGGTACACTGTCTTCGCCCAACGCCATTTTATAAGCCGCAACGGCGCTGCTCATACACAGGCGCGAATTGGTATCGATGTTATTGCTCCCAATAAAACCCTTGATTAGTTTATTGATCACATAATACTCTTCGGTAAGGCATTGCCCCGATGCATAAAACGCCACCGAATCCGGCCCGTATTTGTCAATAAACGTTTTAAATACTGCTGCTGTCCGTTCAAATGCCTGTTCCCAGCTAACACGCTGTAATGGCATATTTTTATTGTACCGCATTTGCGGATACAGCAATCTGTCGCTTTTATCGTTAACGGTATGGTGCAGGTTTAAGCCCTTGCTGCAAAGCATACCTTTATTTACCGGGTGATCTTTGTCGCCTTCAAGGCTGATCGTCCCGTTTTTCTCTTTATTAACCACAACACCACAGCCCACGCCGCAATAGCAGCAGGTTGTGGTGAATTGGTCGGTATTTTGTTTTCGGGCAGTCATTTAGTACTAATAAATTATACAAGTTCAACAACAGCAGCGCTGTCAGCAGCAACTTCCTCACCTACTGAAAAGGTTTTATAAAACCGGGTAACAAAAATGATGAAGGATACGCCGATAACAACGAACCCGATATAGGTAAATGCCTGAGCGTAGGTTATGCTGGATGATTTAAACAGGAAGCCAAAAAGCATCCCGCCAAGGTTACCACCCGCACCAACAATACCGCTTATCAGACCGATGTTTTTTGTATTGATAAAAGGTACAATGCCATACGTAGCACCGTTTGACATTTTTAAGAATAAAGCAAAAGTGAGCATAGATACGATGGCAAACACCAGCGACCCCGCCTGCGCAAATACAATGAGGCCTATACCTTCTAATAATAAAACACCCGCCAAAAGCAGGCCCTTGCCACGCATACCAAATTTGCCGCCTACTTTATCGGATACGATACCGCCTAAAGCACGGGCAAAAACATTCATGAAACCAAACACCCCTGCCCAAAAGCCGGCTGAGCTTTGCGTTAAATGGAAGCTATCCACAAAATGCAAGGATGCTACGTTGTCAAACGTCAATTCCATACCAAAGCAGCAAGCATAAGCCATGGTAAGCGCCCACACACGCCAATCGGCCAATACGCTCCAATCGGTCTTTTTTGCTTCGTGTTTTGAATGGCCTATTTCATTGAAATTTCCCGCAGGCGTATCTTTAGTGTATTTGTGATAAATAAGCGCCATTACCAGCATCATGGTGCCGGGCACGATCATGGCATAGCGCCATGCCTCTCCTTTTGTAAAACCAAAGCCAACAATAGCAGCAAATATTAATGGCATTACCATATTGGTTACACCACCACCAAGGTTACCCCAGCCGCCTGTCACAGCATTGGCAGTACCTTTTATTTTAGGCCCGAACATTTGCGATGTATGGTATTGCGTGATCACAAAAGAGGCGCCTATGATGCCTATAGCTAATCTGAACAATAAAAAGGTAGTATAACTATGTGCTAAACCAACGCAAAACACGGGTATCGATCCCACGATAAGCAATCGCACGGCAGTTTTACGCGGCCCCCAAACATCACACAGCTTGCCAATGATTAAACGGGCAATGATGGTTGATGCTACCGAAGCTATAATGATATTTCCTACCTGGCCTTTGGTTAGGCCTAATTCGCCACGAATGGTTGGCATCAGCGGCGCAAGGCCAAACCAGCCGAAAAAGCAGACAAAAAACATCAGCCACGTAATGTGGAATGTTTTCATCTGGATGCCTGATAAGCTGAATATCCTTAATTTATCTAATGGTTTTGCGGTATTGTTAGTCATGATATGCGTTTTATTGTTCTATAGTGATATCGGCAATTGAAAATTTATCGATCAGCAAATTCAACAGCTTGTCGTGAATTTTTATGTACGCCGGATCGTGTACAATGTCTTTTTTGTTTCGTGGACGGCTTAAAGGCACATCTACAATTTCTTTGATAGTTGCGGCCGGGCCGTTGTTCATTACTACCACCCTGTCCGACAGGAAGATGGCTTCTTCAATATCATGGGTAACCATTACAATAGTTTTTTGGCGGTTATCCATCACCCACAGTTTTAATAGCTCTACATGCATCGTGCTTTTGGTTAAAGCATCCAATGCTCCAAAAGGCTCATCGAGCAATAATATTTTTGGATTGATAGAGAAGGCCCGGGCAATGGCCACACGCTGTTTCATCCCACCCGATAGCTGACCAGGCAACTTATCTTTATGCTCCCATAAGTTTACCATTTTCAGGTTAGTTTCTACCAGCGCCACTTTCTCGCCTGTTGTTTTATCTTTCAATGCCGAATCGACCGCCACGAAGATATTTTTGTAAACAGTGAGCCATGGCAGCAGCGAGTAGTTCTGAAAAACGATACCTCTGTCGGGGCCCGGGGCATTTACTTTCTTGCCGTTGGCAATTACTTCGCCCTGGGTTGGTTTTACCATCCCGCTTATGGTACCCATCAACGTTGATTTACCACAACCCGAGTGCCCTATCAACGAAATGATCTCGCCTTTTTGCACGGTTAAATTGATGTCTTTTACAGCGGTGTAAATCCCTTTGGGAGTTTTAAAACTTACGCTTACATTATTTACTTCAATGCTGGTTTCGGCAACGGCTTGTTTCAAAAGCTCGTCGGCAACCATTCCGATATTGTTCTGCTCTGTGTTGATTGTTACTGTGCTCATAAAATCAAGTATTATAGGTTAAACCGCGTACGAAAAGCGCTGCTGCAACCAGGTGAAACATTTATCCAATAAAGAACCCACTAAACCGATGATGATAATAGCGACGAGTATTTTAGCGATATTACCACCGTTAAAACCTTCTTCCCAGACAAAATAGCCAAGCCCTTGTCCGCCCGAAAGCATTTCGCCGGCTACAATAACCATCCAGGCAACACCTATCGAAAGGCGCAAGCCGGTAATAATATGCGGTAAGCTAAAAGGCAGTAATATTTTGGTGAGATATTTCCAGGTTGAAAAGCCAAAGGCTTTGCTCACGTTTTTATGATCCTGCGGGATGTGCGACGCCCCAAACGCTGCATTGATCAACGTTGGCCATACCGAGCAGATAAATATCATGAAGATGCTGGCCTTAGGCGAATCCTGAAAAATGGCCAAACCCAGCGGGAACCACGCCAACGGCGATACCGGTTTTAATATCTGTACTATGGGATTGATCATCTTCATGGCTATTTTGCTGCTGCCCATTAATAAACCCAATGGAATAGCAAACAAGCTGCCCAAACCAAACCCAATGGCTACCCGCGTTAACGAACTTAGCAGCTTGGTCCCAATACCTTTGTAATCAGGATCGTTTTGGAAAGGCTTGTGCATTACCTCTTTAAACACAAGCCAGGTGGCCTGCGGATTGGGTATTTCGTTTTTGGTAAGCTTTGAAACCAAGGCCCAAATACCCCCAAGTATGATCATGCCCGCTGCGAAATACAGTATCCCGAGTAGCGACTTAGTTGAGAATAATTCCTTCATGTCGAAAAATTTAATATTCGTTTAACTTTGAAAAGGAATTGCCGGGTTACTCCGGCAATATCCTGATCGCCTCATTTACTTACTAAAAAACTACCTTTTTGCGCCTGCCAAATATGCCGCCGGGTTATTCGGATCGAATGTTATCGTTTCCAAATTGGTTTTAAACGGCTTCATATCTTCCTGAATTGGCACGCCCATGCTCTTGGCAACTTCGGCATACAGATCGCTCATGATCAGCTTTTGCGATATCTGCTGATAATTTGGCGCCGTGCTGATCATGCCAAAACGCACATACTGCGTCATAAACCATATGCCGTAGGATACCTTCGGTGTGTTAACCATACCGTTGTTATAAAACAACATGTAATCGTCCTTATATTTCTGTACGCCTAAATCGCAACCTATTTCGGTCGAACCCATTAACCTCGCTTCAATTACCTGCACCGGGGCATTCACATAATTAGGTCTGCTTAAAAACAAGGCCGCCTTTTTGCGGTTGCTCATTACATCCAGCCATTTACAAGCCTCAATAAGCGCCTTCATTACGTTTTTCAGATCTTCTTTATCCGACTCAGAAAAAGCCTTATTTACTACCAATGCCTTTTCGGGATGATTTTTCCAGATATCCTGGCTGGCAATATGGGTAAAGCCAATGCCTTGTGTTGCCGCTACGCCGTTCCATGGCTCGCCCACGCAAAAACCTTCCATGTTATCCACCTTCATATTGGCAACCATTTGCGGCGGCGGAATAGTGATGATACCTACAGATTTTGCATTAACACCAGCTGCCGCTAACCAGTTACGTAACCAGATATCATGCGTGCCACCCGGAAATGTCATGGCGAAGGTTACTTCCTTACGCGCTTTGATTTCTTTGATGGCGCCGGCAACTTTTTTCAAATCTTTAAAGCCAACTATGCCGCAAAAATCTTTCGATAAAGTAATAGCCTGGCCATTATTATTTAAGGTCATGGCTATCCTCATTTCCGATCCTGCTTTGCCCCCTATACCGGTATATACCGAAAAAGGCATCGAGAAAAGGCAATGCGCGCCATCCAGCTCACCGTTCAAAATTTTATCGCGAACAACGGCCCACGATGCTTCTTTAGATAGTTGTACATCCACACCATACTTGGCAAAAAAGCCCATCTCTTTCGCTATCACCAACGGGGCGCAATCCGTTAGCGGGATAAAGCCCAGTTTCACAACACGCTTTGGCGGATTGGCACCTGCTATTGAATTAAGCAGCACCAACAATAGCGTACATATTAAAAAGAGTTTTGATTTTTGATTGTTATTTTGAGTCATGATCTTGCTTTTAAAATGCGTTTAATTATTGTTTGATAGCTACCGGTTTGCTGTAAAAAAAGTCGGGCGTAAACTTGAACATGATGTACGCCCAGTTAGCCGATTTATTAAAGGTAGCCGCAGCCGCATCTGTAGTAGCCTGCCCCTTGGCGAACGGCATACTATCGGTGGCCTTCATCAACGAATAGCCAAATTCGATATTGGTAAATTTGTTCATGGTATAGCTGATCTGCAGATCGCCCTCTTTACCCAGGTTTTTATCGATCACAGTACCGTCGGCCTTTTTCATATCCTTATTTAAGGAGAAGGAATGAATATCCAAACCTATCGAAAGTGTATTAGTGGCATATTTGATCTTGAAATAAGGGTTGTTTAAACCTCCGGCCGGCGAGCCGCTACCTGCATAAAAATAATCCATGTAACCCCAAAACTTATGCGGCGTACCGTATAAAGGGTCAAAACGGTTATCCTTTCCTGACGGGCTAACAGCATCATTTCCCGATAATACATCATAGCCCGGAGTGAAGCTAAAGTTCCCTTTTTGGTAAGTTAAAGCAACAGTATAATGGTAAGCATCTAAACTTACGTTGTCACGATCAACGCCCGACTGCTTATAATAAGCGGCCTGTAAAGCAAATTTTCCAAAATCGGAAGCGTTACCTAAAGTATGGTTGATCATCAAACCATAAGTATAACGGTGTACCGATGAATAGTCGTAAGTATCGGTCGTTCCGCTGGGTACAAACCTGCGGCCATAAACGTATCCTGTTGTAGCACTACCTACCGAATCGAGACGATATTTGCCAAAATTGTCGTTAAAAAACAGCGCCGAGAATTTAGTTTGATTAAACTTTTTGCTGATATATAAGCTGGTGAATGACTTATAATCCTGCGTTGCACCATTGGTACTCGGCGGGTTTGCGTAAACCGGTGTACCGGTTTTTGAACTATTATTAGCAGCACTGCCACCGGCAGCCAGGGGCACTAAACCTGCCGGAGCAGCAACCAGCACACCCAATGAGTTTTTAAGCGTTAATGGGATGTTACCGGGTACATAATCGGTATTGGTTACACCAACAGCATCGGTATTTTGATTAAAGGCATAACCCAGGTCAACCTGCCATCCGTGATGCACGGTTTTTAGCAAAGCCATATCGTGATGGCGAGCCTGTTGCAGCCAATCCAGGTTACCTATCAGACGTGAGTCATCATAGATTAACTCCTGCCTGCCGATTTTCAGGGTCATCAAATCAAAAAGCTTGGCGCCTATAGTTGTATCAGCCTTATTAAATAAGGTAAGTTCGGCCCAGCCCTCGTGTAAAAAAAGACGGTTATCGGTTGTGGAAATTGAGGACGCGTCGCCGCCCCATACCCTGATATCCTGCACACTAACACCAAAGGTTAGCCTATCCCACTTATAACCAAAATTTAAACGGGTACGTTGCGAAATAAATCCACCATCTTTTGAATCATTAGCTACAAGATTGGCATATCCATTACGGTCTTCGGCACGGGTACGTAACTGGCCGGTTAAAGTGATCTGAGCTTGCGTTGTTAAGCTGCAACATGCGAAAAATACAATTATTGCAAAAAGCGTGCAATGTTTAAGTACATTTTTATACATTTGGTAAGGTTTTAGAGTTTGTTAAAGCACTGAACTGTTTACCCCGCCAGGAATGCGACCTCCCGGCGGGTTTTTTGTTTTTAAATGTTAAAGACTGACTGTTTTTACCATAATTTTTTCTATTTAATGTTATTAGACTGTTAAATCATCGATTAATTAGCATAAATATAACATAATTAACACAAAAAGTCAATAAAAAATCACACAACACGTAATTTATATGATTTAAATTATAAAAAACATTAAAAATTATGTAAATGTTAAATACACATTAGTTTTTACTGGATAAATAATCAAATTTTTAATTGATTTTATTTAAAACATTGTTTTTCGACTATAAAAAAGATCGAAAAATTAGACAAAAGCAGAAATTTTAGGGAATATTTTCATAAAACACCAATTAATTTCACATATTCTGTAACTTTTTCGTGTTTTACATTGCACAGATTATATAAATTGACGAATTTGCTGACCATATATGAAAAAAAGCAAACATGATTGTGATTTAAAGAGCTGTTTTCTATGCAGGTCGTGCGTAAAAGAGTGGCAACCGGCAATAAGCGCCAACAGAAAGAACTTTGACATAAAAAAAGGCGAAGTTATTTTTAACGAAGGCGACCCGGTTACCGGCGTTTGCTTTGTGTATTCGGGCAACGTTAAGGTCCACAAAAAATGGGGCAACGATAAAGAATTAATTGTTCGTTTTGCCAACAACGGCGCCATCTTCGGCCACCGTGGTTTAAACACTAATGTTTATCCTATTTCGGCAACAGCGCTGGAGCCAACTAAGGTTTGCTTTTTCGACCTGGAGTTTTTCAACAGCACCTTAAAAGTAAACCACGATTTTGCATATAACCTGTTGATGTTTTTTGCTACTGACCTGCAGGAATCGGAGAAGCGCATGCGTAACCTGGCACACATGCCGGTTAAGGGCCGTTTAGCACAATCGCTTTTAACACTTAAAGATCAATTTGGTATAACTGACAAGGGCGAGATCAATATCGAACTCACCCGCCAGGACCTATCTTCTTTTGCCGGAGCTACTTACGAAACTGTTTTCAGAACGATGAATGAGCTTATCGGCGATAAACTCATATCATTAAACGGAAAGAGCATTGTTATAGTTAATGAGAAAGAACTATTTGAACTAACTACTGATAACGTAGCTGATCAGTAATTATACTAGAGACCTATAAAAACCTTACCCTCAACAACTTTAACGGGGTAGGTTTTTATTTGGTATTCATCACCACTTAAACATTCACCTGTTTGTAGTGAAAAGGTTTTTTTATGAAACGGGCAGGCCACCTTAGGTTCACACTCGTCGCCTGCGCTACCTATCATACCACGCGATAATGCCATTTGTTGTTTATGCGGGCAAAGGTTTTGCGTAGCGAACCACTCGCCGCGGCGCGAAAAATTAAATATTGCAATCTGCTCGTCGCCCAATTTAACGCAGGCGCCGCCGTTTTCAGGAATATCGTCGGCATAACAAGCCATTGTCCATTGTATATCTATCGTAGTTGCGTCCATTTGATTTGTTTTTAGTCCGAAAGTCGGCAAGACCGAAAGTCCGGAAGATATTTTCTAAATAGTTTTCAATTGTTTCTTTCGGACTTTCCGACTCGCGGACTTCCGGTCTTAATTACCAGCCCTTAGCCTTTACCTGATCGCGCATAGGTTCAAACTGAGCATTCGGATCTTTCTCAGCAGGTGCGTTTACAAAATGCGCAAAACGTTTACGCAATTCAGGATTTTCAACCACTTCTTTCCATTCGCAATGGTAAGTGTCGATCAGAGTACTCATCTCCTCCTCTAACTGGTCGCCAATACCTAAGCTATCATTAACCACCACGTTTTTAAGATAACTCATACCGCCATCCATTTTATTGAGCCAGGTAGCGGTACGGGTAAGCGGGTCGGCAGTTTTAATGTAGAACATCAGAAACCTGTCGAGATATTTTATACAGGTGGCATTGTCAATATCCGATGCTAACAACTGTGCATGCTGCGGCTTTGAGCCACCGTTACCGCACACGTATAAATTCCAGCCTTTTTCGGTTGCGATGATACCAAAATCTTTCGCCTGGGCTTCAGCACACTCGCGTACGCAACCACTAACCCCACCCTTTAATTTATGCGGCGAGCGGATGCCTTTATAGCGATCTTCTATCTCAATAGCAAACGTCACGCTATCGTGCAAACCAAACCTGCACCAGGTACTACCAACACAACTTTTTACTGTACGTAGCGACTTGCCATAAGCATGCCCGCTCTCAAAACCGGCATCTATTAACTCTTCCCATATCAATGGTAAGTCAGTCAAGTGCGCGCCGAACATATCTATGCGTTGCCCGCCTGTTATTTTGGTATATAATCCATATTTTTTAGCCACCTGGCCAATCACGATCAATTTATCAGGCGTAATTTCGCCACCCGGGATACGCGGAACTACAGAGTATGTTCCACCTTTTTGAATATTAGCCAGGTACCGGTCATTGCTATCCTGAATAGGCGCTTGTTTTACGATCAGGTCATTCCACAAGCTTGATAAGATACTTGCCACAACCGGTTTACAAACCTCGCAACCATCGCCGCGGCCAAAATGATCCAGTACCAGGTCGTAATGCTTAAGCTGATTAATATGGATCAGATCGAGCAGTTCCTGCCTCGAGTAATCAAAATGCTCACATATTACATTTTTAACATATTGTCCGTTGGCATTCATCGTACCCACGATCAGATCTTTCACCATCGGCACACAGCCGCCGCAACCAGTTCCGGCCTTGGTACATTTCTTCATGCCGTCAACGCTGGTTATACCTTGTTCGGTTACAGCACTGCAGATGTCTCCCTTAGTTACTGCCTCGCACGAGCATATCAACGCTTCATCTGGCAAACTCAGCACGCCGGCACCATCACTTGCTTCGGCACCACGCGCGCCCATGATCAAATCCTCTGGATTTGGCGGCAACACCAGTTTATTGTTTACCGTTTGCAACAACATATTATAAGCATCTGCGTCACCAATCAAAATGCCACCTAACAGGTATTTGCCATCGGTGCTGATGTTGATCCTTTTATAGGTGCCTTTATGCGTATCTTCAAATATAATCGTACGGCAATCGGGCTCGGTTATAAAAGCATCGCCAAAACTGGCCACATCCACGCCGATCAATTTAAGCTTGGTGCTCATATCGTAACCCGAGAACGATTTATCGCCTTGAGTAAGATACGTCGCCACAATATCGGCCATTTCATAGCCTGGCGCCACCAGTCCATAGATCATACCTTCGTACAAAGCACATTCGCCTATGGCAAAAATATTTTCATCACTGGTTTGCATTTTTTCGTTAACAACAATACCACCGCGTGTACCCACATGCAAACCTGCAAGTTTTGCCAGTTCATCGCGCGGACGAATACCTGCTGAAATCACCAGCATATCAACCGGCAAAACAGTATCGTCATTAAATTTTAAGCCCTCTATGTGGTGCTCTCCGGTAATGCATTGTGTGCTCTTATTAAGGAGTATATTTAATCCCAACGATTTGAGTTTTGATTGCAGCATACTGCTACCCATCGAATCGATCTGCCTCGGCATTAACCTTGGCGCAAACTCAATTACGTGAGCCTCCGTTAAACCCAGATCTAAAACAGCTTTGGCAGCCTCCAATCCTAACAAACCGCCACCCATTACAGCACCAACTTTAGCATTAGCCGCCCAGGCTTTCATCAGGTCAAGATCCTCAATGGTACGATAAACAAATACGCCTTCCTTTTCAACTCCTGGAATATCGGGCACAAAAGCCGACGAACCTGTTGCCAGCACCAGGTAATCATATTTTAAAGTAACACCTTTTAAGGAATGTACAGTTTTATTAACGCGGTCTATCTCCTGCACAGGGTCGTTTAAAAACAACTCGATGTTATTTTCACTGTACCACGATAAGGTCGACATGGAAAGATCATCGGCAGATTTACCATTGAAGTATTCGCTTAGGTGAACACGATCATACGCGTGGCGCGGTTCTTCTCCAAAAACAATGATCTTGAACCGGGTTGATTTGGCTATAAGCTTTTCGCAAAACTTATAACCAACCATTCCGTTTCCAACTACAATAATGGTTGGTTGTGACATACAAACAGTTTTAAATTGTTAAAGCAAAGTTTTTAAACACCCAACTGCGACCTCAAGTGCTTTTTGTTAAGCAATTATAATCAAAACAATTAAAATTTCAATGTAATTAAACAAAATTGTTAATTTTTATGATTTATATCATATAAATAGGTAAAAAACAAACAACATTTTATACTTTTACATTAATTGAATGATTTATTTAGGATTTTATAATTAAATAATACAACTAAATTTTTAAAATATTGATTTTAACGGACAAAAAATTAATAAAAAGTATTTTAAAACCCAAAAACAACTCACCTACCATCCCATAAAACAAAAAATATCATTAAAAAACATGAAAATCAGAATAAAAGGCAACTCATTACGATATAGATTGACCAAATCTGATGTTGATACATTCATTAACAATGGAGATATCGAAGAAACAACCGATTTCGGTGATCAATCGCTGGTTTATTCCTTAAAAAGATTCCCCGGTTCACAATTAACTGCTGAGTTTAAAAAAAACCGGATCACGATGCTAATGCCCGACACTATGGTTTACGAATGGCATACTACAGACATAGTCGGCTTTGAAAGCAATAATGCTCCATTATACCTGCTGGTAGAAAAAGATTTTGTGTGCCTGGATAATGTGCTCGAAGACCAAAGCGACAATTACCCTAATCCTAATATGGATAAATGCTGATTTATTTCGAGAAACACATGGGTATTTATGGGTGTTTTCTTAAAACTTTTTAATAGTTCTTCCCAAATCTGGTCCAAATGAGGCTTCTCTCTATTTCGCCCGAATAAATATATGGGTATCCGATGGGTATGCATGCGTGTACCCATGTCTTGTTTTTTTCAACTATTACTCTTCGCTGCAACTGCCGCTTCACGGGGGGATAAAGTAAGAACTTTTCCGCACCTTTTTCCTCCGGCTTTCAAGCTTCGTGCTCCATATAAATATAAGCATTTTCAACGATAACCACTTTCCAATTATCATTAATTCGTTACACAAACGGGCAAAAACTGTAACGCTATTTTTTTCTATATTGGTACCTTTAATTAACTGACCCGTAAACAACTTATTCACACAAAATGAATAAATATTTCCTCGCCGTAGCGGCCGTTGGACTCTCCATGGCTGCCCATGCACAACAAGGCATGGTTTTAACCGCCAAAGATTATGAACATGCCGAAAGCTTTCTGGGCACCAACCCGGCTTTGATACAGCATAATGGCATTAGCCCAAACTGGCTTCCTGATGATCACTTCTGGTACCTCACCGCTGACAAACAATTTATGTTGTTTAATCCTGCTAAAGGAATCACCGGTGTAGCTTTTGATCATGCAAAGCTTGCAGCGGCCTTGTCGACAGCTACAGGTAAAACCTACCAGGCATCCGATCTTCCTTTCCAAACCATCAGCTTTACGTCCGACTATAAAGGTGTTATCTTCCTGGTTGATGGCAAACAATGGAAGTTTGACACCAAGACTAACCAGGTAAGTCCTGATAGTTCGCCTATTACTGCAGCGATAACCCCGGGTGGCGCGAGAGGCCGTAGGGGTGGTGGCAGACCCGGCAACGAAACCCTATCGCCTGATGGCTCAAAAGCAGCCTTTATAAAAGATTACAACCTTTGGGTGCGCGATGTTAAAACCAATACACAAACGCAATTAACAACTGATGGTGTAAAAAACAACGGTTACGCAACCGACAACGCCGGTTGGGCCGGTAGCGACAGGGCTATATTGGTTTGGTCGCCCGATTCAAAAAAGATAGCTACTTTTCAGCAGGACGAGCGCAATTGCAGCGATATGTACCTGGTAAGTACCAAAGTAGGCGCACCCACACTAACACAATGGAAAAACCCATTGCCCGGCGATAAAGAAGTAGCCATGTTGAGGCGCGTTATTATCGATGTGGAAAATCCAAAAGTGATCGCTGTACAGGTTGCTCCCGACCCGCACCGCTCTACTTTAAGCGATGACATCAAAAACGGCAATAGCTGGGCCGATGTTTACTGGAGCGACGATGCAACGAAACTGGTTTTTGCGTCCACGAACCGCGATCATAAACAGGAAAAAATCCGCATGGCAGATGCAACTACAGGCGCTGTGCGCGAGATCTTCGAAGAAACCGTACCTACACAATACGAATCGGGCTGGGAAAGCATCAACTGGCGCTATTTAAGTAAAACAAACGAGATACTGTGGTTCTCCGAACGCGATAATTGGGGGCATCTTTATCTATACGATGCTACAACCGGGAAACTAAAAAACCAGATCACCAAAGGCGAATTTGTTGTTACAGGCTTAGATAAGATCGACGAAAAGAACAGGGTGATCTATTTTACAGCTGATGGCTTACAAGCAGAAAACCCCTATTTTGGTGAACTTTGTAAGATAGGATTTGATGGAAAGGGTTTTACAGTGTTAACACCCGGTCCGGGCAATCATATCGCTACTATTTCTCCGGCCGGCAGCTACATTACCGACACCTATTCAAAACCTGATGTTCCCGCCACAACAGTACTGCGCAACATGCAAGGTAAGCAGATATTAGAGTTGGATAAAACTGATATTTCTAAGTTACTGGCCACAGGCTGGAAACCCGTTACACCGTTCTCGGTGAAAGCACACGATGGCAAAACTGACATATATGGTATGATGTGGACACCTACCAAATTAGATCCATCGAAAAAATATCCTATTATCGATTATATCTACCCTGGCCCGCAAGGTGGGAGTATAGGTGCAAGCCCAACGGCATGGTCGTTCTCGGCAGCACGTGGCGATAACCAGGCACTTGCCGAATTAGGTTTCATTGTAGTAGCTATCGAAGGAACCAGCAACCCGCTACGTTCAAAAAGCTTCCATGATATGAGCTACGGTAACATGGCCGATAATACCCTGAGCGACCAGGTAACAGGCATCAAACAACTTGCTGAACGTTATCCGTATATCGATATTAACCGTGTTGGCATCTGGGGTCACTCGGGTGGAGGATTCGCGACGGCGGGCGCTATGTTCCGTTACCCGGATTTTTTTAAAGTGGGCATTTCCGAATCGGGCAACCACGAAAACCGCAACTATGAGGATAACTGGGGCGAACGTTACAACGGTTTAGTAGCTAATTCCGACTACGAAGCACAGGCAAACCAAAATCTTGCCAAAAACCTGAAAGGCAAACTGATGCTTGCTCATGGCTTAATGGATAATAACGTTCCACCACAAAATACATTATTAGTAGTTGAAGCGCTCGAAAAAGCGGGCAAAAGCTTTGACCTCGTAATATTCCCTAACAGCGCACATGGATACGGCCCTTATTCATCTTACATGATGCGTCGCCGCTGGGATTATTTTGTGAAGAATTTGCTGGGTGCTGAGCCACCGTACGATTATCAGATAAAGCCAAGAGGATTTGGCCAATAGTCAAAAAGCCCTTCGGACAATCCGAAGGGCTTTTTCTTTAATTATACCGGATAGATAAACTAAACCTGCCGGTTCCTATATTCTCCGCCGCCAATATATCCTTAATCAAATCTTCGTTCTCCTTATCAATAGCGTCAGTTGAGATTAGGACGATATTGGGCTTAATTTTTTTACAGATATCCAATAACTGCTCTTTACCGCCATATATTTTGTAGCCGTACAAGTACATATTATGTTTCGATTCGTCATCGTCGATCCAGCCTACGGGCCTCAGTTCGTGGCGATGGTTTTGCAATATCTCTTTGATCAACAGATACCCGCTATCCCCGGCACCATAGATCATCACCTTTTTTTCGGAATTCCGGCTTCGGCTGATAACCTCGCTAAGCCAGCGGTAAAATAGTCTTGAAAATACGATTCCCGTAAAGGTTAACAGAAAATCGAACATAAAAAAGTACGGAGTATAGACAGCCGTTTTACCCTTTACAAACAATACTACCACTAAAATAAGCGTAGCGATGCTAATAAAGATAAAATAGCCGGCTACCTCTATCACCTCCATATAGCGCCACATCCGGTAATAAAGGTTACTTACGTACAGCAGCGATATCTTTACACAAATAAAAGTAGCCAACACTACATAATCGTTTACCAAATTAATATGAATAGCTTTGGTCGCGATTAAGAAAGAACTGTAAATAATCAAAATATCGGTACACAAACCAATGATCAGTTTTTTATGCAACAGAAAAAAGCGGAGCGTAAACCTGTCATCGGTTTTTTGCCCGCGTAATTTAAGGTATGATAACTTCTCCTCGGATTCGTTATACACCTTTACTTTTGACAACAGTATAGAAAATGCAACCGAGAAAATAGCAAGCAGCAAAATGCATAAAAACAGGTTATTGATCTGAAATTTATACATCAATAAACACAGCCCTCCCCACACTCCACTAATAAGATATAATGTTAGCACTGCTTTTTTTTCACTCAAACCTAAGGCAACCAAACGATGCGAGGTATGATCTCTCCCCCCCTGGTCTATCCTCCGCCCTGCAGCCAGACGCTTAACCGTAACCAATGTGGTATCCATTATCGGTATAGCCATCAGGCTAATTGGGATGAGTAGTACCAGCACAGCCGACGATGAACCTAATTTACCCTGTACCGCTATACTTAAAAACGATAGCGAAAAGCCTAAGAACAGGCTGCCGGAGTCGCCCATAAATATGCGTGCCGGTTTAAAATTATAAAACAAAAAACCTATGGTTGCCCCGGCAATTGCAAAAGCCATTATGGCCAGGTTATATTCGCCGTTTAGCAGCCCCAGGACACCGCATATAGAAGCAATTATTGCCGATATGCCACCAGCAAGCCCGTCCATATTATCCAAAAGGTTAATGGCATTGGTGATACCTATCACCCAAATAAACGTTAGCGGGATACCAGCCCAGCTTAACAATCCTCCACCAAAAGTATAACCGTGATAAATTAACAAAAACGAGCAGGCTATTTGGGCCAATAGTTTAACAACGGGCTTTACCTCCTTAACATCATCTATTAGCCCTATTACAAACATGATCAGCGCCGCGCAGTATATTGTCCAGGTAACAAAACCTGCTATAGTACCTGTAACAAAAACAGCAATACTAAATGAAACGAAAATACCGATACCCCCCATCAATGCCGTTGGCTTGGTATGCCATCTGTCATTGCGTGGGTACACAACCCATCCTTTATAATTTGCTAACTTAATTACCAACGGTATTAAACCTACACAGGCCAATAATGAGATACAGCCAGCTAGACTTGACTTTAACAGAAACGACATTGGGATGTATTATTTATTCAATAAACTATATTTCAGCTCAAGTATTTTTGTTATACCCTCTTCTATCGTTAACAGATCCCGGTTCAATATCCCGAGCATTTTTGAATTGTCAGGTTGGCGTCGCGTCATATCACCTTCTTCCAGGGGAGCAAGATGTATCACGGCGGATAAAGAATTTGTTATTTTGATCACCTTATTGGCAAGCTCCAATACGCTTACCTCGTTGGCATTGCCAATATTGATCACTTCGTTTAAATAAAGTCCTTCTTCAAATATGCGGGTAGTGGCCTCAATATTGTCATCAATATAGCAAAAAGTGCGCGTTTGCTGACCGTTACCATAAATGGTGATATCATGGTTTTTCAAAGCAGCATTTATAAATTTAGAAACCACAAAATCTGCGCTTTGCTTCGGGCCGTAAGTATTAAAAAACCTAAATATGGTAAAGTTAATACCGTACTCTTTATGAAATGATCTAAAAAAGGCCTCACCTACATTTTTTACGATAGCATAAGGCAACCTCGAGTTAAGTGGTGTGGTATGCTCGTTTTGCGGAAACTCGACCGGTTCGCCATATACTTCCGAAGATGACGAATAAAATATTCGCTTCACTCCCGTGTTTTTCGACAGGTTAAGGATATTTTTTATGCCTTCGATGTCCTGCAAAACGGATATAGGGTTATTCAAGGTGCGTTTTACTCCAACCAGCGCCGCGTAGTGGAAAACGTAATCAAACTTAAAGGCCAGCATTATTGCAGCCAGGTCGTTGTAATTATTTACATCGCACTTAATAAAGGTAAAATTGTCGTATCCCTGTGGTAGGTTGTGAACGTTGCCGGTAATCAAATTATCTGCAACAACTACCTGATAATTTTTATTCTGAACCAAATGGCAAGCGAGCGCCCCTCCAACATTCCCTGCACCTCCGGTAATTAAAATCTTTGTCATTTAGTTTAATCTATAGCGAAATTAGGTATTTTTAAGTGGGGTTAAGTTAATATTTATTCTAATAAATATCTATATAAATCTTCAGTTTCTGATACCAGACGTTTGTACGAATAATTTTCCAACGCAAATTCCTGCCCATTTTTCGCCATATCGTTTCTAAGTGGCTTATTAACAATCAACTCTTCCAGTTTCCGGGCATAGGTTTGTGCATCAACATCACACAAAAAACCATTGTGTCCATCCTCCACAACATCTTTAACACCGCCCACATTAGTGCATATTACCGCCTTCCGCGATGCCATACCTTCAATGATACTGACTGGAGTACCTTCGTTAAGTGATGTTAGGGCAATAATGTCGGATCCTGCATTAATAACATCAATATCCTTTCGCCACGAAGTAAAAACAACGTCGGCATCGTAATTAGCATCACCATAACGGCAAGATGTTAATCCCGCTTGCTCAACGGTTGTTATAATTTGCGGCATCAGCTCACCGTCGCCTACAACAAACAATTTAAATTTAAGTTGGGCGTTTGCTTGTTTGATTATTTTGATAGCCTCAATCAGTAGCGCATGATTTTTTATAGGTGCCAATCGTCCGGTGATACTGATCACAACAACATCGTCGCCTAAGCAGTAAAAATTTCTAAAAGCCATTCGTTTTACTGAGGGGTCTTCGGCAAAACGACTCAGGTCAAATCCCAACTTTATTACGCGCACCTTATTCGCCTCAACTATTCGGTATTTATTTACAAGATCGTTTTTTTGAGCCTCGCTGATAGCAACTATCGCCGTACTCAAACCGCATAAATATCGTTCGATGGCTAAAAACACCTTAGTTTTAAGGGGTGAAAAATAACCATCAAAAACATTACCATGGTAGGTATGTATAATTGCCTTCGGTCTGTTAGGGTTGTGGTATGCCGCCAGGCGGCCCAACACACCTGCCTTAGCCGCATGGGTGTGCACTATAGCCGGTTTGTAGTTCTTAACAAACTTTTTTATAAACCTGTACGCACGGTAATCTTTAAATGGGCTGATACTGCGATACATGTCCGGCACATAATTATGCGACAGACCAAGGTCTTTCAGTATATATTCAGAACTGCCCTCATCCGGCTCTTTATAACCCGCCAGTATCTTTGTCTCATAATTACTATCCAGATATTTCGATAAATAAGCCACGTTATAGGTAGGACCGCCAACATTAAGCCGGTTAAGTATGCGTAAAATTTTGGGCATTTTAGTTAATGTTTTTATTAAACCACTTTTGAAAGCAATATAATGTCCATAGCTGCCGGGCATTATTTGCTTTATTTGAGACGTGGTCGGCAATTAGTTTTTTAATATACTCTGTATTAAAAAAGCCGGTCTGTCGCAAAGCAGCATCAGATAGCGTTCCGACCATATCATCTTTAAGCGGTCCTCTGAGCCAATCGCCGACAGGGATTTCAAAACCAGACTTAGGTGCATTAAAAAAACCCTCGGGCAGCATATCGGCAAAAGTATCTTTCAATATTCGTTTTTTATTACCGTTGTTTAGCAAATACTCGTCAGGCAGCTGATAAGTATATTCCATAATACGGTGATCTAAAAAAGGCGACCGGCATTCTAATGAGCATAACATACTTGCCCTGTCAACTTTTACCAACATGTCACCCTCAAGCGATATTTGCTTATCTATGTACCGCAATTGCTTAAGTTCATCATCTGCAAAATCAAGCTTGGCGAGATATTGTGTTAACAGGCTTATATAGTTTATGCCCGATGATTTGCACAGTTTATCTAACTCGTGCTGCCTGAATCCTAACGCCAATAAATTCAGATGGCCGGTTATCATGTCTTCATTTAAAAGATCGGCTACCTTTTTTATTTTTGAAAATATCGATTTTGAATCGCCCTTGCTTAATACCGTTTGAGCAAAGCCTGTTTTCGACAGAACAGGTCTCAAAAATGGAGGCACATATTTTTCTACCTTTCTGCGATAATGTGGCAAAGTATATTTATTATACCCGCCAAATACTTCATCCCCGCCGTCGCCTGTAAGGGCTACTGTAACATGCTGTACTGTTTTCGACGAAATAAAATAAGTAGGCAGGCACGATGAATCGGCATAAGGCTCGTCGTAATTCAACACGATATCATCAATCAATCCAAACAAATCATTATAGTCAAGTGTGTATTCATGGTGCTCTGAGCCGATATGATTTGCTACCTGCCTAGCCCTTGCCGATTCATCGTAACGTTTGTTGGCATAACCTACAGAAAATGTTTTTACCTTTTGATTAGTGTTTTTGGCCATTATAGCCGCGATAATCGTCGAATCCACTCCGCCGCTTAAAAAAACGCCTAACGGGACATCGGCAATCATGCGTTGCTCTACCGACTCAAAAAGCAGGTTGCGTATCTGTTTCTGTGCGCCAGTATAAGTAATATCACTTTGGACTTTTGTACCTGGGTTTATATCCCAATACTCATGTATATCTTTTTCGAGTGTTACTGTATTAATTTTTAAATAATGACCTGGCAAAAGTTTAAAAACATCCTGATAAATAGAATGCGGTGCCGGTATATAGGTTAGCGAAAGATAGAGCGTTAGTGCTTCCTTCGAAATTTTTTTTATTTCGGGCTTGATCATTGTTATGCTTTTTAGCTCAGATGCCCAAATAAATTGTCCGGAACTATGGTAGTAGTAAAGTGGCTTTTCACCGAATCTGTCGCGGGCGATAAATATCTTGTCAGTCCTTTTATCATGAATGGAAAAGACAAACATGCCATTTAACATGTTTAGCATCGCCTCGCCATACCGTTCGTATAACTTTAAAATAACTTCCGTGTCCGATTGTGTTATAAATATTACTCCCTGTTGCTCAAGTTCTGCTTTTAGATCGCGGTAATTATAAATTTCACCGTTAAAAACAATAACAACCTCGCCCGTACTGTTTTTCATAGGCTGGTTACCGGTCGAAAGGTCAATAACGGATAACCGGCGCATACCCATGCCTATTCTATCGGTATAATATGTGCCATCTTCATTGGGCCCCCGATGGATGATGGCCCTATTCATTAGTTGTAACTGCCGGGTAATATCAGGGTTGACTTCCTTATATAAAAGTCCGTTAATTCCGCACACGTGTTAAATATTTAGTTCAGCATTATTCAGTGCATAATTATAGTGAAATATATTTTGTTATTTTACACTGTTGATAAGCAAAAAAAGCCTTAATACTTTATGGATGGAATAACTGCGCTCGATTATCTCTTACTACCGTTCTATCTGTTTGTTATCTACAAAATCGCTTTCCATTATCGTGACAAATACTATCCATCAGGTCATCCTTTCAGGCCTTATTTCCTGCCGGGCTTAACCGCTAAAATTGCTGGTTCAATATTTATTGGTGCACTTTACTTTTATTATTACGGCGGCGCCGACACCTTTAACTTCTTTTTTCACTCAAAAATCATTAATTCAACGTTCACCGAGTCGCCATCAACCTGGCTAAGGTTAATAACACACAATGCCGACAATACTGTGAGTACCGATGCTCGCGCTGTATCAGACATGTATTGGTATGATGACGGCGCTTCTTATACGACGGCTTGTTTAGGTGCATTTATTGGCATGTTTTGTTTTACCAAATATCTGGTGATTAACGTCATCATTGCCTCTATTTCTTTCATCGGCATGTGGCTGATGTTTATCACCTTTGCCAGTCAGTATACAAAAATAACCAAATACATTGCCATTGCGGTATTATTTATGCCAGGCACTGTAGTGTGGGGCTCGGCCCTCTTCAAAGATAGTTTTTGCATGTTTGCCATTGGTTGCCTTATTTATTGCATGCATATTTTCTTTGAGAAGATGACCTTTAAACTATCTCTTTTAATTCTTGCGATAATTTCTGTCGGGCTACTTTTCTCAATAAAAGAATATATCCTGATCTCGCTTTTGCCTATGCTCATATTAAAGGCCATTTTAATGTATAAGAAAAAACTGGTTAATCACCCGGAGAAAAAGTTAGCCTTTTATTTTGTAACCATCATCTTCATGCTGGTTTGTTACAGAGCTTCGAGCATGGCACTTTCTTACCTATCAAACTTCAACGTCGATAATGTTTTAGAAACTGTAAAAACGCAAAAGGATTACCTGCTAAGGGTATCGATTGCGCAGGATGGTGCAGCGTATGACCTGGGCGATTTTGAACCCACCATATCAGGAATATCAAAAATGATTATTCCGGCTATTAACGTAACTCTTTTCCGGCCTTACCTATGGGAGGCGCGAAGCATTATCCAGATTTTTAGCGCACTCGAATCGGCAGGTATACTCTTACTAACCCTGTACCTTGTCTTGAGAAGGAAACTATATCAAACCATTACAAGAATCTACCACGATCCCAACCTTATCATGTGCATCGCGTTCTCATTATTATTTGCTTTTATTGTGGGTGTATCAAGCTATAATTTCGGGTCATTATCGCGATATAAGATCCCTTGTACGCCATTTTATATGCTTTTTTTAATGATTCTCATTTTTAATAAAGATGAAAAAACCAATACCGATCCATCCGAGGCTAACTAAAGGCGGCCAGATATTTATTCAAGTTAGCTTCTATCGAATAATGCTTTATCGCAAATTGTTTAGAGTTAAGCCCTATCTGTTTTCTTAAGGCAGCGTCGGTTATCAGCAACTCTAATCTATTTATCCAATCTTCATCACTGACCACTAAAAATCCATTGTACCCTTCGTCAATTGCTTTAAAATTAGGCCCAATGGCTGATGCAACTATTGGCAGACCAGCGGCCATATACTGAACCAATTTGCCCCCGCTTTTACCGTAAACCCATTCCTCATCGGGCACCGGATGCAAACCTATATCAAACTGATGCAGGTTTGCAATCTCTGTCTCAGCAGTCCATTCAATCAATTCAATATCAATACCATCCACGGCATAATTTTTATCACCCATAACCATAATCTTGACATTGCTATTCCGGGATAATATTTGTTTAAATACACCGTCAAGCAGGTGCAGGTATTTACTGGTTGTATGACTGCCACTCCAGCCTATAACCACTTTATCCAGATTGCTGGTCTTCTTAAAGCTATATTTTTTTACATCAATAGTAGCAGGTATCAAACTAACACTGGTCGTAAACCGGCTTGTGTAATCCCGTAACTTATCAGTGCTAACTAACACATGGTCTGCGTGTTTCATCAGGTAGTTTACTTTCCAACTCGATTTCAAAAATCCGGCAATGGCATTATTGGGACTTGAACTGCCCTGGTATATCAAATCGTCTATATCATAGATAAGCTTTTTTGACAATCGTCTTAACAACCATTCATATAACGGAAAACCAAAAGGTGTACCCCATAAATGAACGTAAACGACATCATATTTCCTCACCTTAACTAACGATAAGTATCGTTGTGTGTAGCTTAATATGGTGTAAAATATCTTCGAAAAATAAAAGCCTTTTTGATAAATGATCTTCCAAAACCCTGTGCCTATAAATGCGGAACAAGTGACCTTATAACCCGATTTTTCAAAATCGTTATAATATTGTTCAAACTTTAACCGCTGGCTGGGAGCCGTGTCATGCGGATAAGGCACTATAAAAAGGATCTCCTTTGCCATTACTTTAAACTTTGATACACCTTAGCATATTGCTCTATTCCGTTGCTTAAGGAGAAATAATTAATTGCGCCATCTCTTATCTTATTCTTGTCAAAATCATTTTGTTTTGTAAGAATAGCTGTGATAGCTTCGCTGTAATTAAAGTTTTTAACTATAACACCCGAATGGTATTTTTCAACAATAGCGTCCGAATCCCCAACCCCCGAATTGCAGATCACAGGTAAACCCATCGCCATAATTTCCCCCTGCTTAGTTGGGCTGCTGGCCGTTTTACTGTAGCTCGGCTTTATAAAAAACAGGCCATAGGTAAATAAACTTATCATTAAAGGCACTTCATTACGCGCCGCGGGGGTGATAATTAAGTCGGTACGATCAATACTGTATACACCTGCTTTTGCTATTATGCCGGTGGCGTCATCCTGAGTTATAAACAGAAGCTTTGCATGGGGGATTAGTTTTTTCAAATCAGCAAAAAATTGCATCATCTCATCCAGCATATACCATGTGCCAATACTACCCAGGTACCCAAGTATAAAATCGCTTTTGCCAATATTTAGTTTTTGTTGAGCCGCGCTCTGCTGTAATAACGAAACTCCCTCTGACGTAAAAAGTTCGGTATCTACACAACACGGTATTACAGTTATTTTATCACCAGGTATGTTTAAGTTTTTCCAACTCAGAATTTCGTTTTTACCGGCATGTGTAAGGCTTACAACAGCGGCCGACTTTTTTAAAAACACCCGCTCTTTCCTTTTAAAGAAATTGTATATCGTCTTAAAAATCGGATTACTAAGGTCCCACAGCCCACCATCAACCCGCTCATCGGCCCAAAAGCCCCGCATATCAAACACAAAAGGCAGGCAATATTTTTGCGTCATCCACAAGCCAATCAACGATGCTATATAACTGCGGCAATGAATAATATCAAACTTTACTTTGTTATGCAATTTTGTAGCCGCATTCTTTAATTTCCAATAATCGTAAAGGGTTGATAATACAGGCGGCCTCTTAGTATAAAATATAGGTTCCCAGTTGATACCCGCTGTGCTTAAAATATCTGCTATGACCTGCCTGTTTTTGACGTAGTTATCCCTTTTCTCGCAACTGAGTATGGTAAAAGTGTACCCGTTTTTTGTTAACCCTATAAGATACGGCAAAACCTGAGACTGCCCTAACGGGTCAGTCATACCATCGTAAGATATATAGAGAACGTTTTTCATCAAGTAGTCCTTAAATTGCTTTTATTTTGCACATAAAATACTGAGTACCGAAACGAATAAACATGCGGTATCTTCTTAATTTAAATGCCATTGCAGTTAACATATAATAACTTTTTGTTAAAAAAGTTAACATTACAGATTTTGATGCCTGTTTATTGTTCTTAAGAAGATCAACATATTTAATTTTATCATAAAGCAGGTTTACAGATAATTTCCCCGACATGCTGCTTGAATGTACACGGTATCTCAGCGAACTGCGGGATAAGCTATGCGATTGGGTATATTCCGACAGCTGGCACAGAAAATATTTATCGGCGCTGCTGCTCAGGTTTTGATTAAAAACAACGCCATTGCCCGTCAATATCTTCCTCCTGATCATAAGGTTAGACGGGCAGGCAGCGATATTCTGATTGTAGGTTAAAATTTCATCAAGTACATTTTCTCCCGGCGCGAACGCACGTTTATTGGTATTTACAATTACGCCCTCTTCATTTATAAATGTTATTTCCGAACCACAAATCCCGTAATCGGCATTGCCTTCTAAAAAAGCAACTCTATCTTCCAGGTAAAATACTTCGGCTATATCATCTGCGTCAAAAAAAACCACGAATTCGCCGCTTGCTTTTTGAAGCCCTTCGTTCCTTGAATTAGAAACCCCCGTATTTGGTTTTGTGATATAGGTAACCCTCCTATCAGTTTTTTGTAATAGTGAGATGACCTCTTCAGTATTGTCATTACTGCCGTCGTTAACTATAATTATTTCAAAATCCGAGACGGTTTGCAACAATAACGATCTAACGGTATCATTTAAATATCGCGCCCCATTATATACCGGGATGATTATACTAATTTTTGCCATCTCCACATTAAATAGGTATCGTATGGATTAACTAAAATTTATTAAGTACTTCTATTACGTGCAAAATCTCGTCCTCGGTGTGGCAAAAAGAACATGGTATACTCAATGTTGTATCATGTATTTCTTGAGAAACCGGGAACCGTGATGCCGGATCCAAAATCCCCTGCAGGGCTTTTTGATGGTGCGGCGCTACCGGGTAGTGAATTTCGGTAACAATTTCGTTTTTTAACAGATATGCCTTTAACTCGTCTCTTTTTTTGTGCCTGATATTGTAAATATGGTAAACATCAAAATACTCGCTCCCCACAACTGGTTTTATAAAATCATCTTTTAAATATTGATGATATAGCGACGCAAGCTTTCGCTTGTGCGCGGTGATCGCGCCAAGGTGTCCTAATTTTATCCTTAAAAAAGCAGCCTGAACTTCATCCAGCCTCGAGTTATAGCCCACTATATCATTGTGATATTTAACCTCTGAGCCATAATTACGCGTTTTTTTCAAATACGCTGCAATATCCGGGTTGGCACAAATTACAGCGCCGGCATCGCCCAAAGCGCCCAGGTTTTTTGTAGGATAAAAACTAAAACACCCGGCATCACCAAAAGTGCCGGCAAGCTTGCCTTTATATTTTGCATCATGCGCCTGTGCACAATCTTCAATTAGCGCTAAAGAGTATTTTTTTTGTATGGCAATGATCGGGTCCATATCGCAGCATTTACCATAAAGATGAACCACCATAATAGCTTTGGTTTTTATCGTTATAGCTTCTTCTATCTTAGCCGGATCTATGTTATATGTTGATATATTGGGCTCTACCAATACCGGTGTATGCCCTGCATGCAGTATGGCTAAAATAGTTGCAATATAGGTGTTTGACGGTACTATAACTTCCGACCCGGGAGGAAATGCCAATGCCTTTAATGATAATATTAAAGCATCTAAACCGTTTGCAACTCCAACACAGTACTCTTCCAAATGGAACGCAGCAAACTCTGCCTCGAAATCTTTAACTTCCTGGCCAAGTATTAACCATCCTTTTTTTACTACCTCTTTAAACTTAATTTCAAATGCTTCATTAAAAGGCTCGTTTAATCTCGCCAGATCTTCATAAGGAATCATCATACTTCCGGATAGGGTTCATAAATGTAATCATCAGCGTTGTACACTTCCGATGCGAAAACTAAAAATATGGCATCGGGAGTAAAACTATGCATCTGATGCCAATCGTACGTTTCGAGTATAAGGCATTTAGACGGTGAGTCTAATAAAAACTCTTCTTTAGCAATGCTATCGTTATTCGAAACAACGCAACTCCCTTTTATACATATTGCTGCCTGTACTGTTTTATGATGGCGATGCCCTCCGCGCACAGAATCATCAACGTTATAAATGTAAAATATTCGGTTAACCTTGAAAGGTAAAAGTTTTTCAATATCATCCAATACTGTAAGGCTTCCCCTATCATCACTATAGTTAGGCAGGCTAATTAACTTTGCCATTATTTAATCAGTTTATCATATACATCCATTACTCTCTCCATTTGCATTTCCCTTGCAAACAAGGGGTGAACCAGTTCGCTGGCGGCTTTGCCTATGCGCTCGCAAAATGAAGGATTATTCATTAAGTATATCATTTTTTCGGCAATCGAATCAGAGTCGTCCTGATTACACAATACACCGGTTACCCCATCAAAAACACTGATCTCAGATCCTACAAAGGGTGTACATATTACCGGTAAACCCGCCGCCTGAGCTGATACCAGCGTTAACGCCGGGCCGCCTTCATCATCACCATCTTTTGAAGTGGTTGACGGAAGAACAAAAATATCATGTTCGCATAACTGCTGATAATAAAATTGATGAAAATCTGTCCTCAGGTTGGTGTCAGTAACTGTTACCACGTCTTCCAGTTCATGCTTCTTTATTTCGGCGTCAATCTTAGTTTTTCCTGGTCCGTATCCTATAATTGAAAGGGTTGTATCGGGGTATTGTGTGTGCACCTTTTTAAACGCAGCTATTAAATATGGATAGCCCTTTTTCTCTACAAACCGCGCCGCAGTGATAAACTTTGTGGTTGCCGAACGCTCCTTTTTCCTGTAAACGTACGTATCTAACTTAATGGGGATATTCCATACCATAATTTTTGCCCCATCAAAACCGAGGTTCATCATCCTCTCTTTTACCACTTCTGACAGCACAACCATGTACGACACATATTTAAATGCTTTTTTATAATCCTCCACCCATTTCGGGTCGGCTATCATGGTGCTGGCATCAACTCCGTAAAAGGTTAAAACAACCGGCAGATGGCTGTTCTTAATGACAGGGAGCATTCGCACGGCAGTATATCCAAAATGCACATGTAGTACATTGGGTTTAATTTCGTTGATTTTACGCTGGGCCCAATTGTTAACCTTTCGCCAGAAAAAATAGTACGTCAATCGTTTTTTAATCCGCGCCAATAGCGAGTTTGGTGTGACTTTATTAATTATTTTTACCTGGTTACCATAAACATCGGGGGGTAATACTTCATTATCTGTAATTACTGTTGCAGCAACAACCGCCGAACCATGCTTTTTTTCCTTTAAGTAAGGGTGTGGATTTCCATCGGCGTTAATATAATAATCAGACCACAGATGAACTACAGAATAGTGTTTCAAAATTATAGGGTGTAAGTTTAAATTACGGTAATACTATTTTTTAATTTGTTGCCTATTATCGGTTTTACAAACCAATAAAGCCAGGCGGCAAATAAAACTAATTTAATAAAAATGGTTACGTTTAACAGGGTTAGTACAACTTCAAGTACCACAAAAATAAAAGATGTAAATATACTTTTATAAATTACAATAGGCCGCCCCGATATGATTTTCAAAAAAAACCACACCGATACCAGGCCAAGAACCATACTGCTTATCGAATATCCTGCAATTACCCCGGTAAGGCCCCAAAAAACAACCAAAACTTTAGCAAGCACATATTGTAGCGCAAGGTAAGCTACCCACATAATTAAATAACGCTTAATCAGGCGCATTGCGAGTAAAAAAATGGAGTACAGGTAAAATATAAAATACCAATAATCTCCCAGAAACTGAAAAGGCAGGTACCTTTGCGCGATAGTAAAATCTTTGGTTGCCAAAATCCTTATCACCAGCTCGCTTGATATCAGCAAACCGATTATGACGACTGAACTGGCTACCACAATGAACAAAAAAGTGTTTTGAATAATCTCTTTGGTTTCGTCGGTGATCCGCTTCGCGCTGATAACCGGGAAGTATTTTGCCCAAAGCAAATTTGTTAAAAACGGCGTGTAATAAGCCGTTATAGAAAGGCAGAACTGGTAAATTCCGTTGTTAAACTCTCCCGTATTTTTAATGACCATCTGGCGTAGCAGCAAACCGCTAAAACCAGCCATAAAGGAGCAAAACAGGTTTACCGTACCATCTCTGAAAGTGAGCTTAAATATGCTTCGGTCGAACTTAAATACAAATACATTCTTAAGTTTCTCCAGCTTAACAACATAAAACAGAAATAATAAAAATAAAACCACTTCGCCGGTAACTATACTGATTAACCCGCCTTCTACTTTCCAGAAATACACTGCCGGGATAAAAAGGACCAGGCTTAGAATGGTGGCTATTGATGATGCTTTGATATATAGATCGAACCGGTGATACGCAGTAAAAAATCCCTCGATATAATTGGATGCTAATACATTTAACGGTGAAGAAATACAAATGATTAAGATCAGAATTGAAAAATCAGAACTCTGACTGTTAAAGAA
>Ga0209026_1000347_pt1 | contig 44093 bp, 40 predicted proteins | sample AraplaCL_Col_mCL_FD_184262 | JGI IMG/M metagenome (GOLD analysis project Ga0209026, IMG submission 184262) | Arabidopsis root microbial communities from the University of North Carolina, USA - plate scrape CL_Col_mCL (SPAdes) (version 2) | ecosystem: Host-associated > Plants > Roots >... | reverse complement strand
ATCTCGACGAGGGTCCGATCATCGAGCAGGACACGGCGCGCATCACGCATGCGCAGTCGGCCGACGACTATGTCTCGATCGGCCGCGATGTGGAGAGCCAGGTGCTGGCACGCGCCATCCATGCGCATATCCATTTCCGCACCTTCCTCAACGGCAACCGCACCGTCGTCTTTCCGGCAAGCCCAGGCTCCTACGCTTCCGAACGCATGGGGTGAGGGGCATCCGCGCGATTTCGGCCGGCTCCCTTTTCTTTTCGCTCCGAAGCGCGATTTGATATTACCCCTATCGAATCCTTCGGAGATCAAGGAGAGGACATGTCATTCCACCGCCATGGAACGCTGCTGCTCGCGGCGTTCCTTCTCTGGGCGCCGGCATCCCATGCGGAGACCGCCGAAGAGGATCCCTCCAGGATCAATCTCGCCAAGCTGATCGAATGCACGACCTACGACGTGCCAAGCTACAACAATTTCGCCCTGTGGCTGACCGGACCGGAAAGCGCCAAGGCCATGAAACTCTTTGGCATCAGCGAACTGCCATCGGCCAATCCCTTCCTGCGGGAATTCCAGCTTTCGAAGCCTGTGACCGTCTTCGGACGGCAGACGAGCCAGATCGCCTTCGCCTCCACGGGGCCGCTTGCCGTGCTCGACGAAGTCGATCCGCATCCGCTGGCCAAGCAGCTCGGCGTGGCAGCTTCGGTCGACCAGCCGAACAAATTCCTCGCTGAAAAGGTAATCCTGTCGCGCAAGGACCAGCAGGAAAATTCAGATACCGTGCTGGAAACGCGCATCTCGCTCAGCGTCTCCACCGTCGATACTCATCCGGGCAAGACGCTCGCCGGCTGCAGCTATTCCATCGAGATCGAATAGGCTTCTACGGCCGGCCGGCTGCATTCCGTGGCCCATCTTCGTTCCCATCGCTCGACAACCCCTATCTGCTTTAGGTAATTTTCTTTAGGATGGAATGGCTTAGAGCATGATGCCGAAAAGTGTGATCGGTTTTCGGACGACATCGTGCTCTAGTTCTTTAATTCTGGGCCGGATGATTTTAGACCGTTTCGACCTAAAACCATCCCGCTCCAATGTCGATGCAAATGAACCATCCGGGGGATGCCATGGCCGACGTCGCGTTCGTGAACCGTATGCAACTGCCGAGACCGGAGGTAACGCCGGAGGAGGCAGCCGAAATCCTGCAGACGCATTACGGTCTTAGCGGGACGCTGACCGAGCTCGGCAGCCAGCAGGACCGCAACTACCGCATCGACGCCGGCGACAATGCCTATGTGCTGAAAATATGCCACGCAGAATACGAGCTGGTCGAACTCGAGGCGCAGAATGCCGCCATCCGCCACCTGCATACAAAGCCGGATGCACCGCGCGTGCCCGATGTCGTGCCCTCGCTGAACGGCCGCGATATTCTCGCCATCACCGTCCGCGAACAGGATTATCTCGTCCGGCTGCTCGGCTTTCTCCCCGGCCGGACGCTGACGCGATGCAAGCATCTGCCGCCGGCTGCGGCCGCCGGTCTCGGCGCGCTTTCGGCCAGGCTTGCCCGCGATCTCGCCGATTTCGATCATCCCGGCCTGCACCGGAGCCTGCAATGGGATCTGCGCCGCGCAGGACCGGTCGCCGTACAGCTCCTGTCGGCCATATCAGACCATGAGGCACGCGACCGCATCGCCAAGGCGATGGTCGCCGCCGTCAAGCGCATCCAGCCGCTTGCGGGCGCCCTGCGCGTGCAGCCGGTGCATCACGACGTTACCGACGACAATGTCGTCAGCCATCCCGATGCGCATGGACAGCTCGTGCCCGACGGCGTCATCGATTTCGGCGACATCATCCAGGGCTGGCTGGTGGGCGATCTCGCCGTCACCTGCGCGTCGCTGCTGCATCATGCGGACGGCAATCCCTTTTACATCCTTCCGGCCATCAGGGCCTATCATGCGATCTATCCGCTGCAGGAAGCCGAGGCCAAGGCGCTATGGCCACTGATCGTGGCGCGCGCCGTCATCCTTGCGGCCAGCTCCGAACAGCAGCTCGCCATCGATCCCGATAACGACTATGTGCGCGGCAACCTCGATTTCGAACGCGAAATCTTCGATGTCGCTACCGAGGCACAGCCAGATGTGATGGAGGCGGCGATCCTACGCACTATCGGCTTCGATGCCCGTCCGATCGCGACCGAAAACTGGTCGCCGCTGCTGCCCGACATCGATCCTTCGCAGATCGCCGCAGTCGATCTTTCCGTTACCGGGCCTGATTTCATCGACGGCAACTGGCAGAAGCCCGACATGGACTGGCGGCTGCTTGCCCAGACGGCCATAGCATCCGGAGCTGCGGCGACCCGCTACGGCGAATTCCGCCTGTCACTCGCCGCGCCGCTCACCATGGCACTGCCGCAGAACTTCGCCCTTCATTGCGATGTCTGCCTGCCGGCGGGTACTGCGGTCGCCGCTCCTTTTTCCGGCCTGCTGCAACGGCAAGGCCAGCATTTCGTGCTGGCCGGCGAGGAAACGAGCCTGCATCTCGACGGCGTCGAAAGTGCTCTCGAGGATGGAGCGACCGTCGAGCAAGGCGCAACGATAGGCACGATCGGCAGCGAAGGCTCGGCGATCGGAGGATTGCGTATCCAGCTTTGCCGTGTACCCAATCTCGTGCCGCCGCTTTTTGCGACCTTGGACCAGGCGGAAGGCTGGTCGGCCGTTTCCCCCTCGCCCGCCGCACTCCTGAACCCGGCATGCGAGGCGGCGCGGCCGGATGCCGCCGCGCTGCTTTCCCTGCGCAACGCGCGCTTTGCCAAGCCGCAGAAGCACTATTACGAGGCTCCGCCGCAGATCGAACGCGGCTGGCGCGAATTTCTGTTCGATACGCAGGGACGCTGCTATCTCGACATGGTCAACAACGTGACGACGCTCGGCCATGCCCACCCGCGTCTGACGGCGGCAATCGCCCAGCAATGGTCGCGGCTCAATACCAACTCCCGCTTTCACTATGCCGCCGTCGCGGAATTCTCCCGGCGGCTGGCAGCGCTGGCGCCGGATGGTCTCGATAGCGTCTTCCTGATCAACAGCGGCTCGGAAGCCAATGATCTGGCGATCCGCCTCGCCTGGGCGCATACGGGCAAGAGGAACATGCTTTGCCTGCTGGAGGCCTATCACGGCTGGACTGTCGCGAGCGACGCGGTCTCAACCTCGATTGCCGACAATCCGCAGGCGCTGACGACCCGGCCAGACTGGGTGCATCCCGTCCTTTCCCCCAATACCTATCGCGGCCCGTTCCGGGGTCCCGATTCAGGCCCGGACTATCTTAGCGACGTCACATCCAAATTGCAGGCCATCGATGAAAAGGAGGATGGGCTTGCCGGTTTCATCGCCGAACCGGTCTATGGCAATGCCGGCGGTATCGCACTTCCGCATGGCTATCTTGCCGGGGTCTATGATGCCGTGAGGCAACGCGGCGGCCTCTGCATCGCCGACGAAGTGCAGGTAGGCTACGGCCGGCTCGGGGAGCATTTCTGGGGCTTCGAAACGCAAGGCGTCGTGCCCGACATCATCACCGTCGCCAAGGGCATGGGCAACGGCCATCCGCTCGGTGCCGTCATTACTCGCCGCGAGATCGCCGAATCACTGGAAAAGGAAGGTTACTTCTTCTCTTCCGCCGGCGGCAGCCCCGTGAGCTGCGTCGTCGGCCTTACCGTTCTCGATGTCCTTCAGGACGAGAACCTGCAGGAAAACGCCCGTGTCGTCGGCGACCGGCTGAAGGCGGGGCTGATCGCATTGATGGACCGCTTCCCGCTGATCGGCGCCGTGCACGGCACAGGGCTTTATCTCGGTGTGGAATTCGTCCGCGACCGCGAAAGCCTGACGCCTGCCACCGAAGAAACGGCTGCGATCTGCGAGCGCCTGCTCGATCTCGGGGTCATCATGCAGCCCACCGGCGATCACCTGAATGTGTTGAAGATCAAGCCGCCGCTTTGCCTTGCGCCCGAGAGCGCCGATTTCTTCGTCAGAGCCCTGGAAAAGGCGCTTGAAGACGGATTTTGATCCGCCCGGAGAAAACGGTTAACCATTGAGGTGTTTTAGCGGCGTATGAATTTTAATGCGGCAGAGGCATTGTCGAATCTCCCGATCGTTCCTATCTGTGTGACGGTGATCGGCAAGCCGTTCCAACGTGGGAGTTTTGCGCGGAAACTTAACATAACCTTCCCCGCAATTGTCCAGCTAAGGAATTTTATTTCCCCGATCGTCGACATTTTGACATCTTTCGGAATATGTTTCTTGAGATGAAGTTGTTATTGTCTACTAATATAATAGACAATAACCCATTGGATCGCGGAGCTCCTCGTCGGGGTTCTCACAAGTACAACACCAACTTAGGGACGTGACATGCTGAATATTAAAGCCATCGCTTCGATCCTTAGGTGGTCCGTGCTTGGCAATGACCGCGCGGGCGCGCTCTCCAGCCCGCGCTGTCGAATGTGACGTTCGTCCCCTTACCGGATTCAAACAGTCAATTCGCCATGCCTGCACCGATGCCGGTGCGGAGGGAGTCTATTTATGAAGAAGCAAGTCATCGAATATGCCGGCGTTCCCGTCGGTATCGTCGTTCCAGATCAGGATCGGCTCAAGTTCATCGCTGTGAAATATCACGTCCATGATCTGGACGAGCAGCGTTTCAGAAACGCGGACGAAGTGAAGCTGGCGATCCGCGATCTCCTCTCTCGTCAACAGGCAAAGCCGATCCATGTCTGATGGATCGGTTCGCCTCTACTTTTACATTATAAAATCATCCGCCCTCGCCCTTCGACAAGCTCAGGGTGAGGGCTAGTTTTTTTCACGCCGGTTGACAAATGAACCCGTCTCGGCTCTCGAAATCAAACTTTATTGTATTCGAACAAGGGCTATTCCGCCCGCATGGCGAGGCGCGCAGGCTGAAAGCCAGAGCCTCGAACCACGAGAGTCGGTTCCGACAATACTCGCCTTCGACAAACCCATCTTGTCTTTTCACCCTCTTTACGGTCCTATCGCCATGACGACCTCGCGTTGCAAACGGCGAAGGATTTTTCATTGGCTGACCTCCTCAATCTCCTGACGGATATCGAAGGCGTCGCCGTCGGTCACTCCACCGACCTTACGCTCGGCTCCGGCGTCACCGCCATCGTCTTCGACGAACCGGCGGTTGCCTCCTGCAGCGTGCTCGGCGGTGCGCCGAGCGGACGGGATACCGCATTGCTGGACCCTGCCATGACGGTCGGCACCGTGGATGCTCTCGTGCTCTCCGGCGGTTCGGCCTTCGGGCTCGATGCCGCAGGCGGGGTGCAGGCGGGCTTGAGGGAAATGGGCCGCGGCCTCAAGGTCGGCGATGCGCTGGTGCCGATCGTGCCGCAGGCTATCCTGTTCGATCTCATCAACGGCGGCAACAAGGACTGGGGGCTGCATTCGCCCTATCGCGATCTCGGCTATTCGGCCTTCAAGGCGGCGACAATGGGGCCGTTTGCGCTCGGCACGGTCGGCGCCGGCACGGGTGCCACGACGTCGACGGTCAAAGGCGGGCTCGGCTCCGCGAGCGCTATCAGCAGCAGGGGATACAGGATTGCCGCCATCGTCGCCGTCAATGCGCTCGGTTCCGCCACCATCGGTGACGGTCCGCATTTCTGGGCGGCCCCTTTTGAGGAGAATGGCGAATTCGGCGGCCTCGGCATGCCGCAGGCGGCCGATTCACGCCTGCGGCTGAAGGGCACCAATTTCACCGCCACCACCATCGGCGCCATCGTCACCGACGCCCAACTGACCAAAGCGGAAGCCCATCGCCTGTCCATCTGCACCCATGACGGCCTTGCCCGCGCGCTGCTGCCAACACATCTGCCGCTCGACGGCGACACCGTGTTTGCCGCATCCACCGGCAAGCATGCGCGTGACGACATGCCAGGCTTCATGGAGCTTTGCCATCTCGCCACCATTGTCATGGCGCGCGCCATCGCCCGCGGCGTCTATGAGGCGACGGCGCTTCCGGTCGAAGGCGGCCAGCCCGCCTGGCGAGACCGCTTCGCCAAGTCCGTCGTCTAGCCGGAGGCCGCGCACATGCAGATCCGCGCCCTGATCTATTTCGACGAACTGGTCCGCACCAATTCGATGCGCCAGGCGGCCGAAAACCTGAACGTGGCGCCGACGGCCATCAGCCGCCAGATCGAGAACCTCGAATATCACTTCGGCACGCCGCTGGTCGAGCGCAGCGCCCGCGGCATCAAATTGACGGCTGCCGGCGAATTGCTGGCGGAACGCGCCGGACGGACGCTGCGCGAGCTCGATCATGTTCACCAGCTGATCGAAGACCTGAAGGGCCTGCAGCGCGGGACCGTCAGCATCTATGCCAATGGCGCGTCCGTCGCCAGCATCCTTGCTCCGGCGCTGGCCGAGTTCAGTCTGCGCTATCCGCGCCTGCGCTTCGAAGTGACCATTACCAGCGCCCGCAGCGCCATCGAAGCCGTCAAGAATGCCGAGGCCGATGTTGCGGTGACGCTGTTTGCACCGCCGCTCTCCGGCACCCAGGTTCGTCTGCGTTCCGAGTTGATCTACGACGTGATCGCCGCGTCCTCCCATCCGCTTGCCGCCGCCAGCGAGATCACGCTAGACGAAATTGCGTCACACGCGCTTGCCGTCCCCGATCACTCGTTCGGCGCAAGGCAGGCCTTCGACGCGCTGTTCGAACGTGAGGGGCTGAGACTCGATCCCGTCTTTGAGACCGGCTCGCTGGAAATGCAGAAGGAGCTGGTGCTGCGGGGCGCAGCAATTACCATGCTGCCGACGCTGACCGTCCAAAGGGAGATCGAGGCGGGTCAGCTCGTCGCACGGCCCGTTGCGGGCAACAAGGGCGTGCGGACCCCGGTGGAGCTCTGCGTCGCGCCCGATCGCCAGCTCTCCTTCGCCGCTGGCAAGCTGCTCGACTTCATCGAGCGCTTCATGCATCAGCAACTTTCCGCCAAGGGGAGGCAGGATTGAACCCAACACTGTAGAACACGAAACCAGTGTAGCGGTTTCGGCTACACCGAGCACACATTTTCGGAATTGTGTGTGCGCCCACGAGATGACACTATTCGAAAAAAGACCGCAAGCCGGAGGGAAGCCGGACATGCGGGCAAAAAGCAAGGGAACCGACATGACCAAGTTTTCACGCCCGAGCCTCGGCGACGTCGCGCGCCGGCTTGCCTATGGCGCCGCAGTTTCTGCCGGCCTGCTGCTGATGGGGCTGACACAGGCCGAGGCCGCGAAGACGACACTCAATCTCGGCATGAGTGTCGAGCCGACAGGCCTCGATCCGACGATCGCCGCGCCTGTCGCAATCGGCCAGGTCACCTGGCAGAATATTTTCGAAGGTCTGGTTGCCATCGACCAAAACGGCAAGATCGTGCCGCAGCTCGCCAAGAGCTGGGAAATCTCTCCCGACGGCCTCACCTATACGTTCAAGCTGCAGACCGGGGTGAAATTCCACGACGGCGAGACTTTCGATTCCGCCGCTGCCAAGTTCACCCTCGATCGGGCGCGCGGCGCCGATTCGGTCAATCCGCAAAAGCGCTTCTTTGCGACCATCGCGTCGATCGACACGCCGGATCCGGAAACGCTGGTGCTGCATCTCTCCTCGCCGACCGGCAGCCTGCTCTATTGGCTCGGCTGGCCGAGCTCGGTCATGGTCGGGCCGAAATCCTCGGCCAACGACAAGACGACGCCTGTCGGCACAGGCCCATTCAAATTCTCCGCCTGGGCCAAGGGCGACCATGTCGATCTGATCAAGAACCCAGACTACTGGAACAAGTCGGTCGACGTGAAGCTCGAGAAGGCGACCTTCCGCTTCATTTCCGATCCGCAGGCAGAGGCTGCGGCGCTGAAAGCCGGCGACCTCGATGCCTTTCCGGAATTCGCCGCACCGGAGCTCATGAATTCCTTCGAGGGCGATCCCAGGCTAATGACCAAGATCGGCAATACCGAGCTCAAGGTCGTGGCGGGCATGAACAACACGCGCAAGCCCTTCGACGACAAGCGCGTGCGTCAGGCGCTGATGATGGCGCTCGATCGCAAGACGATCATCGAAGGCGCATGGTCCGGCTTCGGCACGGCGATCGGCAGCCACTACACGCCGAACGATCCCGGCTACAAGGATTTGACGGGCACGCTCCCCTACGACACCGCCAAGGCCAAGGCACTGCTTGCCGAAGCCGGATATCCAAATGGTTTCACCTTCACCATCAAGACGCCGCAGATGGCCTATGCGCCACGCAGCGCCCAGGTGATGCAGGCGATGTTTGCCGATATCGGCGTGACGATGAACATCGAGCCGACGGAATTTCCGGCGAAATGGGTGCAGGACGTCTTCAGCGGCCGCAACTACGATATGACCATCGTCGCCCATGCCGAGCCGATGGATATCGATATCTACTCGCGCGACCCCTACTACTTCAACTACAAGAACCCGGCCTTCAACGAGCTTATGAAGAAGATCCAGCTCACCGCCGATCCTGCCGAGCAGAACAAGCTCTACGGAGAAGCGCAGAGCATTCTTGCCGAGGATGTGCCGGCTCTCTTCCTTTTCGTCATGCCGAAGCTCGGCGTCTGGGACAAGAAGCTGAAGGGCCTTTGGGAAAGCGAACCCATCCCCTCGAACGTGCTGACCAACGTCTCTTGGGAAGATTGATATCGTTTCCACGCAACGATGCAGACGGGCGGACCAGAGCCGCCCGTTGTCAATGATCTCGATGCCGGCCAGCTCGGCCACGGACATGTCATGATCGTACTGCTCACCCGCCGGATTTTCGGCCTCATCCTGACGCTGATCGCCGTTTCGCTGCTGGTCTTTTCCGTCATGGCGCTGCTGCCGGGCGATCCGGCCGCCATCACGCTCGGGACATCGGCGACGCCGGAAACGCTGGCAGCACTTCGGCATGACATGGGTCTCGATCAGCCACTGATCGTCCGCTATGGGCAATGGCTTGCCGGTGCACTGACGGGTGATCTCGGCAAATCCTATACCTACGGCGTGCCGGTCGCCGGCCTGATTGCCGAGCGGCTTGCCGTCACCCTGCCGCTTGCGGCACTTGCCATCCTGTTGTCGGTTCTTGTCGCCGTACCGCTCGGCGTTGCGGCAGCGGCAAGACGCGGCGGCTTCTTCGATGTTCTTGCAGCACTGTTCTCACAGATGGGCATTGCCGTGCCGGGCTTCTGGGTTGGCCTGCTGCTGGTGCTTCTGTTCGCCACCTCGCTCGGCTGGATGCCGGCCGGCGGCTTTCCCGGTTGGGGCAATGGGTTATGGTCGGCCCTGAAATCGCTCGTGCTGCCCGCGGTCGCGCTTGCGCTGCCGCAGGCGGCGGTGTTGACGAGGGTCACTCGCTCGGCCGTGCTCGACACGCTGCACGAGGATTTTGCCCGTACGGCGATCGCCAAGGGCCTGTCGCGCAGCCGCGTGCTCTGGGGGCATGTGGTGCCGAATGCGCTGGTTCCGGTGCTCACCATTCTCGGGCTGCAATTCACCTTTCTGGTCGCCGGCGCCGTGCTGATCGAAAACGTCTTCACGCTGCCCGGCCTCGGCCGCCTCGCCTATCAGGCACTCAGCCAGCGTGATGTGATCGTGCTTCAGGATGTCGTGCTGTTCTTTGCCGGCCTCGTCATCGTCGTGAACTTCCTGGTGGATCTCTCCTATCTCGTTATCGATCCCCGGCTGCGGGCGGGAGGTGCGCAATGACGACAGTCGAAGCAAGAGCTGCTGCCCCATCTTCACGCCGGCGTTTTCGGGCATTGCGACGTGCGAATCTCGTGGTCGGCGCCCTCATCATCCTGGCTCTCGTCGCCGTCGCCATCGTCTCGCTGTTCTGGACGCCGGTGCCGCCGGCGAAGATGCAGATCACCCACAAGCTGGAGCCACCTTTCGGTTTCGGGCTTCTCGGCACCGATCAGCTCGGCCATGACGTCCTGTCGATGCTGATGGCAGGCTGCTGGAATTCGCTGTCGATCTCGGTGTCGGCCGTCGCGATCGGCGGGACGATCGGAACGATCATCGGCGTTTCCGCCGCCGCTCAACGCGGCCTGTTCGAGGCGCTCGTCATGCGCGCCTGCGACGTGATCTTCGCCCTGCCGCCGATCCTATCGGCCATGATCCTCGGCGCGTTTCTCGGAACCGGGCGCTCGACGGCCATTATCGCCATCGCCGTCTTCATGGTGCCCGTCTTTGCCCGTGTCGCGCTCGGCTCGGCCTTGCAGGCCTGGAGCCGGGACTATGTGCTGGCGGCGCGCGCCATCGGCAATACCCAGCTTTCCATCACACGACGCCATGTCCTGCCGAACATCATGGGCAGCATCATCGTTCAGGCGACGATCCAGCTTGGCCTTGCAATCCTGACGGAAGCCGGGCTTGCCTTCCTGGGCTTAAGCGTGCCGCCACCCGCACCGACCTGGGGACGGATGCTTGCCGATGCCCAGACCTATTTCCACCTGGCGCCATGGCTGGCTCTCCTGCCAGGCCTTGCCATCGCGCTCTCCGTCCTCGGCTTCAACCTGCTCGGCGACGGGCTACGCGATCTCCTCGACCCCCGCGAAGCGACCCGCTGATTGAGACATAAAGAGCATAGACCATGACCGAACCGACCGATCTTTCCATTCGTGAACTCAAGCGCAAATTCGCAGAGAAGAGCCTGTCTCCCAGCGAATATTGGCTGGCGCTCGAGCGGCACATCGAGGCGTGGGAGCCGACGATTGCGGCTCTTTATGCCTACGACCCCGAGGATGCGCGCGAGCAGGCCGCCGCCTCGACGGAGCGTTGGGCGAAGGGCGGGCCGCTTGGGGCTTTGGACGGTGTTCCGGTCACGCTGAAGGAGCTGATTGCCACCAAGGGACAGCCGGTGCCGCTCGGCACGGCGGCTGTCGAACTCATCCCTGCTGCCGAGGATGCGCCGATCGCCGCCCGCATGCGCGAGGCCGGCGCCGTGATCTTCGCCAAGACCACCTGCCCGGACTACGGCATGCTGTCATCAGGTCTCTCCAGCTTTCACAAGCTCAGCCGCAATCCATGGGATCCCAGCCAAAATCCCGGTGGCTCCAGCGCCGGTGCGTCGGCGGCGGCCGCTGCCGGCTACGGACCGCTGCATATCGGCACGGATATCGGCGGCTCGATACGCCTGCCGGCAGGGTGGACCGGCATTTTCGGCTTCAAGCCGAGCAATGGCCGCATTCCGATCGATCCCTATTATCTGGGGCGATGCGCCGGACCGATGACGCGCTCGGTCGAGGACGCCGCCTTCTCCATGGCGGCGCTCTCGCGGCCCGACTGGCGCGACAGCACCAGCCTGCCGCCGAACGAGATCGATTGGATGGATCTCGACATAGATGTCCGGGGCATGAAGATCGGTCTGATGCTGGATGCAGGCTGCGGGCTGCCTGTCGAGGATGAGATACGCGATGCGGTCATTGCCGCCGCCAAGCGCTTCGAGGAGGCGGGCGCCATTATTGTCGATGTCGCGCCGGTGCTGACCAGGCAGATGCTCGATGGCCTCGATGCCTTCTGGCGCGCCCGCTTCTGGGGCGACATCATGGCCTTGAGCGAGGAACGCCGCAACAGCATCCTGCCCTATATTTACGGCTGGGCGAAGGGCGGCGCCGATATCAGCGGCGTCGACGCCGTTCGCGGTTTCAACCAGACCTACGAGATGCGCAAGAGCTGCGCCAAACTCTTCTCGGAAGTGGACGCCGTGCTTTCGCCGACCAATCCGATCGTCTCCTATCCCGCCGAATGGGCTTCACCCACCAACGATCCGGCGCGACCTTTCGAGCACATCGCCTTCACCGTTCCGTGGAACATGTCGGAGCAGCCGGCCGCATCGATCAATTGCGGCTTCTCCCGCTCCGGCATGCCGATCGGCATGCAGATCGTCGGCCCGCGCTTCGGCGACATGCTGGTGCTGCGTCTTTCCAAGGCCTTCGAGGACTGGACGGGGGGCGTGACAAACTGGCCGAAGCGGCCGAGCTGATTGATCTCCTCCGTTTGCAGGTCAATCCGGTGCGAAACAGAAACAAAATTGCACGAGGGCCATCAAAATCGAGCCACATGCTCTCTCTGCATGTATTAGATTTGCCCGACAAATCACCTGACTTGCAGAGGCACGAGAATGTCACAGCCAGACACCGAATACGATATCCGCAGCCCGAGCCTCGGTGAAAACGAAGATACGAAGGGCTTTCTTCTTGGCGTGGTGGCGATGATTCTCGCGGCGTTGGCCATGAGCATCTCGCCAAGTCTCGTGCGCCTGGCCGATGTCGGGCCTTTCGCCAGCGCCTTCTGGCGGGTCTTCCTGGCGCTGCCGATCCTTTGGATCTGGATGCGATATGGCGAGGCGGCGGAGCCCAGGGCGCCTCGCGCCAGCTTTACGATACCGACGATTCTGGCCGGCATTGCCTTCACGGGTGACCTGTTCTTCTGGCATCTCTCGATCATGCGGACGACGATCGCCAACGCCACCTTCTTCGCGACGATGGCGCCGCTCTGGGTCGTCATTTTCGGCTGGCTTCTTTTGAGACAGCGTGTCAGTCGCGCCACGCTTCTCGGCCTCCTCGTCTGCCTTGCGGGCGGCACGGCGCTTGTCGTGCAAAGCCTGGCATTCAATCCGGACCGCGCCGTCGGCGATGCTCTCGCCATCATCACCGGCGCCTTTTTCGGCCTTTATTTCCTGGCGGTCGGCGCAGCGCGACCCGGGACAAACGCCGCGCGCGTCACCTTCGAATTGAGTGTCATCACCTCGGCGATCCTGTTCCTGATCGCCTTCTTCTTCGAGCCGCGCATCCTGCCGCAGTCGATCTCGGGATGGTGCGTGCTCCTGGCGCTCGGCCTCATCAGCCACGCCGGCGGACAAGGCCTGCTTTCGGTGGCGCTCGGACGATTGCCAACCGTTTTCTCCTCGCTCGTCATTTTCCTGGAATCGATCGCAGCCGCCCTTTTCGCCTGGTTCCTGTTCGGCGAAAACGTCACGCTGCTGCAGGCGCTTGGCGGCATCGTCATCGTCGCCGGCATCTGGATCGCACGTCCGCGCACGCCGTAAGACCAATCCTGTTGCGAATGCTGGCGGGCGCTGCGGCTACAGGGTTATGCAGCGCGATCAGTCGGCAAAACGACGGTAACCGGTCGGCTGCTCATAGAGCCAGCCGATACGTTCGATGGCGGCGGCGAAATTTTCGCGGGCGACCGTCATGGTATGGCCGTTGGCGTGCACGATGGTTTCCGGATCTTCCATGATCGCGACATGCCCCTTCCAGAAGACGAAGTCGCCGCGCTTCAACTCCTCGCGTTCGATCGGCTGGCCGAGGCGGGCGGCCTGCATATCGGTATCGCGCGGCGCGGCGCGGCCGGTCATCGACAGCGCCAGCTGCACCAGGCCGGAGCAATCGATGCCGAGGCCCGAGCGGCCGCCCCAGAGATAGGGCGTTTCGAGGAAGCGCAAGGCGACGTCGACAAAATCGCCGCCCTGGTTGTCGCCGATCGGCTGCACATGTTTTGCGAAGATAGCGGTGCCGTCCTCCAGGATGACATAATGATTGCCGCGCGTCTCCGCCGTGCCGGTCACATGCACGAGGCTGCCCATGGAGAGGATTGCCGCGTGCGGCTTGCGCAACTCCGGCTCGGGATAGAGGAAGGTGCGCTGTGGGACGACGACGTGGGTTGGGACCGCTGCACCCTCCTTGATCGCCGTTTCCGGAAGATAGCCGACATAGTCGTCGGAGAGAGCCTTGACCCAGCACCAGCCGTCGCGGCGCTCGAATATCGTCACCTCTTCGCCCATCAAAAGCTCGGTGTCGATGCCCGAGGCGAGATCCGGCCTTGGCCGAAGCGCGATGACCGGTACCGTGACGCGTGCGCTGCTGCCCTCGATGAAGCGCTCGGCCTCGACCTTGCCCTTGAGAGCAGCCTCGGCGAGATCGGGCCTGAAAGCATTGAGACGGCGGTCGAGCATCATGACGGAATTCCCGGATTACAGTTTGCGGCCGTGCTCGATGACGAGATCGCCGAGTTTTTCAAGATAGAGCGCGCCGGTAACCGTACGTTTAATGATGACATTGCGGCGATCACGGTCGTCGCGTACCCGATCGACCAACCCCATCTCGCCCATGGTGTCAAGCGCACGCGTGATGACCGGCTTGGTGACGCCGAGCGTCGCCGCAAGTCCACGCACGGTATGCGGCGGCGGCACGAGATAGATCTGAAGCAGGATCGCCGTCTGCCGCAGCGTCAAATCATGATCCTCGCGGCGCACCTGAGCGAGCGTCACGCCATGCCAGAGGCCGAGAGCCTGCGAGGCGGTGAGTTCAAGCGGCAAGGGCAACCCCGAGATTCGTTACGCTGCCGTTCCAGTTTCGGCCAAGATCGTGGCGGTTTCAAGGGGCGAACGTCCAACTTGGCGTTAGGAAGTCGTGACTACGGAGTTCGTTGATCGTGCACACCCCCCTCTGTCATTTCGTGACAGAGGGGAGTGGCGGAGGCTCCGCATATTCAGAACCCACCTAACTGCGACAACAGCCCCTACCGTACGCTCTGCCTGATATGGTGATACAGCGCCCGGATAGCCTGCGCCTCGCCGCCGCCGGGTGAATGCGGCCGCTCGCTCTGCGCCCAGCCGTAGATGTCGAAATGCGCCCAGCTCGGTGTCCTAGTCACGAAGCGCTTGAGGAACAGGGCAGCCGTGATGGAGCCGGCCATGCCGCCTGCTGGAGCATTGGTGATATCGGCAAACTTCGTGCGGATATCCTTGTCGTAGCCCATGTAGAGCGGCATCCGCCACAGTGGATCATCCGTCTCGAGGCTTGCCTCGGTCAAATCGCGGGCCAGGTCGTTGTCGTCGGTGAAGAAGGGCGGCAGGTCGGGGCCGAGTGCGACACGGGCAGCCCCCGTCAGCGTTGCCATGTCGATCATCAAGTCCGGTGCGTCCTCGTCGGCATAGGCAAGCGCATCAGCCAGGATCAGCCGTCCCTCGGCATCCGTATTGTCGATCTGCACCGTAAGGCCCTTGCGGCTCCTGTAGATATCGCCGGGTCGGAAAGCATTGGACGAAATCGAATTCTCGACGACCGGAATGATGACGCGCAGATCGACCTTGAGCTTGGCATCCATGATCATCAGCGCCAGGCCCATGACGTTAGCGGCACCGCCCATGTCCTTCTTCATCAGAAGCATCGAGGATGCGGGCTTGATATCGAGCCCGCCGGTGTCGAAGCACACGCCCTTGCCGACCAGCGTAATGCGGCGATGGCCCTTCTTACCCCACCGCATTTCCAGGAGGCGCGGCGCATCGGTACTTGCACGTCCCACGATGTGCACGAGCGGAAAGTTCTCTTTCAGGAGATCGTCGCCGATGATGGCGGACATTTCCGCCTTGTAGTGTTGAGCAAGCGCCCGGAAGGCCGCTTCGAGCTGCTCAGGCCCCATGTCGTTGGTCGGCATGTTGATGAGATCGCGCGCAAGGAAGACGCCTGCGAGCTGTCGCTTGATGTCGGCCGCATCCGCATCGCGCGGGATCATCAGCGTCGGCGCGGTCGCCTTTTCAGATTTGTAGCGCTCGAAGCGATAGCTGCCGAGGCCGAAGCCAAGCGAAAGCCGGTTTGCAGTCAATGGCGCGGTCTCGATATGCCAGTCGCCGGCCGGCAGGCTGCGCGCGAGCCTGCCGGTCAGGAAAGGCTGCTCGGAGGGATTGGCGCCCAGGCCGAACAAGGCCCCGCCCAGATGTCCATCGGCCGTCGGGATCAGCAGCAACGAGCCGCTTTCGGCCTTGTAACCGGCCTTGCTGGCCCAATCGAGCGCTATGGGATCGATGGTGCCGGTTTCTATATGTGCCGGAGTGACGGCAAAGATCGGCAACGTTGCGCCACCCTTCGAATTGAAGGGCGTCGCGCGCTCGATGAACTGATAGGGGGCCATGATCATCCTTTGACAATAATTTCAGGGAATCGCGAGTTAACTGTCTGTTAGGGTTAACAGATTATTGCTGGAGCGAACATTGCGCCGAACCTTTCCCTGTTCCGATTCTAGGCCGGGCGCAAAATCTAAGGAATTCAGGGATAAGTGACATGCCCGCCGCGTTCAGCACGTCTCCGCTCAGAGCTTTTCTTCTTCAGGGCGCTTCGGCCGCACTTCTGGCACTGGCGCTCGCCGGCTGCTCGACGACCGGCAAGGACAAGATCACGACCGGCTCCATTCCCGCGACGGCAAAACCCATCGACTCGATGAACAGCACCGATCTCGCGCAGGCGACTGCGACCTTCGGCAAGGCCTACGACGCCAATCCCAGGGATCGCGATGCCGGCATCAATTATGCCAATGCGCTTCGCATAAGCGGCCGCAACGACCAGGCGCTTGCTGTCATGCAGCAGGTAGCGATCGCCAATCCAAGCGATCGTAGCGTGCTTGCCGCTTATGGCAAGGCGCAGGCGGCGGCAGGCCAGCTCGACCAAGCGCTCTCGACCATCGACCGCGCACAATTGCCGGACCGGCCGGACTGGCGCCTTGTCTCTGCAGAGGGCGCGATCCTCGACCAGCTGGGACGTTCGGCAGATGCGCGCGCCAAATACCGCGACGCCCTGGTACTCGCTCCCAACGAGCCGACAATCCTCTCCAACCTCGGCATGTCCTATGTGCTGACCGGCGATCTCAAGAATGCCGAAAACTACCTTCGCTCGGCCGTCGCACAGCCGGGCGTCGATAGCCGCGTGCGGCAGAATCTGGCGCTCGTCGTCGGCCTGCAGGGTCGGTTTGCCGAAGCGGAACAGATCGCGCGCCAGGAGCTGACAGCACAGCAGGCCAATGCCAATGTCGCTTATCTGCGCGGCATGCTGGCGCAGCGCAACTCATGGCAGAAGCTCGCCGCCAGCAACGGCACCAAGAAGACAATCGAATAGATAGAGCATGATGCCGAAAACTGTGCTCGGCTTTCGGACGACATCATGCTCTACTTCCTTGATTCCAGAGCTGATTCAGATTTTAGGCCGAACAGACCTTAAATCATCCGGCTCTAAAGTCACGGAAAGCGACAACGGCTTTCCGTGACGCTGCTCCCGAAAACGGCGGTCAGGACCTTGAGCGCTTGCGTAAAATGCGCGGTGGCTCAGCGCCAGAGGTGACGCGGCAGTCCTTCGGCCACCAGCCGCGCTCCGAGCATGCCCATCACGGCGCCTGCCACCCTGTCGATCCAGAGCTTTGCACCAAGATAGACGGCGCGCGGACGATTCGACGAAAAGGCGATCGTCACCACCGTGTACCAGCCGACCTCGACGACGAAGACCGCGGGCGGAACGGTGAACAGCAGCCAGGGAGCGGGAACCGCCGGCAGAAGGGCGGCAAAGATACTGCCGTAGAAGATGGCTGTCTTCGGATTGCTGAGCTGCGTGCCGAGCGCAAAGAGGAAATTGCGCGCCACGCCCCCCGCCGCCGGCGTAGCGGGCGCATCGATCGAGAGATCGTCAGCGGCACTGCGCCAGATGCGGATGCCGATATAGATCAGATAGAGCCCGCCGCCGATCTTCAGCGCGAGGTACAGCCATTCGACCTTCATCAGCAACGCGCTCAAGCCGAACAGAGCCAGGGTCGCGAAAATCACGCTGCCGGTTCCCATGCCCAATGCGGCGGCAAGACCGGCCTTGCGCGAGCGGGAAACGGCAATGCGGGAAACGAGCACGAAACTCGGGCCGGGGCTGACGGCCCCGATGAAGACTGCGGCAATGACACTGAAAAATACGGCTATGGATGACATGCGGCACCTCCCAACATGGCTGGAATTCAGCTCAGCGGCCGACGCGAACCTCCGGTGCTTTTCAGAGATCATGCACGTGGCGCAATCGGCGACATTGCCCGGCGAGATTAACCATGCCGCCGTGTCCGGACAAGTCTGCCGATCAGAACTTGTCCATGGCCTGGATGATTGCCGGACCGAGAATGACGGCCATCAGAACCGGCAGGAAGAAGACGATCATCGGCACGGTCAGCTTCGGCGGCAGCGCCGCAGCCTTCTTTTCCGCCTCGTTCATGCGCTCATCGCGGCCTTCCTGCGCCATGACGCGCAGCGCCTGCGACAATGGCGTACCGTAGCGTTCGGCCTGGATGAGCGCCTGCGTCACGGATTTGACGAGTTCGATCTGCGTGCGGGCGGCGAGATTGTCGAACGCGGTGCGGCGATCCTGCAGGAAGGACAATTCGGCCGTGGTCAGCACCATTTCCTCGGCAAGCGCCGGGGATTGCTCTGCCATTTCCTCTGATACGCGATGCATGCCTGCTTCGATTGATATGCCCGATTCCACGCAGATCAGCATCAGATCTAGCGCGTCCGGCCAGGCGCGCTTGATAGACTTCTGCCGCTTGGTCACCAGGTTGGAAATATAGATGTTGGGCGTATAGAAGCCCAGATAGGCAAAACCGATGACGCCCAGCAATCGGATCGGCAGCGGCTTTGCGGCAAAATAGCCGAGAACGAAGACGACCACGATTGCAACCGCGAGAAACAGGAACGGGAGCAGAAACCGCGCCACCAGAAACATGTTCAGAGCGTTTTCCGAGCGCAGGCCTGCGGCGCGCAGGCGGTTGACGGTGTTGGCATCGACAAGCGCATTGCGGAGATTGAAACGCTCGACGATCTGCCGGACGTTGCGATTGTTATGGTTGCGCAGCGATGCCTTTCCGCCCTCGGCGTTCAGGCGTGCCCGCTCGCGCGCGCGGATCTGCTCGCGTTCCGTCGAGACGGCCTTCATGCGCTTGTTGAGGTCGCCGCGCTCCAGAAGCGGCATGGCGATCGTGTAGAAGGTGGCAAAGACGGCGATCGCTACGACGACGGCGAGCAGCGTGCTCGGATCGGTCAATTTGGCAGCCAGATCGGACATGGGCTATGCGGCTCCCTCCGCTCAGATTTCGAAATTGACCATGTTGCGCATGATGAAGATGCCGATCGACATCCATATGCCGGCTCCCATCAGGATCAGATGGCCGCGCGGATCGGCGAACAGGATCATCATGTATTGCGGCGACGTCAGGTAGACGAGCAGCATGACGATGAAGGGCAGAGCCCCGATGATGACGGCCGATGCCTTGGCCTCCATCGACAGCGCCTTGACCTTCGCCTTCATTTTCTTGCGCTCGCGCAGCACTTTGGAAAGGTTGCCCAAAGCTTCCGACAGGTTGCCGCCCGCCTGTGCCTGAATGGTGATGACGATCGCGAAGAAACTCACCTCTTGCAGCGGCATATGGTTCGTCATGCGCGTGCAGGCATCCGACATGCTGAGACCGACCTGTTGGGCTTCGACCACACGGCGGAATTCCGCCTTGACCGGCTCGCGCGCCTCGGCGGCCACCAGCCGTACGGCGTCGTTGAGCGGCAGGCCGGAACGAAGCGAGCGCGTGATGAGGTCGAGCGCGTTCGGAAACTCGTCGAGAAACTTGGTCTGCCGGCGCTTGATGAGGAAACCTATGACCCAGCGAGGCAGGCCGAAAGCAGAGGCAAAGAGCACGCCCAGAACGGCGAGAGGCGGCGCTCCGGCAATGAAAAAGACCAGCATGACGAACAAGCCGAACAATACGCTGAAAATGTAGAAGCGTGCCGGCGTCAGGGACAGGCCTGCCTGCGTCAGGCGTGCTTTCAGCGACTGCTTCTTTTTCGTGTTTTCGGACTGCCGCCGCTCCAGGTCCTTCAGCGTATCCTGCACCGACTTGCGGCGCTTCGACATTTCCTGAACCCGGTCGCGCGCCGCCTTGACCTTGACACGGTCAGTCTCGGCCTGCTTGACCCGGTTGACCCGGCTCGCCGCCTTCTTCTGTGCCTCGATCCGCGAATAGAGAATGCCGTAGCAGACCGCGGCCGCAGAGACCGCCGCGAGCAGCACAATCAAGAGCACTACCGGATCGATACCGAACATCGTAAATCCTATTGCGCCTTCTGTTCCATCTCGTCGAGAGCGGCTGCCAGGCGCCGCTCCTCGTTATAATAGCGGGCACGATCCCAGAAATGCGGCTTGCCGATACCGGCGGAGACGTGCCGGCCGATGATCCGGCCGTTCGCATCCTCGCCCTCGATCTCGTAGCGCATCAGGTCCTGCGTGATGATCACATCGCCTTCCATGCCGATTACCTCCGTGATCTGGGTGATGCGGCGCGAACCGTCGCGCAGTCGCGCGGCCTGGACGATCACGTCGATCGAGGTGGAGACGATCTCGCGCACGGTCTTGGCCGGAAGGCTGAAGCCGCCCATTGCGATCATCGATTCGATACGGCTCAGGCATTCGCGCGGCGTGTTGGCGTGGATCGTGCCCATGGAGCCATCGTGACCCGTGTTCATCGCCTGCAGCAGGTCGAAAACTTCCGGTCCGCGCACTTCGCCGACGATGATGCGCTCGGGACGCATGCGCAGGCAGTTCTTGACGAGATCGCGCATGGTGATCTCGCCCTCGCCTTCAATGTTCGGCGGGCGGGTTTCGAGACGTACGACATGCGGCTGCTGCAGCTGCAGTTCGGCGGTGTCTTCGCAGGTGATGACGCGTTCATCGCGGTCGATATAGTTCGTCAGACAGTTCAGAAGCGTCGTCTTGCCCGAGCCCGTGCCGCCAGAGATGACGACATTGCAGCGCACGCGGCCGATGATCTGCAAAAGCGTCGCGCCCTCGGGCGTGATGGCGCCGAAGCGGACGAGCTGATCGAGGGTGAGCTTGTCCTTCTTGAACTTACGAATGGTGAGCGCCGGCCCGTCGATCGCCAGCGGCGGTGCGATAACGTTGACGCGCGAGCCGTCGGGCAGGCGCGCGTCGCAGATCGGGCTCGATTCGTCGACGCGGCGGCCGACCTGGCTGACGATGCGCTGGCAGATGGAGAGAAGCTGCGCATTGTCGCGGAAACGAATTTCCGATTCGACGGTCTTGCCGCCGACTTCGATGAAGGTCTGGCCGGCACCGTTGACCATGATGTCGGCGATGTCGTCGCGGGCGAGCAACGGCTCCAGCGGACCATAGCCCAGAACGTCATTGCAGATGTCTTCGAGCAGTTCCTCCTGCTCGGAAATCGACATCGCGAAATTCTTGATCGTGATGATGTCGTTGACGATATCGCGGATTTCCTCGCGCGCGGCTTCGGCGCCGAGTTTGGAAAGCTGCGACAGGTCGATCGTGTCGATGAGCGCGGAGAAGACCTGCGATTTCGTGTCGTAATATTCTTCGGTGCGAGCGGGCCGGCGGCGGCTCGGCGTCTGCATCGGCGGCGCGACGACCTGCTGACGGGGCTGCGAGGAATCACGGGGAGGTTCTATCAGCACCGCAGGCGCCGCGGACGGGCTCGCGGCGGCGGGCGCACGCGCCGACGGTTGCATACCACCGCTTTTTGCAGAACCTTCGCTCCCGCGCTTGCCAAACATGTCTTCGATCCAATTCTACTGCTGCAGCATGCATTTCCCGAAGGGTCGGCCCTCCGAAAGCTCATGCGAAATCAAACGACTACTTCCGCTTCAGGAGGCCGAGCAGGCCGCCTTTTCTCGTCTTCTTCGAAGCCACGCGTCCCGTGACGATATGGGATATCTGCGAGAAGGTTTCGGCGATCGGCGACTTCGGATCCGTCTCCGAGATCATCTGACCGCTGTTGGCCGCATTGCCGAACAGATTGATGTCGAAGGGGATGATGGCGATCGGATCGATCTCCAGCGGCACGCAGAACTCGGAAGGGTTGATCTCCGGACGCTTCGGCATGCCCACCTGATTGAGGACGAGATGCGGCGCCTTGTCGTTGGGGCGCAACTTGTGCAGTGCGTCGATCAGGTTCTTGGCGTTACGCAGATTGGCAAGATCGGGCGCCGCGCAAATGACGACCTCATCGACGGCACCGAGCACCGAACGCGTCCATTCCGTCCACACATGCGGTATATCGAGCACCGCCACCGGCGCGCTGCGCTGGAGAACGTCGAGCACCGGCAGAAATGCCTGCCCTTCGAAGTCGTAGGCGCGATCCAACATGGAGGGTGCTGCCAGCAGCGAAAGATGCTGCGAGCATTTGGTCAGCAACCGGTCGAGGAAAACTTCGTCCAGGCGCTCCGGCGCATAGACGGCCTCCGCAATCCCTTGGGCCGGATCTTGGTCGAAATCGATGTTGGCGGTGCCATAGGGCAAATCGAGATCGGCAAGAATGGTTTCGGTCGAAAACAGACTTGAAATTCCGAAGGCGCAGTTATGGGCGATGGTCGATGCGCCTACACCGCCCTTGGCGCCGATGAAAGCAATGCTGCGGCCCAGAGGCTCGGCATCGGGGTCGATGAAGATTGTCGCAACCGCCCCTATCAGATCGGCCATGTCGGTGGGTTGCACGATATATTCGGAGATGCCGTTGCGGATGAGCTCGCGGTAGAGGCCGATATCGTTGTGATAGCCGACGACGATGACCTTGGTGCTCGGATCGCAGACGGCGGCGAGCGGCTCCAGTTCAGCCAGCAGATTACGCGGATTGGCGCGCGTCTCGATAATGATCAGATTCGGTGTCGGCGCCGTGGAAAACATGTTCGCCGCTGCCGCAACACCGCCGCTGGTGATCCTCAGGCTGACTTTGGACATACGCCGATCATTGGCGCATTGGTCCATCACCCGCTGCAGATGTTCGCTTTCGCAGAAGGCATGGACGGAAATGCGCGGCAATGGCCGCAGGCTGTCGAGATTGCCCGAGCGCGAGGTTTCTTCAGCCTCCGCGGCGGTCGAACCGATATCGTATTCGATGGCGTTCATGATTCCGTCCTGTTCCGCCGGTACGTGAGTCCCATGATCATTGGCCGGAGCTGCCGGAACCGCTGAAACCGCCGAGAGTGGCGGTGCTGGTCCGAACAGAGCCGTTGCGGTAGTTGTCGATCACCTTGCTGCGCTGATCGGTATCGATCGGCGATGAGGCCCGGGGTGCGAGCAAATCCGTTGGGCTGGCGACCTGCGCTGCCAGATTGTGCTGGGTCGCGCAGCCGAAATTATAATAGTTCTGATTGTCGAGGGCGTTGTCGGCAAGATCGTCCGGCCATTGGCCGCAAGAGTTGGTCGCTGCCGTGGTCGCGGTAAAGCGCAACCGGATCGGGGAGGAATCGCCGGCGTCGCCAGCCGAATAATAGCTCTCGACGATGCGGGCGGACCGGATGCCGCTCGCCACCAGCTCCCTGCGAATCTGTTGACTCAGGATCGATGCTGCCGCTGCGTTCAGCGATCCCCGCGGGGACAGGATTTCGACCGTGCCGCTGGCATGTGTGCGATAGTCCTGGACGAAGCCGCGAATGGTGTCACGCATGCCCGTCGACAGACGGCGATCGCTTGATGCGACCGGTATATCTATGTTGTGCTCTTTCTCCGTCAGCACGATGGGATGTCGCTGACGATAATCGTCCTTGATGGCGCTCGTCGTCATGCCATCCGGAGAGCCGGCGCAGCCGCTGACGACGGCGGCGAGCATCAGAACCGACGCAATCGACGCCAATGTGGGTAGGCTGAGCCCAAAGGTGCGAGGCGCATTGCGTTCGAAACTGGCCATCGTCTGATTTCTCGTTGATCCGGTTGAAAAGGCGCGCGTCATGATCCGTGATCCCTCATTTGTATATGAAGCCGACGGTGCCGTGGAAATCGGCATCGGCGACCGGCGGCCCATCTCTGCGACCGTAGATCTTGTTGACACGGTTCATGAAGAAGCTGCTGACATCGTTGCTTGGCGAGAAATTGTCGTCGGGACGAGCGAGCTGGTTACGAGCCACGGGACGGACCAGATAGGGTGTTGCGATAATGACCAATTCGCTTTCGTCGCGCTGGAAGCTCTTCTGCCGGAACAACGCGCCAAGGATCGGAATTTTCGAAGCGCCGGGCGTGCCATTGGTCGTCTGCTGGATGCTGTCGCTCAAGAGACCGGCCAAAGCGATCGAGCCGCCGGACGGCAACTCGACCGACGTATCGGCTGCGCGCTGGTTGTAGGTTGCCGTGCCGGCGTTGGCCGTGCCAACCGGATTGGAAACCTGGGTCTGAACATGCAGAGCGATTCGTCCGGCAGACAGCACGACGGGTGTGAAGGCCAGGCTGATACCATAGGTGAAGGGTGTGACCGTGACGCTCCCGTCCTTGTTCGTGACGGCGTATAGCGTCTGGCCGCCCGAATTAAAGGTCGCGGCCTGACCGGAGATCGCCGTCAACGTCGGCTCAGCCAGCGTACGGACGGCGCCGGCCTGCTCAAGAGCATTGAGATAAGTACTGATATTGTACTTGCCGATGGCGGTTTTGAACAAGCTGGCAAGACCGCCGCCGCCAACTGCCGCAGTCCCATCCGCGCTAGGACTCCCGAGCTGGGCTACCGTCAGACCGGAAGAACTTTTGACAAGATTGTCAAAACCGATCTGCTTCAGCACGCTGCGCTTGATTTCGGCGACCGTCACCTTGAGCGTGACCTGATCCTCGCCTTCGATCTGAAGCATATTGACGATCTGCGACGTCTGCCGTGTTTCTGCGAAAATGGCGACCGCATTGTTGTCGCCGCTGCCCGAAGCAGTCTGGTTTCGAGTCGTCGCTTCGCCGCCCTTTAGGAAGGCCTCCGCAAGCTGCTCGGCACGCGTCGCATCCTGCGGCGTGCGCACGGTCCCGGTCAGAACGATATTGTCGGAAACGATCTCGACGTTGATGTCGGAGTCCGGAATAAAGCGCTTGAGGTTGGCCTGCAGGCCGGCAATGTCTCGCTCGATCTGGAGATCGAGGCTGACGATCTCCTTGCCGTCGGCACCGAAGATGAAGATATTGGTCTGGCCGACCGTCTTGCCGAAAAGATAGATGCGGCGCGAGGTTCGCGTCACTGCATCCGCCATCTTGGGATCGGAAACAAGAATATCGTGCGCATCGGCCGGCAGATCGACAACGAGCGCCTTGTTGAGACCAAGTTTCAACGTGCGCTTGGTGCCGAGGCCGGCAATGGTAACGATGCTGTCGGAGCCGCCGGCAAACGCTTGAGTGGTGCGCAGAAACGCCGGCAGGTCCGCCAGAGGCAGACCCGAGAAGGCGAGCGAGAAGGCGAGAAGCGCAGCGAGAGAATGACCGGCCTTGTTGCTTGTCTTGAACATGATCTCGCCTCTTGTCATTGTGGTTTCGGCCCCGTCGGGCCGTCGGTCACGATCGCTCCCGACTTGATGACCTGAACAAGGCCACCGCCATTGTCGCCGGCCAGAAGATAATCGGCCGCCGTCGTATCGGGCTGCTGCGCGTCCGCAACGGAGCGCAACGCCAGCGTCAGCCGGTCGGCCATCTGGTGGGCGACGGCCAGGACTTTCGTCTGGTCAGGAGTGAGCTCCAGCGTCGCGGTCGCCCCGACCGCGGCCTTGCTTCCGTCCTGCTTTTCCTCGATCTGCTGATCGACAGCCAAGACGCGAACATTGCTCAACACGGTTTCGGTGACGAGCTGCTGCTGTGAACCCTTGCGCACCATGATCACATCGACGCGGTCATTCGGAAGGATGAAGCCACCCGCGCCGGTGGCGACGGAAATCTCCGTGGCGACGGCCCGCTTGCCCGCCGGCAGCAGCGAGGACAGGATACGGCTATTGGAATCGGCGACCTTTTCTTCGCGGATCGGCTCGCCCTCGAATATCGGCAGGCGAACGACTGCACCGTTAAGATCCTTCAGCGCATCGGGTCGCGCGCTCTGGGTGATGAAGCCCTTGACGACGCCGCCCTCCGGCCAGGGCATCCAATGGATCGTTTTCTCGCTGAGCCGCGTGCCGACGGGCAGATTGGCGCCTGCGACGAGCACATTGATCGTGGTTTCCTTCTCCACCACGGCCGCGATCTGCCGGGGAACGATATCGCGCGATCCGGCAAGGCGCATCGCCAGCAGACCGGCTATCCCGGCCGCGACGGCTGCCACTGCGAGTATCATTATGCGAGCGGGTTTCATTGTCATTCCTTGGGGAACACGAGTCTTCGCCCTGCAGAATGACCGACAATTGGTGTAATTATGGTTAATGGGTGGTTACATTTATTGTTACTTAACCATAATTACTTGGCGTATATTAGAAATTATCTATATTCCGGCGCAACCTATACTCGGCATTTTCCGGCTCAAAGTGTGGCGTGAGTAGCGGCAATCAGCAGTGGCGAGGAGGGAAAGGCAAGGATGCCGCCGATGGCAATCGCAATGCCGTAAGGAATTTTCTTGGCAACCAACAACGAGCCCGGCACGGGAAGGCCGATCGCCATAATGGTGCTGGACTGCGACCGGAGCAGAACGATCAAAACGGTCACCACACCGCCGATGAATGCGATGTAGACGAGAAATTCCACGAGAGACGAATCGAAGCCGAACCAGAGTGCCGCCGCGGCTAAGAGCTTCGCGTCGCCACCGCCCATGACGTTCAATGCGAACAGAGCGAAGCAGGCGAGAAAAACGGCGCCGGCGCCGGCAAGATGCATGGCGATTTCTGCAAGAGGCAATCCGAAAGCGGGTGCCAGTACAAAAAAAGAGACTGCGAGCGCCAGGGATATGCGATTCGGGATCGTCATGGTCAGCAGATCGGAGATTGCCGCGATCGACATGCAGAGCGGGAAGATCAGCAATATTGCCGTTTCAAGCATTGAAGATAAACCGCCTTTGCGCGCAGGAAAAAAATCGAAAACCGCTCGCAGGAGAACGGTTTTCGTTAGCAGCGAGCAACCCTTGCAGAAACAGGGTTGGCTTCATGGTGTTATTATTACACGTTATTTAATTGTACCCGCTGGCCTGAGTATTAGCCGTGCTCATCTTCGTCGAAATAGTATGGAAGGTGTTATTCAATGTATTACCGAGAGTCGATGCGCCAGCGATAATGGCGACCGAGATCAGTGCAGCGATCAGGCCATATTCAATTGCGGTCGCGCCGGATTCATCCTTCAGGAAACGCGAAAAAAGCTTGGACATAAGTTTAACTCCACTCATTTTGTTGACAGCACGTCCGCCAACTGTTGCCGTTGATCGGATGAGATGCACGGTAGCTGCGCGCCGTTTCCATCGCTTTAAGGAAGGCGGTTAATGCTCAGTAAATATGACGGCATAAATAGAATAGTTAATATGAATTGGAATTCATTCAGGCAGTTTTAAAGAAAAACTTTAGATAAACAGAAATTATTAGGTACACGAATATTAGCGAGATATATGATTTGTCCCGAATTAACTCACTTGCCACAGGAGATGACGGCAACGAAGTTTGCGAGCGGGACACTTGCACCATAATCGCATGACGGCAGACAGGCTTAATCGTTCGTTCACCATTCCTACTCATTCTATCTGACAAATCTTTTTCACCCGGTGCTTTCCAAGAGGCAAGTCATGCCAATCGGCCGCAGAACAGCATTCCTTGCCGGCATCGTTGCCATGGCAGGCTTTATGCCGCAGCTTTCCCACGCTGCCGGGGAAAGCATGCTTCGCGTCTATATGGATCACGCGCGCGTGTTGAAGCTCAATCGCCCCGTCAGCAAGGTCATCGTCGGCAATTCGCAGGTCGCAGACGCGACCGTCGCGGATCCGAAGACCATCGTGCTGACCGGCCGTAGTTTCGGCACGACAAACATCATCCTGCTCGATGCCGACGGCAATGCCATCGTCGACGAACAGGTTCTGGTCTCCATCGACGAAGGCAATACGGTACGTGTCTTTCGTCAGACGGACCGGGCCGTATTGTCGTGCACGCCCAATTGCGAGCAGCATGCCCAGCAAAATAATACGGCGGCGACAGCAGCAACTGGGGCGGCCGGACAATAATATTTTATGGCGCAAATATTCGAAAATACTTTCAAACATTGGGCTGAAAGTATAATCCGAGTTTCCTCTAAATATGAATGGAGAACGGAAACGGATTATCAAGAAAACAATTCTAGTGTCATCCGCGTGTAAATCGCCGCGGATTTCCCATGACGCAAGTTGACGACCTTCTCGCCGATACGAGCCCAGCACGACGACGTGCCCGGGGCGGTCTGCGCGAATTCGTCCGCTCTCAAGACGGTGCGGCGGCTATCGAATTTGCTTTGCTCGCGATTCCCTATTTCCTGATCATCTTTGCCATCATCGAGACCTTCGTCGCCTTTACCGCGGAACAGGTCGTTTCAAACGCCGTCAATACCCTGGCGCGCCAGATCCGGACTGGGCAGATCACGGCAGCCAATACCACTTCACAGCAATTCCGGCAGGCATTCTGCAACGAGATTGCAGTGCTCATCACCTGCTCCTCGACTGAAGTGCAGACGCCATCGAAGCTTTACATCGACGTGAAAAACTACACGAGCTTCGCATCCATGCCGACGACGATCCCGCGCATATCGTCGACCGACCCTTATGCCGATCTCGACACGACAGGTTTCACGTTCACGCCCGGCGGCGCCAAATCCCTGAACATGGTGCGCGCCTATTATCGCTGGCAGATCATCACGGATCTTTTGCGCCCTTATCTCACCAACGTCCATCCGACGGACGGCTCGGCATCGGTCTATCTCATGGTCGCGACGGCCGCTTTCCAGAACGAGAATTATCCGTGAGCGGGCCGGACATCATGACCGAGAGGAAAAACACCTTCTCCGGCCTGTTTCGAGGCTTCGCCCGCGACGAACGCGGTGTGGGCGCAATCGAATTCGCCATTCTCTTTCCCGTGCTGCTGATGCTCTATCTCGGTGCCTTCGAGCTTACGGTGGGCCTCAACGTCTCGAAACGCGCCAGCCGCTCGGCGGGATCGATCGCGGACATCGTCTCGCAGCAGTCGAGTGTCAGCAAGTCGGTGCTCGCGACCATGACCTCCGTGGCCGGCGCCATCTTCGCGCCTTACACCACGACCGGTCTGACGCTGAAGATCACCGGCATTGCGATCGACGCCACGGGCAACGCGACCGTTGCCTGGTCCTGGGCGCAGGACGGCACCAGGCCCTATATATCCGGAACCACGCTTACGGTGCCGGCCAACATGAACCAGGCCAGCACATTCCTCGTCCGCAGCGAACTTGCCCTGCCCTACCAGCTCCTCAGCTTCGGCAGCAATTTCCTGCCGAGCGGCACCAACCAGATCACCATCAGCCGGCAATATTACTACCGGCAGCGTGTCGGTACGTCGATCAGCTGCAGCGACTGCTGAGCGCCCGCACCAAGAACCGGATCGACGGGCCGGCCAAAACGGAAAATTGCCAAGCTGCCGCCTCCGTTATATGGGTGACGTCCAATGCCCCGGCGGGTCTCTTCCGGGGGTGAAGACATTCTCATCAGGTGGAATATGGCGCGCGCCTTTCTCTTCGTTCTGGATTCCTTCGGTGTGGGCGGCGGCCCGGATGCGGCAAGCTACGGCGATGAAGGCGCCGACACGCTCGGCCATATCGCCGAATTCTGTGCGGCAGGCGCTGCCGACCGCGAAGGTCTGCGTCAAGGGCCACTGACACTGCCGAACATGTCCGGCCTCGGCCTGCTTGAGATCGCAAAGGCGGCAACGGGCAACTATCCCGCCGGCCTGCCGCTGCCGGAAAAGCTCTATGGTCTTTATGGCTGCGCCAGCGAAGTCTCCCGCGGCAAGGATACGCCATCAGGCCATTGGGAGATCGCCGGAACGCCGGTCATGTTCGACTGGGGGTATTTTCCTGCCGAGGGCGACGCCTTTCCACCGGAATTGGTGAAGGCCATCTGCGAGGCGGCCGATCTGCCGGGGATTCTCGGCAATTGCCACGCCTCCGGCACCGATATCATCGCCAGGCTCGGAGAGGAACATATCCGCAGCGGCAAGCCGATCTGCTACACTTCATCGGACTCGGTCTTCCAGATCGCCGCGCACGAACAGCATTTCGGCCTCGACCGGCTGATCGGCCTCTGCAAGATCGTGCGTACCCTGCTCGACCCCTACAATATCGGCCGCGTCATCGCCCGCCCCTTCATCGGCGAGACCGTGGCGACCTTCGAGCGGACCGGTAACCGCCGTGACTTCTCCGTGCTGCCGCCGGAGCCGACACTGCTCGACCGCCTGGCCAAGGCTGAACGCACGGTGCACGCAGTCGGCAAGATCGGCGATATCTTCGCGCATCAGGGCGTTTCCAGGGTCATCAAAGCCAACGGCAATATGGCGCTGATGGACGCAACACTGAAGGCCATGGACGAAGCCGAGGATGGCGATCTGGTCTTCACCAATTTCGTCGATTTCGACATGCTCTATGGTCACCGCCGCGACGTGCCTGGCTATGCCGCGGCGCTCGAAGCCTTCGATGCGCGGCTTCCCGAGGTTCACAAGAAGCTGAAGGCGGGCGATCTCGTCATCCTGACAGCCGATCATGGGTGTGACCCGACCTGGCGCGGCACCGATCATACGCGCGAGCGCGTGCCGGTCATGGCTTACGGGCCGGGCATTCGCTCCCGCTCCATCGGCGTCCGGCAGACCTATGCAGATATCGGTGAGACGGTTGCGAAACATTTGGGAATTGCGGCCGGGCCGCACGGGAGGAGCTTCCTTTGACATCGCATTTGAAGAAAGTGGAGCTGCATTGTCATCTGGAGGGCGCGGCTCCTCCGGCATTGACGCTCGCACAAGCAAAGAAATACGGGGTCGATACCAGCGCCTTCCTGCAGGATGGCGTCTATCTCTGGAAAGATTTTGCCGAATTCCTCGTCTGCTACGACAAGGTCTCCGAGGTCTACCGTACCGAGGAAGACTATGCGCTGCTGACGGAAACCTATCTGGAAGAGCTTGCCGGCATCGGCACGATCTATAGCGAACTTATCGTCTCGCCCGATCATGGCGATCGCATCGGCCTCGGCGCCGACGCCTATATGGCGGGCGTTTCGGCCGGCATCCGTGCCGCCAAGGCAAAAACGGGCATCGAGGCACGGCTCATCATAACCGGCGAGCGCCACTTCGGGCCTGAGCGCGTGGTGAAGGCGGCGGAATATGCGGCCAAAAGCGACAATCCGCTCATCACGGGCTTCAACATGGCTGGCGAGGAGCGCATGGGCCGTGTCGCCGATTACGCCCGCGCCTTCGATATCGCCCGCGAGGCCGGCCTCGGCATCACCATCCATGCCGGAGAAGTCTGCGGCGCTTTTTCCGTCGCCGATGCCATCGAGCTTGTGCGCCCTGATCGCATAGGCCATGGCGTACGCGCGATCGAGGATATGGATCTCGTCGAGCGCCTTGCCGATCGCGGCACGGTGCTGGAGGTCTGCCCCGGCTCCAACGTCGCGCTCAAGGTCTTCCCGGATTTCCAGTCGCATCCGCTGCGCAGACTGCGAGATGCCGGCGTGAAGGTGACGATCAATTCCGACGATCCACCTTTCTTCCATACCTCGCTGAAGCGGGAATACGAGCTGGCGTCGTCAGCCTTCGGCTTTACCGACGAGGAGATCAACGCGATGACTCGCACGGCGATCGAAGCAGCGTTCGTGGACGAGGCGACACGGGCGGCGTTGCTGGCGAAGCTCTAAAAGCGTGGTTTAGGCCGCAGATTGGGGATGAAATCTCCAGAAGTGGCCTATTTTCTTGCACCAGAGGCGATTTCCGTGGAAGAACCATCTCATATCACGGAATTACTGGAAGGCTGAAACCATGGACGGCGTCACTGTCATCGATCACCCGCTTGTGCAGCACAAGCTCACAATCATGCGCAAGAAGGACACGTCGACGGGAAGCTTCCGCCGGCTGCTGCGCGAGATTTCGACGCTGCTCTGTTACGAAGTGACGCGCGACCTAGAGCTGACGATCGAGACCATCGAGACGCCGCTGCAGCCGATGGATGCGCCGATCCTCGAAGGCAAGAAGCTGGTCTTCGCCTCGATCCTGCGTGCTGGCAATGGCCTGCTCGAAGGCATGCTCGACCTCGTACCGTCGGCACGCGTCTCGCATATCGGCGTCTACCGCGATCATGAAACGCTGCAGCCGGTCGAATATTACTTCAAGGCGCCGGAGGATATCTCAGAACGCCTGATCATCGTCGTCGACCCGATGCTGGCGACCGGCAATTCCTCGATTGCGGCGATCGAGAAGCTGAAAGAGCGCGGTGCCCACAATATCCGCTTTCTCTGCCTGCTCGCTGCACCAGAAGGCATTGCCAACTTCCGCAAGGCGCATCCGGATGTGCCGGTCTTTACCGCTGCCATCGACAGCCATCTGAACGAAAAGGGCTACATCGTGCCCGGCCTCGGCGACGCCGGCGACCGCATGTACGGCACGAAGTAAAATCACCAATTATACTTTTACGAAGCCTGGCAGTTATACGACTGCCGGGCTTTTTATTGATTGCATTAGCGTCCTTTCAGCACACTTGGCCTATAGATGACGTGGCCCGCAGGAGGGGCCTTGCCGATGCTCGTTCGCGTTCTTGTCTTTGCCGGTGCCATCGCCGTTGCGGCAACTCAGGTGCCGATGCTGGTGAGCGAATATGGCAAGACCACGCAGAAGCCCGCGCCGGTGGAGACGGTTTCGCTCGCGCCGCCGAAGGTGGAAGCTCCCGCTTCCTATGGCAGCGTTTCGCTGCGCGCCGATGCGGCCGGCCACTTTCAGGGTGATTTCACGATCAACGGCCGTTCCGTGCACGGGATGATCGATACCGGCGCGACCTATGTGACAATGAACGAGAGCGCCGCACGCAGCCTCGGCTTCAGCAGCGTCGATCTCGACTATCGCTATATGATGCAAACGGCGAACGGCACTTCAAAAGTCGCCCACATCAAACTCGACCGCCTGCAGATCGGCACGATCCGCGTCCGTGATATCGAGGCTGTGGTGGCAAAGGATAACGCACTGAGCACGACGCTGATCGGAATGAGCTTCATGAAGAAGCTGAATTCCTATGGCGTGCAAAATGGCGCCCTGCTCCTGAAGCAGTAGGACAACGGGACAGCGCACGAGGCTGCCAAGCAACCCAATGCCGCCTTCACATCAAATTCTGCTGACAACGACGGGTGAGATAGCAGGCGCGGTATCGACGATACGATAGTTAGCCGACAAATCGACCGCGGCCTTCTCCGCGCTTGCCTCATCCGCTGCATGAACGGTGGCAATGCGGTCTCCCCTGCTGATCTTCGTGCCGAGCGGCAGAAGATTGCTGAAACCGACGCGGTGATCGATCTTGTCCTGCGGGCGGCGGCGGCCGCCACCGAGATCGATGACGCTCATGCCGATCTCTCTCGCATCGCAGGCACCGAGCCAGCCATCGGCAGCGGCCAGAACGGGCTTTTGCACCGGCGCGCGCACCAGATAGCGATCGGGATGCTCGAGCAGATCGACCGGCCCGCCGAGAGCATGCACCATGCGGCCGAAGATTTCGGCTGCCTTGCCGGATGCCAGAGCCTCGCGCGCCCTGGCCTCCGCATCGGCAGCGTTCTCGGCAATGCCGGCCTGAACCAGCATTTCAGATGCAAAGGCAAGGACGACCGTTTCGAGCCGCGTACCCGCCTTGTTGCCCTTCAGGAAGTCGAGGCAATTTTGAAGTTCGACCACGTTGCCGGCTGCATCGGCCAGGGGCTGATTCATGTCGGTAATCAGTGCCGAGGTCTTAACCCCACCGCCATTTGCCACGTCCACAAGCGAGCGCGCCAGCGTCTCAGCCTCTTCCTGCGAAGTCATAAAGGCACCGCTGCCGATCTTGACGTCGAGCACCAGCGTTTCCAGCCCGGCCGCGAGTTTTTTCGACAGGATCGAAGCGGTAATCAGGGGGACGGAATCGACGGTCGCCGTGACATCCCGCACGGCATAGAGCTTGCCATCGGCTGGCGCCAGCGCACCGGTCTGGCCGATGATGGCGCAGCCGACCTCGTCCACCACCTTGCGGAAACGTGCCGCGACCGGTGTGATCCCGTAGCCGGGAATGGATTCCAGCTTGTCGAGGGTGCCGCCGGTGTGGCCGAGGCCGCGGCCGGAGATCATCGGCACGGCGAGACCGCAGGCGGCAGCGATGGGCGCCAGCATCAGCGAGACGTTGTCTCCGACGCCGCCCGTCGAATGCTTGTCTGCGATCGGCCGGCCAATCCCCTTCCAAGACAAAATATCGCCGGAGCGGGCCATGGCGAGCGTCAACGCCACCGTTTCCTCGCGCGTCATGCCACGAAACCAGACGGCCATGGCAAAGGCGCCGATCTGGCTTTCGGCCAGTTCGCCACGGCCCAATGCGCCGATAAACGCATCGATATCGGCCGCCGAAAGGGTGGCGCCATTACGCTTCTGGCGGATGATCTCCTGCGGGATCATGGATCAATAGCCTGAAGAGGCCGTCTTGGACTCGCCGCCGGCCAGCACATTCAGTATATCGTCGAGCAGGCTCGACGCACCGAAGCGGAAGGTCGACGGCATGGCCCAATCGGGCGCCATGATGGTTTCGGCAAGGCTGAGATAAAGCGCCGCATCGGATACGGAGCCGATGCCGCCGGCAGGCTTGAAGCCGACCTTGCGACCGCTGGCACGGATCGCCCGCAGCATGATGTCGGCGGCTTCGAGCGTCGCGTTGACGGCAACCTTGCCGGTGGAGGTCTTGATGAAATCGGAGCCGGCCTCGATCGCAAGTTCCGACGCGCGCCGGATCAGCGTGGTATCCTTGATCTCGCCGGTTTCGAGAATGGTCTTCAGGAGGACGTGTCCCTTGCATTCGGCCCGCACGGCTGTAACCATATCGGCGACGGCCTGCTCGTCGCCAGCCAGGAAGGCGCGATAAGGAATGACCAGATCGATTTCATCAGCACCATCGGCAATGGCTTCACGCGCCTCGGCGGCAACATCCGCCGCCTCCATATCGCCACCCGGGAAATTCACCACGGTCGCGATCTTCACGGCATGATCGACGCCGAGGATGCCTCGCGCCTGGGCGACGAAACGCGGCCAGATGCAGATGGCGGCCGTGTTGCCATAGGGGGATTGCGCACGGGCGCACAGCGCCTCGATCTGCGCAGGCGTGCAGTCATCCTTGAGATTGGTCAGGTCGAGAAGGGAAAGCGCAACGGCTGCCGTTTCTCTCAGCGAATGGCCGGTCATTGTGGATCTCCGTCGTCAGCGATCATTTCTTTCAGGATAGCGGCAAGGCGTGCGCCGCCGACCGGAGCCATGTCTTTCGTCTCCTCATGCGAGAGTTCGCCGCCGGTCATGCCAGCACCATAGTTAGTGATGACGGAGGCGGCGGCAACCCTCAAACCGAAAAGACGCGCCAGGATGACTTCCGGCACCGTCGACATGCCGACGGCATCGGCGCCCATGATACGTGCCATGCGGATCTCGGCCGGCGTTTCGAAGCTCGGGCCGGAAAACCACATATAGACGCCGTGTGACAGCTTGATCTCGGCCTTTTCCGCCGCCTTGCGCATACGCATAATGAGGTCGCTATCATAGGCGCTCGTCATGCCGACGAAGCGCCTGTCACTTTCCTCGCCAATCAGCGGGTTCATGCCGGAATAGTTGATGTGATCGGTGATCTGCATCACCGATCCCGGCGGCATTTCCTCGCGCAGCGATCCCGCGGAATTCGTCAGGATCAGCGTATCGACGCCGAGCGCCTTCAGGGTTTCGATCGGCACGCGCATGGCGTTGGCGTCGCCTTTTTCGTAATAATGCACGCGGCCGGAGAGCATGATGACGGGGACATCGCCGAGCTTGCCTGCGACCAGCGTGCCGGCATGGCCTGATACTGCACTGACCGGGAAGCCGGGGAGGTCGGCATAGGGAATGCGCAGGGCGTCTTTGACCTCATCCACGAGAGAGCCGAGGCCGGAGCCCAGAACGATGCCGTAGCGGGGCTTCAGCTCGCCGAGCTTTTCGGTGAGGATATCGGCGGCCGCGCTCATCCGAGCACCTCCGTTTCGAAGCTGAAGGGCAGCATTTCGTCCATGGTCATGGTCTTCTTCACGCCGGTTTCGTCGCAAAGATAGATGCGCGTCTCCTTGCCGGCAAATTCGGCGATCTTCTGCCGGCAGCCGCCGCAGGGTGGGCACAGCGGCAGCTTCTCGGCAATAACAGCCATTTCGACGATCTTCTTGGCGCCGCCCATGATCATCTGGCTGATCGCCGTGGGCTCGGCGCACCAGCCCTGCGGGAAGGACAGGTTTTCGATATTGGCGCCGGTATAGATCTTGCCATCCTCGGCGCGGATCGCCGCGCCGACGGGAAATTTCGAATAGGGAGCATGCGCGAAAGCCATCGCGCCGCGCGCGGCCTCGAACAGATCATGCGACATGGTTTAGCGCTCCTTGGTGTAGGGCACGCCGCCGGCCTTGGGGGGCTTGGCGACGCCGATAAAGCCTGCAAGCAGGATGCAGGTGAGGATATAGGGCAGCGCCTGGAAAATCTGCACCGGCACCTCGCCGATGCCCGGAACCGCTTTACCCTGCATGAAATTGGCGAAGGCGTCGAGGAAGCCGAACAGGAGGCAGGTGAACATGACCGGCACCGGCTTCCATTTGGCGAAGATCAGTGCGGCCAGCGCGATATAGCCCTTGCCCGCCGACATGTTGTTGATGAAGGCAGCCGACTGGGCGATGGCAAGATAGGTGCCGGAGAAGCCGCAGAGAATGCCGGCGACGATCAGCGACCTATACCGCAGCCACTCGACCGAGATGCCGGCGGTATCGACAGCGCCAGGGTTTTCACCGACGGCGCGCAGCCGCAGGCCGAAGCGTGTGCGATAGAGAATCCACCACGAAATCGGCACGGCGAGGAAGGCAAGATAGGTGAGGATATTGTTGCCGGAGATGACGTTGGCGTAGAGCGGGCCGATGAACGGAACATTTCGGATGGCATCGACGCCCGGCAAGGTGATGCCGGAAAAGCGCGCTGTGCCGGGCAAGGTCGGCGTGCGGCCGCCCTGCCCGAACCAGGCCTGGCCGAGAACGATGGTCAGGCCGGCGGTCAGGAAGTTGATCGCGACACCGGAGACGATCTGGTTGCCGCGATTGGTGATCGACGCGAAGCCGTGCAGCAGGCCCAGAATGACCGAGACGACGATGCCGGCGCCAAGACCTGCCCAGGGCGAGCCGCTGATCGAGGCGACACAGGCGGCCGCGAAGGCCGAGGCCAGCATCTTGCCTTCGAGGCCGATATCGAAGATGCCGGCGCGCTCGGAAAAGAGGCCGGCAAGCGCGGTGAAGATCAGCGGGATCGACAGGCGGATGGTCGAACCGAGAATGCTGATGAGGAGATCGTAATATTCCATCGTCTGATCCTCACGCCCTGGCGAATGTCTGATAGATGCGGACAAACGCCGGCCGGAACATGTATTCGAGCGCGCCGGCGAACAGGATGACAAGACCCTGGATCACCACGATCATGTCACGCGTGATGTTCGGCATGTCGAAGGACAGCGCATCGCCGCCCTGATAGAGAATGCCGAACAGGATCGCCGCCAGAATGATGCCGAAGGGATGGTTGCGGCCCATCAGCGACACGGCGATGCCGACGAAGCCGGCGCCAAGCACGAATTCCACCTGCAGGCGCGCGGAGGCGCCCATGACCGGATTGAGCGACATCATGCCGGCGAGTCCGCCCGATATCAGCATGGCGATGATGACCGTGCGGGCATAAGGAATGCCGGCATAGACTGCGGCAGTAGGGCTAAGACCCAGCGTGCGCATCTCATAGCCGAGCTTCGTGCGCCAGACGAGCACCCAGACCAGAAAGCACATGACCAGCGCGATCAGGAAGGAGACGTTGAGCGGTGCGGCGCCAATGGTCGAGCCGAAAACGCTCATCAGCCAATCGAGCTTGGGCAGCTGACCGCCGGCGAGGAAGGTGCGGGTTTCGGGCGCCATCTTGCCCGGCACGATCAGCACATGCACCAGCAGGAAGTTCATCATCGCCGACGCGATGAAGTTGAACATGATTGTCGTGATGACGACGTGGCTGCCGCGCTTGGCCTGCAGCCATGCGGGGATGAAGGCCCACAGCGCGCCGAAAATCGCCGCGCCGACGACCGCAAACGGCATCGTCACATACCAGGGCACATAGTGGTCGAGCGCCAGCGCGACGAGAGCGCAGCCGAGACCGCCGACATAGGCCTGGCCTTCCGAGCCGATATTGAAAAGGCCGGCATGGATGGCAACGGCCACCGAAAGGCCGGTGAAGATGAAGCTCGTGGCATAGTAGAGGGTAAAACCGATGCCCTCGCCGCTGCCCAGAGCGCCCTGCAGCAGCAGGACGAGCGCGTCGAGCGGGCTTTCACCGATGAACCAGACGACGAGGCCTGAAATCAGGAAGGCGACGATCAGGTTGAGAATGGGGATCAAGCCATAGTTGATCCAATTGGGGAGCGGAACGGACGCCATGCTCATAAACGCCTCACGCGGCAATGCCGGCCATCATCAGGCCGAGTGTTTGTTCACCGGCCTCAGCCGACTTCTCACCGACGATGTGGCCGGCAAACATGACGAGGATACGGTCCGAAAGCGCGCGGATCTCATCCAGCTCCACAGACACCAGCAGGATTGCCTTGCCGGCGTCGCGCATCTCGATGATGCGGCGATGGATGAATTCGATGGCGCCGATATCGACGCCACGCGTCGGCTGGCCGATCAGCAAGGCCTCCGGATCGCGCTCGATCTCGCGGGCGACGACGATCTTCTGCTGGTTGCCGCCGGAGAAATTGGCGGTTTTCAGCCGCGCATTCGGTGGACGGATGTCGTATTTCTCGATCTTCTCGATGGCATCCTTGCGTATGGCATCGAGATCGAGCATGCCGCCGCGCCCGTATTTGCGGTCGCGGTGATAGCCGAGCATCGAATTCTCATATTCCTCGAATTTGAGGACGAGGCCCATGTGGTGACGGTCTTCGGGAATATGAGCAAGACCGAGGTCGCGGAGCGCTGCGGGATCGGCATTGCCGATCGGCTTGCCATGCAGAAGGATCTCGCCGGAAGCCGGCTTGCGGATACCGGCGATGGCCTCCAGCAACTCCGATTGACCATTGCCGGCAACGCCGGCAATGCCGACGATCTCGCCGGCGCGGACATCGAAGGAGACGTTGTCGACCATGGTGACGCCGCGGCCGTCCTTGACGGTGAGATTGCGCACAGAGAGCAGGATATCGCCTGGATTGGCAGCGCCCTTTTCGACGCGCAACAGCACGCGGCGGCCGACCATCAACTCCGCCAGTTCCTCGACGGTGGTTTCCGCCGTCTTGCGGGTGGCAACCATCTCGCCGCGGCGCATGACGGATACCGTGTCGGTGATCGCCATGATTTCGCGCAGCTTGTGGGTGATGAGGATGATCGTCTTGCCCTGATCGCGAAGGACGCGAAGGATGCGGAAGAGATTGTCGGCTTCGGCCGGCGTCAGAACGCCGGTGGGCTCGTCGAGAATGAGGATCTCGGCGCCGCGATACATGGCCTTCAGGATCTCGACGCGCTGCTGCTGGCCGACGGGAAGCTCTTCGATCAACGCATCCGGATCGACTTCCAGGCCGTAATCCTTCTCCAGCCGGTTGAGCTCGGCACGCGCGGCGACGACGCCCTTGGCGAGAAGCGCGCCGCCTTCGGCGCCCAGCATGACGTTTTCAAGGACGGTGAAATTATCGACCAGCATGAAGTGCTGGTGCACCATCCCGATGCCGGCCGATATCGCCGTCTGGCTGTCACGGATGGCGATGGGGCTGCCGTTGATGCGGATCTCGCCGCTATCGGCCTGATAGAATCCGTAGATGATCGACATGAGAGTCGATTTCCCGGCACCGTTTTCACCGATGATCCCGTGGATCGAGCCCTTGGCGACGGTCAGGTTGATGTCTTTATTGGCGTGGACGGCACCGAACTTCTTGTCGATGCCCACGAGTTCGATGGCAAAGGTTTGGTTCACTATAAGGGCTCCAGAAACCGGATTCCGGATAAGAAAAGGGCGTATGACGTTTTTGCCTCGTCATACGCCCTTGCTTCATATCAGTTCTTCGGGCAGGCGTTGTCGGTCAGATAGTCGTGGACCTTGATGGTGCCGGCGACGATATCGGTCCGCGCCTTGTCGACGGCAGCCTGCATTTCCGGAGTGACGAGGGGCTTGTTGTTGTCGTCCATGGCGACGGCAACGCCGTCTTCCTTCAGACCGAGCTCCTGGGTGCCGGGCGTGAACTTGCCGTTCTTGGCATCGCTGAAGGCATTGTAGACTGCGAGGTCGACGCGCTTGACGACGGAGGTGAGGACCGAACCCGGATGCAGGTAATTCTGGTTGGAGTCCACACCGATCGACAGCTTCTTGTTGTCGGCGGCCGTCTGCAGCACGCCGAGGCCGGTCGCGCCGGCAGCGGCGTAAACGACGTCGGCGCCCTGGTCGATCTGGTTCTTGGTGAGCTCGCCGCCGCGAACCGGGTCGTTCCAGGCAGCACCGGTCGTGCCGGTCATGTTCTGAAGGACTTCGATCTTCGGGTTGGTGGCGCGCGCGCCCAGCTCGTAGCCGCATTCGAACTTGCGGATCAGCGGGATGTCCATGCCGCCGACGAAGCCGACCTTGCCGGACTTCGATGCGATGGCGGCCATGACGCCGGCGAGATAGGAGCCTTCATTTTCCTTGAACTTGACCGAGCGGACGTTCGGCAGGTCAAGGCTGTCGTCGATCAGCACGAATTCGGTCTTCGGATATTCGGCGGCGACCTTCTGGAGAGCGGAGGTCCAGGCGAAGGAGACGGCGATGACCGGATTGAAGCCCTTGCTGGCGAAGTTGCGCAGCGCCTGTTCGCCCTGGGTGTCGCCCGTCGGCTCGAAATCGCGATAGGCGATGCCGGTTTCCTTCTTGAACTTTTCGGCGCCGTTATAGGCTGCTTCGTTGAAAGACTTGTCGAACTTGCCGCCGGTTCCGTAGACGATCGCCGGCTTGATGTCGGCCGCAAGCGCCGTCGCCGACATGGCAGCCAAGGCAAAAAGGGTCAGAAGGGATTTTTTCATGTGGTGCAGCCCTGTTGTTGCTATCTTGTTGGGTCCTCCCGCAAGCCCGTTGACCGGACATGTCTGCGGAACCGCCGGCCTCCCCCGAGGCCAAGCTGGCGCGCATCCTTGCATGGCTGCACGAAAAATTCACGAGAAATTTTTCAGTTGGTAAAGATTTGTGGGAATTGGTGAAAACCCATCCAGACGACCCGTTTTTTAAACAATTTCGGCCTGAAACTGCAACTTTATTGGCCAACGAGACGGCCGATCCGTGCTTCACGATCGCCAGTTTCACCCCATTCGGCGGCATAGGGATTCCACCTTCAGCTCCCACCCGGGAGCGCCGAATTCTCTGAATGGCACAGGCTGAAAGGTGCTTCCATCCCCTCTCACGCGCTGAAGCGGCCGGCTGAGGGCCGACGCTTGTAGGCGATCATCCAGAGGAGCAGCGAAATCGCCAGAAAGACAGCGAAAGCCGGCTGAAACAGCAGCCATTGCATCGCCATGTCATAGAAGCGGGGATGGACGTAATAGGCGATCGCCGTGCGGAGGCTCGCCAGCGACGAAGGGCTGACATCATTCCATGCATCTCCCATGGGGGTCATGACAACGGCTGACGCCGCCACGGATTGGATGGAATCGATGGTGCCGGCGATCACAGCCACCACCAGCGCGACAAGGCTGGCAAAACGCAACAGGAAACGCATAAACTCCTCCGGATGCTCACTTCGTCAGGCCTTTGCAGGCCGACCGGTCTTATGCCGCCTCATCTGTCTCTTTAAATAAGTTGCGCCGGAAACAAGCGCAATGGGGAACAGATTCGGAGTTTTGCGCCGACAAGTCAAAAATCTGTCAGATTCGGGTTGATTGCCAGAAATTCATCGGTATATATCGCGGCCGTTCCGACGATTTGCTTCCTGACCGGGTGCGAAACGCCAAAGGACAGGTGGCCGAGTGGTTTAAGGCGCACGCCTGGAACGCGTGTGTACGTGAAAGCGTACCGAGGGTTCGAATCCCTCCCTGTCCGCCACAACTAAGCCATTGATTTCATTGGATTCTGTGACTTCGCACGGGTTGCTCTACCCATAACTCTACCCGGCGAAATCACCATGTATCTCACCCGCCGCGCGAGCGGATTCCGTTTCCAGATCGCCATCCCGACCGATCTGCAAGGACTTTTGGGCCGGACACCTGTCCGGGTGCCGCTCGGCTCCATCCCGGCAGACTCAGCCCGTCGGATCGCCCGTTTACTCTCCGGTCACGTCGAACAGCTATTCATCGCCCTTCGACACCAGCCAGAGTCCACCATGACCAGAGAAGCCTTCTCCGCCAGCGTTGCCGCCATCGCGGCGGAAATCGACAGCATCGCCAAGCAGGAGCGGCACCTCCTTTTCACAACCCCCTCAGCCGCCGAAATTCACGAGATCGACAGCGATGAAGGCGCTACTGACAACGAGCGCGGCATCGCTGATCTCATGCGAATGGAAAGGGCGGCGGCGATCCAGAAGCGCCGAAATCTTGCGGGCATCTGGGCGCGTCTCGACCGGATCGGGGCGGCGATCGCCAGCGACAAGGCGGCGCTGGAGGCCAGAGGCAGTGATCCGCTCGCCATGACCCTCGACAGCCTCCAGTCACAGGTCGCACAGCTCTCCCAACAGGTTCAGTTGTCGCTCGACGGCGGGCCGCTCCGTCCTCTGCTTTCCGAAGTCCTCGGCGACTGGATCGAGATGCGACAAGGCTTGGCAATCGGGGGAAAGAAGATCAAGACCGATCGGAACCGGATCGAAGACTTCATCGAGTTCGCCGGAGACAAGCCGCTCAACAAATACACCTACTTCGACTTCCAGCGATGGGCGAATCTTCTCGTCCGCGTGCCGCAGAACCTCGACAAGATTCCAGCATTTCGGGGCGCATCAAGACAGGAAGCAGCCGATTACAATGATCGCCTCCCTCCACATCGACGGGAGCCTACGCTGGTCGAGAAGACCATAGACACCAACTATCTGTCGCCGCTGAGGACGTTCCTCCGCGACATGGGAGCCGAATACAGTTTCCGCTCGCCGCTGGCTGACATCGAGATTCGTATCTCCGGCGCGGCCTCCGAGTCCGTTGAGCGCCAGCCTTTTGGCGTGCCGGAATTGAACCTCTGGTTCGCACATGCTGCCAAAGAAGAGCGACCCGACATGAAATGGTTGCCGCTGCTTGGCAGCATCACGGGTGCCCGCATTGGAGAACTCATCTTCTTGCAAGGCAAGGATGTCTATCACATGGAGACGGAGGACGGTTCCGGGCATTGGGTTCTGGACCTGAGATCCGGCATCACCACAGACGACGGAGCAGCCAGGAAGCGTCAGCTCAAGAACAAGTGTTCTCGTCGCCTCATCGCCCTTCACGAAGCTTTCGAGGAGGTGGGCTTCGTCGCTTATGCGCAGACGCGCAAGAATGACGACTGGCTCTTCCCCGCTGCATTTTACTACGGCAAGACCCGCGTCGTGGACCCAGCCGGCGCGGCATCGAAACGCATGAACAGGATGCTTCAGGACGTTGGCATTCATAAGCCGCTCGAATCGGTGTTTCACTCCACCCGACACACGGCAAAGGACATCATGCGACTGGCCCGAGTGGACCAGCGCACGCACGATCTCCAGACCGGACACACCTTCAAGACTGTTTCCGCCCGGTACGGTTCGAAGACCCTTGTCCGGGAAGAGCTCGACGTGCTGCGTAGCCTCCCGTTACCTCAAGGACTCGATCTGTCGCCGTACATGGAACGTCGCTAACCTTGCATCACTGACACAGAATGCCACGCCGCGGGCAGTCGGTCCCGGTTCCCGCCGTTCCGGCGACGCGATGCTGAACCTCCTGCGGCTACCCTAGTCCGGTCACGGCATGCGCGAATTCCGGCGCCGTCGTCGCCACTCCGATACGCTCTCTTTCCGTGGAAGACTAAGGAGGCTCTGCCTCCTCGCGTCGCTACGCTCTACTACCCTCTGCCCTCTCCGCCGGGAAGCTCGTCCGGGTGAGGGTAGTAGGTGCGGCCTTCGGCCTTCCTTCAGTCCTCACCCGGTTGCGGGAGGATTGGGTCGCTTCGGCCTGTCAACGGCAATCTGCCGGGCCGTGTCCTCGCCTTCGGCTGTGATTAGGCATGGAATAAGGACCCCGCATTTGGGGTGATCGGCGTCCAAACGGGACCCCCATTTGCGATGGGGTTACAACAGCCTCCGGTTTCATCGGAGGCTTTTTATTTGGATGCTTGTTGTG
>Ga0209026_1000346_pt1 | contig 44154 bp, 51 predicted proteins | sample AraplaCL_Col_mCL_FD_184262 | JGI IMG/M metagenome (GOLD analysis project Ga0209026, IMG submission 184262) | Arabidopsis root microbial communities from the University of North Carolina, USA - plate scrape CL_Col_mCL (SPAdes) (version 2) | ecosystem: Host-associated > Plants > Roots >... | reverse complement strand
ACCATGGCGAGGACGTAGCGCGCCTGGCGAAAAACAAGATCCTGATCGACGCCGATCCGGAGACCAAGCAGCGCAAGCTGCTGCAGATCTTCACGCAGAACAATGTCGGCCCGATCTTCTTCGAGATCATCCAGCGCAAAGGCAACGAAGGTTTTGGCGAAGGCAACTTCCAGGCGCTGTTCGAATCCATCGAGCGCGACCAGATGCGCCGTGGCGTGCTGTAAATTCAAAGCCCCTCCCACGCCGGGAGGAGTCTGGACAAGGTCAGAGTGAGCTTGATGATGCAATCGAACGGCTACCAATCCGGCTTCGGCAACGAATTCGCCAGCGAGGCCATTCCGGGCGTCCTGCCGGCGGGGCAGAACTCGCCGCAGCGCGTTGCGCACGGTTTGTATGCGGAACAACTTTCGGGCAGCGCCTTCACCGCGCCGCGCCATGCCAATCGCCGCAGCTGGCTGTACCGCATTCGGCCGGCTGCGATGCACAAGCCGTTCGAGCCGCTTGTGCACTCAAGCTTCCATAATCGCTTCGACGAGGCGCCGGCCACGCCGAATCAATTGCGCTGGGACCCATGGCCGTTGCCCTCGCAACCGACGGATTTCGTCGATGGCCTGGTCGCCCTTGCCGGCAACGGCGGCCCGGCCGAGCAGGCCGGATGCGGCATCCACGTGTACGCTGCCAATCGCTCGATGCAGGGGCGCTTCTTCTACGACGCGGATGGCGAACTGCTGATCGTGCCGCAGCAGGGCCGATTGCACATTGCCACCGAGTTGGGCGTGCTGGAGATCAAACCGCTGGACGTTGCGGTGATTCCGCGTGGCGTGCGTTTTCGCGTGGAACTGCTGGATGCCGAAGCGCGCGGCTACGTGGCGGAAAACTTCGGCGCGCTGCTGCGGTTGCCGGACCTCGGCCCGATCGGCGCCAACGCCATGGCCTTGCCGCGCGATTTCCTGGCGCCGCACGCGGCCTATGAAGATGCCGAAGGCAATTTTGAGCTGATCGCGAAATTCCAGGGCGGGCTATGGAAGGCGGGCATCGGCCATTCGCCGTTGGATGTGGTGGCCTGGCACGGCAATTACGCGCCCTACAAATACGATCTCACGCGCTTCAATACGGTGGGCTCGATCAGCGTCGATCATCCCGATCCATCCATCTTCACCGTGCTGACCTCGCCTAGCGACACGCCCGGCACCGCCAACGTCGACTTCGTAATTTTCCCGCCGCGCTGGCTGGTGGCCGAGCATACCTTCCGGCCGCCATATTTCCACCGCAACGTCGCCAGCGAATTCATGGGATTGATCGAAGGCGTGTACGACGCGAAGGCGGGCGGTTTCGCACCCGGCGGCGCCAGTCTGCACAATTGCATGAGCGGGCACGGCCCGGATGCGGCAACTTTCGAGAAGGCGAGCAAGGCCGACGTCAGCAAGCCGGATCACATCACCGGCACGATGGCTTTCATGTTCGAAACGCGCAAGGTGATTCATCCCACCAGGCAGGCGCTGGATGCGCCGCAATTGCAGCACGATTATTACCAGTGCTGGCAAGGCATCGCCAAGCATTTCGATCCGGACCGTGCGTGAAGCAGACGTGGCTCGTTATCGCAGCGGTGACCCCGCTCGCCGAATGCGGCTGGCAAAATAACCCGGTGGCGCGTCGGCGTGCCGCCGCAGATCGATTACGTGGAAGGTTGCGGCTAGCGCAACCGCTGGAGTGAATGCATGAAACTGGGCAGTCTCAAGGAAGGCGGCCGCGACGGCACGCTGGTCGTAGTCAGCCGCGATTTGCAGCGGGCGGTGAAAGCCACCGGCATCGCTGCGACCATGCAGGCGGCGCTGGACGACTGGTCGAACGTCGCGCCGCGCTTGAATGCCTTGTCGGATGAGCTCAACGCAAGCAAGGCGAATGGCGCGTTTGTGCTGGACATGTCCGCGCTCGCGGCACCGCTGCCGCGTGCTTACGAATTCGTCGACGGCAGCGCCTATCTGCCGCACGTCGAGCGCGTGCGCCGCGCGCGTGGCGCGGAAGTGCCCGAGTCCTTCTACGTCGATCCTTTGATGTACCAGGCGACGAGTGCGGGCTTTCTGGGGCCGCGCGATCCGGTGGTGGTGCCGAGCGAGGACTACGGCATCGACCTGGAAGCCGAAGTGATCGTCGTCACCGACGACGTGCCCATGGCGGTGAGCGCAGAGCAGGCCGCCGGCCATATCCAGCTCGTTGGCCTGGTCAACGACGTCAGCTTGCGCAACCTGATTCCGGGCGAACTCGCCAAGGGGTTTGGCTTCCTGCAATCCAAGCCGCGTTCGGCGTTGTCGCCGGTGTTCGTGACGCCCGACGAACTCGGCGATGCCTGGCAAAGCGAGAAGCTGCACCTGCCGATGCGCACCTGGCTCAATGGCAAGTGGTTTGGCGAAGCCGAATGCGGCGTCGACATGCAGTTCAATTTTGCGCAGCTGGTCGCGCATGCCGCCAAGACCCGTCCGCTGACTGCGGGCACCATCGTGGGCTCCGGCACCATTGCCAACCAGGACACCAGCAAGGGCGCCTCCTGCCTGGCCGAACAGCGCACGGTGGAAACGCTGCGCGACGGCAAGGCGAGCACGCCGTTCCTGGCGTTCGGCGATACGCTGCGTATCGAGATCACCGACACGCACGGCGCCTCGATCTTTGGTGCGATCGAACAGGTGGTCGCGCCTCTGAAAGCGTCCTGATTGGACCGACGCAGGCAATCATCGAAAAAGGTGACGCGCCGTGACATCGGCGCTATCTTCCGGCGACCCCTTTCCCACAGACGCCAGGAGATTCGCATGTCCCAAGTCACCCTCAAGGGCAATCCGGTCCACGTCGACGGCCAGCTGCCGGCTGTCGGCAGCAAGGCGCCATCCTTCAGCCTCGTCGCCAAGGATCTTTCCGACGCCACGCTCGCCAGCTTCGACGGTAAGCGCAAGGTGCTCAATATTTTCCCCAGCATCGATACGCCCACCTGCGCCACGTCGGTGCGCAAGTTCAACGAAAAGGCCAGTCAGCTCGACAACACCGTCGTGCTATGCATCTCGGCGGATCTGCCGTTTGCGCAGGCGCGTTTCTGCGGAGCGGAGGGCTTGAGTAACGTGGTGACGCTCTCGACCATGCGCGGCCATGATTTCCTCAAGCACTACGGCGTGGCGGTCGCGTCCGGTCCGCTGGCTGGCGTCGCCGCGCGTGCTGTCGTGGTATTGGATGAGCACGACAAGGTGCTGCACACTGAACTGGTCGGCGAGATTGCCAACGAGCCCAATTACGACTCGGCGCTGAAAGCGCTCGCTTGAGCGCGCTCAGCGGTAGCCGATCACGGGAATGGCGAATGGACTGCCGCCAAGACGCTCCGGCAGTCCCATTCCCAACCGCAGGCTACGCCCGATGCGATCGGCATGTTCAAGCATGAGCCTGGCGTCGTTCTCATCCAGCACTTCGCATGTCGTGGCCTGCCATAGCGACAGCCAGCGCTCGAAGTGCTCGGCGCGAATGCCAGGCTGCATGCGGTGTACCGCCATCGGGTTGCCGCGGTAGCTGTTGGCGCGCAAAGCGACGGAACTCCAGAAGGAAGTCAGCGTGCGCTTGTGTTGGTCCCAGTCCTGCACCGCGGCGTTGAAAACGGGGCCCAGCAGGGGATCGACGCGCACCTTTTCGTAGAAGCGATCCACCAATCGGGCGATCTGCGAAACGTCGAGGTTGGAGGGTTCTTGCATCCTTTCATGATATCACCGGCGGGTCGGCCGCTTCTGCGGCAAGCGGTCGCTGCGGACAAGAAAAAAGCCGGGAAGACCCGGCTTTTTTTGCAGCGTCATGGCTGAGCTTACTTCGCCGCCATCAACGCCTTGGTCATGTCCAGCATGCGGTTGGAGAAGCCCCACTCGTTGTCGTACCAGCTGAGCACTTTCACCAGGGTGCCGCCCATCACGCGCGTCTGCGTGGAGTCGTAGATGGAGGAGTGGGCGTTGTGGTTGAAGTCGATCGACACCAGTGGCTTGGTGTTCACCGCCAGGATGTTCTTCAGCGGGCCATTGGCGGCTTCGTTGATGGCGGCGTCGATTTCTTCCTTGCTGGTGTTGCGTGCGGCGACGAAGGAAAGGTCCACCACCGACACGTTGATGGTCGGCACGCGGATCGCAAAACCGTCGAGCTTGCCGGCCAGTTCCGGCAGCACCAGGCCCACGGCGGCGGCGGCGCCGGTCTTGGTGGGGATCTGCGAATGCGTGGCCGAACGGGCGCGGCGCAGGTCGGAGTGATAGACGTCCGTCAGCACCTGGTCGTTGGTGTAGGCGTGGATGGTGGTCATCAGGCCGTGCACGATGCCGATCTTGTCGTGCAGCACCTTGGCCAGCGGCGCCAGGCAGTTGGTGGTGCAGGAGGCGTTGGAGATCACCTGGTGCGCAGCGGTGATCTTGTCGTGGTTCACGCCGTAGACGAAGGTGCCGTCCACGTCCTTGTCGCCAGGGGCGGAGATGATCACCTTCTTGGCGCCCGCGGCAAGGTGCGCGCCGGCCTTGGCCTTGGAGGTGAACAAGCCGGTGCACTCCAGCACCACGTCGATGCCCAGGTCGGCCCACGGCAGCTTGGACGGGTCGCGCTCGGCACAGACCTTGATGCGGTCGCCATTGACGACCAGCTCGCCGCCGTCCACCGACACGTCGCCCGGGAACTTGCCGTGGGCGGTGTCGTACTGCGTGAGGTGCGCATTGGTCTCGGCATTGCCGAGGTCATTCACCGCGACGATCTGGATTTCGTTCGTGCGCTTGGCTTCGTACAGCGCGCGCAGAGTATTGCGGCCGATACGACCGTAACCATTGATGGCGACCTTGATGGCCATGAGACAGCGTCCTCCAAAGGAATGATGGGGCAGCGAAACGGCAGCCAGTGGGGCCGCCGAAACCGGCATTCTAGCCCGAACCGGTGCTGACCCTCACCCGGGCGCCGGCATTGTGCAGGGATCGCGCACGATGCTGCGCCAGTCACGCGCCCGTTTGGCCTGATTGTCATAAGTCATGTGGCATCATCAGCGGCTCGATGATCAGGGGTTCCAGCATGTTTCCCGTACGCCGCCTCGCCGCTGCCTTGTTTGCGACCTTGGCGACTGCGCCTTCGGCCTACGCATGGGGTCCGCTCGGGCATGGCGTGGTGGCGGAGCTGGCGCAGCGGCATCTGAGTCCGGCGGCCGAGGCGGAAGTGGAGCACCTGCTGGCGCTGGACCACACCCGGTCGCTGGCTGATATCGCGAGCTGGCCCGACGAGATCCGCAACGATCCCAAGCAACAGGATCTGTGGAAGCAAACGCGTTCGTTGCACTACATCGACTTTCGCGATCCGTCCTGCCAATACGTGCCGCCGCGCGACTGCAAGAATGGTCAGTGTGTGGTGGAGGCCATTCCTCACTACCTCGCCATCCTGGGCGACCGTAGCCAGCCCAATGCCGCGCGGCTGCAGGCGCTGAAGTTCGTGGTGCACTTCGTGGGCGATATTCACCAGCCGCTGCACGGCGGGTATCGCGACGACGCAGGCGGCAACGATTACCAAGTGCAATTCCAGGGAAAGGGCACGAATCTGCACAAAGTGTGGGATTCCGGCCTGCTCGGTACCCGCGGCTTGAATGCGAAGGCCTATGCGAAGCGGCTGGACGCCGAAGGCATCGCCCCGCTGCCGCCGCCGATCGCGCCGTTGGACAAGCCTGCCACGCAGTGGGCGGAGGAATCCTGCCAGATCTCGCGCGACATCTATCCCGCCAGCCACAAGATCGACCAGGCCTACGTCGATGCCGAATTGCCGGTGGCCGACAGCCGCCTGCGCGAAGCGGGTCGGCGGCTGGCTGAAATGTTGAACCTGGCATTGCAGAACGGCTGACCGATGCGCGCAGAAGATGGCGGTTTTGTGACGCTCGTCGGGAAGCGCTAGCGCATCGATGATCCTGCGCGCAAGCAGCCGAGCCGATGAAGGGGATAAACCCATTTACGTCTAGCCGTCCAATCGCAGGCGCCGGCTTTGCGGCGGTGCCGCACGCAATCTTGCATACGTTTGCACGCAAAAAGATATTGCAGGGTCGCCATGGTGTTCTGTTAGTCTCGTCCGACAAATTTCAAAACTCCCCGCAATGGCTACTGACACTCACTCCCGCCGCACCAAGATCGTCGCTACCCTGGGCCCGGCCACCGACGCGCCCGGCATGCTGGAAAAAATCATTGCCGAAGGCGTCAACGTGGTACGCCTCAATCTCTCCCACGGACAAGCCGACGACCATCGCGCGCGCGCGGCGGCGGTGCGCAAGGCCGCCGAAAAGGTCGGCCGCGAGGTAGGCATCCTGGCCGACCTGCAGGGGCCGAAGATTCGCGTGGAGCGCTTCGCCAACGGCCCGATCGAGTTGCGCGACGGCGATCCGTTCGTGCTCGATTGCCGCGCGGACGCACCGCCCGGCGACAGCACGCGCGTGGGCGTGAGCTACCTCGGCTTGCCCAAGGACGTGAATGCGGGCGACATCCTGCTGCTGGACGACGGCCTGGTGGCGCTGACGGTGCTGGAGGTAGTCGGCACCGAAATACGTTGCCAGGTGCTGATCGGCGGACGCCTTTCCGACCGCAAGGGTTTGAATCGCCAGGGCGGCGGCTTGTCCGTCGACGCGCTGTCGGACAAGGACAAGGCCGATATCAAACTGGCTGCGGAGATCGGTGCGGATTTTCTTGCGGTGTCGTTCGTGCGCTCTGCCGCCGACATGGATCTCGCGCGCCGCTTGCTCAAGGAAGCCGGCGGCAACGCCTCGCTGGTGGCCAAGATCGAGCGCGCGGATGCGATTCCGGTGCTCGGCGAAATCATCGACGCATCCGACGTGGTGATGGTCGCGCGCGGCGACCTTGGCGTGGAAATCGGTGATGCCGAGCTGCCGGGTCTGCAGAAGAAGATCATCCGCGAAACCGTGCAGCGCAATCGCGCCGTCATTACCGCGACGCAAATGTTGCAATCGATGGTGCGCTCGCCGATCCCCACGCGCGCCGAAGTTCTGGACGTGGCCAACGCGGTGATCGACGGCACCGATGCGGTGATGCTGTCCGAAGAATCGGCCGCAGGCGCGCATCCGGACAAGGCGGTGGCGGCACTGCGCCGCATCTGCCTCGGCGCCGAACGCCAGTTCGAACCGAAGGAAGATCTCACCCGGGATCTGCATCATCTCGATCGCACCGATCAGGCCATCGCGCTGGCTGCCATGCTGCTGGCCAGCAAGATCGGCGTGCGCGCGATCGTGGCGTTGACCGAATCGGGCGCCACCGCGCAGTGGCTGTCGCGCTACCGCAGTGCGGTGCCGATCTACGCACTGTCGCCGTTCGACGACGCCCGCCGCCGCATGCTGGTACTGCGCGACGTGCAGCCGGTGCAATTCACGCACGACACCTTGAACCCGGCCGTTTCGGCGCGCGAAGCGGTGCGCCAGCTGTTCGGTGCCGGCAAGCTGTCGGAGGGCGATCGCGTGGTGCTGACGCACGGCGATCACATCGGCAAGGGCGGCGGTACCAATACGCTCAAGCTGCTGTCGGTGGGGGCCGATGGCGTGGTGGAAAGTCTGCGCGATCTTTAAGGCAACATTGGCCTTAAACAGCGCGATGCCAACCCGCGCCGGATTGGCGCGGGTTGGCTAGACTGATGCCACGTCCCCACAGTTACATCGGAGGTTCTGCCATGCGCACGACTCGTTTCGTTCCAGCCCTGCTCGTGGCCGCACTGCTGGCAGCCGGCCTGCCGGCCATGGCACAGGAAGCACGCCGGGTAGCCCCGGAGCAGTTGTCCAACGACTGGATCCTGCTCAACCGCGACGTCTCGGTCGATGTGCCCAACAGCGGCGTGAACATCTACAAGCCCAGTTGCATCGCCGTTACCTACCTGATCGGTACCGACGGCGTGCCGATGAACGTGCGGGTGGCCAAGATGGTCCCGCCCAGCGATCTGGGCAAGGCAGCGGTGAGTGCGGTCTCCAACTTCCGCTACGGCCCTTCGCTGACCAATAAAAATCACACGCCGGTCGATACTTACTACATCGTTCCGTTCAATTCTTCCGACGACCCTGCCCAGCGCGCACAGCTGATGGCGCCCTGCAAGCTGCCCGGCTACGGCCAGGGCTGACCTGCCACGAGCCGGCCCTAAACGCCCCAATTACGGGTTGGGGCTATAATTGCGCGCTTTCCATTTGTCCGCCCGCTAGGGCGGCCTCCCTCCCTTGCGGCCCTGCGCCGCCAAAGTTTCACGGAGTCGTCCAATGAGCATTGAAGATCTCGAGAGCGTTGCCCTGGCCATGGTGGCACCCGGCAAGGGCATCATCGCCATCGACGAATCGACCAACACGATCAAGAAGCGCTTCGAGGCGGTCGGCATCGAGAACACCGAGGAGAACCGCCGCGCCTATCGCGAGCTCCTGCTCACCACGCCCAACCTCTCCGAGCACATCTCCGGCGCCATCCTGTACGACGAGACGATCCGCCAATCCACCAAGGATGGCGTGCCGTTCACCCAGATCATGAAGAAGCACGGCATCATCCCCGGCATCAAGGTGGACAAGGGCACCGTGCCGCTGGCCGGCTTCCCGGGCGACGTGATCACCGAAGGCCTGGACGGCCTGCGCGAGCGCCTGGCCGAGTACGTGAAGCTCGGCGCCCAGTTCGCCAAGTGGCGCGCGGTGATCAACATCAGCGAAGACAACCCCAGTTCCACCGCCATCGAAGCCAATACCCAGGCGCTGGCCCGCTACGCCGCGCTGTGTCAGGAAGCCGGCCTGGTGCCGATGGTGGAACCGGAAGTGATCATGGATGGCGACCATTCCATCGAAGTCAGCTACGAAGTGCACGAAGCCGTGCTGCGCAGCCTGTTCAACGCCCTGTACGAGCAGAATGTGCTGCTGGAAGGCACCATCCTGAAGGTCAGCATGGTGATTCCGGGCAAGGATGCGGACGAGCAGGCCGACGTCGAGGAAGTGGCCGAAGCCACGGTGCGCGTGCTGAAGACCACCGTGCCGGCCACCTTGCCGGGCATCGTGTTCCTCTCCGGCGGCCAGACCGACGAGCAGTCCACCGCGCATCTCAATGCCATGAACCGAATGGGGCCGCATCCGTGGCCGCTGTCGTTCTCCTACGGCCGCGCCATGCAGCAGGCTGCGCTGAAACTGTGGTCGCAGGACATGAAGAGCAACTACGGCGAAGCGCAGAAAGTGGTGCACGCCCGTGCCAAGGACAATGGCCTGGCTGCACTCGGGCAGTGGAAGGGCTGATTGCCTCGCCGCCGCCGTAAACAAAAAGAGCGCCGTAGGGCGCTCTTTTTGTTGGAACCGACATCAGGTTGGATCAGAAGCGATATTCCACCGATGCCGTATACGCGTTGGTCTGCAACTGCACGCCGTGGTTGCGGTTGGAGCCGTCGTAGTAGTTGTAGTTCACGCCCACGCTCAAGTGCTGCGTGAGGTTGTAACCCACGCCCACGCCAGCGTAGTAGCGGGTGCGATCGAAGCGCTGATAGCTCGAATCGTAGCTGTCGGTCAGGCCCTGGCCTTGCGCATAAAAGGCACCGGCACGCACTTCGCCGTACCACTTCGGCGTGAAGTTGTAGCGCAGGTTCGCGCCCAGCGTCGGGCCGTACAGCTTGGAGCGGAGCGAGGAATCATTCGAATAGCGCGCGTCGATGCGGCCCAGGTACTGGTAGCCGGCTTCCACGCCGACCGACACCTCCGGATTGATCGCAAAGCGGTAGCCGCCCTTGATGCCGCCGATGGCATCACCGTTGGAATCGTACGGCCCCTTGTTGATCTGGCCGTAACCGACTTCGCCGTCGATGTACCAGCCCTGCTGGGCCGTCGGGGTGGGGGCGCTCTGGGCGAAAGCGGCCGGAACGGCGGCAAGACCCATGGCGGCGAGAGCAACAGCAAACAACGTCTTCTTCATGGAGTACTCCTTGTCATGCTTTTTGATCGGGGTAGCTCGGCACTAGGGGGGAAGCCGAGACCCCGTACGCATGCTTGTGCGTGCGCCCGCATGAAGTAAGGACGTGTCCGATAGATTCAATACCGCCAAGTTCAGTATTAAGAGTTGATTAAGACTACGGGCGGAGAGGGATGAGCGGACATGAATACCGCTCATCCCGGACGGTCAAAATCGATATTCGCCGGTAAGCGAAAGGATGCTGGTGGAGCGCTTGAGCGTGGCAATGTCCTGATCTGTCAGTCGCACCCGGCCCGCGTTGGCGTGGTAGTAGTCGTAGCTCAGGCCGACACCCCAGTGCTCATCGATATCCCAGCCCGTACCCACGCCGGCGTACCAGCCGTCGCGGCCGGCCTTGGCGGTGGTGAATTCGCCCAGGTTCTGGTCGACGTTGTCGTAGATGTGGCTGTAGTTGTTGGCGTGGAAAAAGCCGCCGCGCGCCGACAGATACCACTGCGTGGCCAGGTTGATGCGGCCATTGGCGCCCAGCAGCCAGCCGTGCAGGGCCTGGGTGGTGGTGGTCTGGTCGATCTTGTCGCCGTTGAACGTGTTCTGCAGCTTGAAGTTGCCGAGGTCCGCGTAACCGGCTTCCAGGCCCAGCGCCAGGTTCGGGCCAAGCTTCCAACGGTAGCCGCCCAGCAGGCTGTAACCCGTCTTGCGGCCACGCTGGCTTTTGCCGAAGTTGAAGTCGTTGCCCAGGTTGGAGCCGAAGCCGCCGTCGGTCGCACTGCCGGTGCGGCCAACGCCGGCATCGACGAACCAGTTGCCGGCGCCGATCGTCTGCGTGGGCAGATAGCCAGAACTGTCCTGGGCAAGGGCGGGAAGGGCCGAGAGGCCCGCAGCGGCTACCGCCGCGGAGAGAAGGATCTTGCGCATGGGAAAACTCCGTTTTGTCTTTGTGTTTCCGAGTCCGAATCGCATAGGGGGAAAGGCGATCGGGAACGGCTGCCAGGTGCAGCACAGGTATTAGAAGGGAGCATCGCCAAGAATCACGCCCGGCCCCGGGGCGAATTAAGGCCGTGTTTAAGCCATGAAATCAGGGGGATGTCGGCATTGGACGACAGACAGCGGACGATCGGCGACAATAATTTCTTTTTTTCGCCCCGCCTTCGGAGAAACCCCTGATGACATCTCGCCGCGAACTCGCCAACGCCGTCCGCGCCCTAGCCATGGATGCCGTGGAGGCAGCCAAGTCCGGCCACCCAGGCATGCCGATGGGCATGGCTGATATCGCCGAAGTGCTGTGGAACGATTACCTGCGATTCAATCCGGTGAACCCGAAGTGGCCCAACCGCGACCGCTTCGTGCTTTCCAACGGCCACGGCTCGATGCTGCAGTACGCCTTGCTGCACCTGACCGGCTTCGATCTGCCGATGGCGGAACTCAAGCGCTTCCGTCAGCTGCATTCCAAGACCGCCGGTCACCCGGAAGCTAGCGAAACCCCAGGCGTGGAAACCACCACCGGTCCGCTCGGCCAGGGCTTCGCCAACTCGGTCGGCCTGGCGCTGGCGGAAAAGCTGCTCGCCCAGCATTTCAACCGTCCGGGCCATACCGTCGTGGATCACCACACCTTCGTCTTCATGGGCGATGGCTGCATGATGGAAGGCGTCTCGCACGAGGCAGCTTCGCTCGCCGGCACCTGGAAGCTGGGCAAGCTGATTGCGGTGTATGACGACAACAACATCTCCATCGACGGCGAGGTGGAAGGCTGGTTTACCGACGACACGCCCAAGCGCTTCGAAGCCTACGGCTGGAACGTGATCCGTGGCGTGGACGGCCACGATGCCGAAGCGATCAAGAAGGCGCTCGCCAGCGCCACCGCGCAGAGCGAAAAACCCACCTTGATCTGCTGCAAGACCATCATCGGCTTCGGCGCCCCGCACAAGCAGGGCAAGGAAGAATCGCACGGCGCCGCCCTGGGCAAGGACGAAGTCGCCGCCGCACGCGACCAGCTTGATTGGCGCCATCCGCCATTCGAAATTCCGCAAGAGATCTACGCGGCGTGGGACAAGAAGAAGCTTGGTGCCGAACGCGAGCAGCAGTGGAACGACATCTTCGCCAAGTACGAAGCCGCGTATCCGGAACTGGCCGCGGAATTCCGCCGCCGCATGGCAGGCGAGCTGCCTGCCGATTGGGCCAGGCAATCGCAGGCGTACGTCGACAAGGTTAACACCGATGGCCCGGATGTCGCCTCGCGCAAGGCTTCGCAGATGGCGCTGGATGCGTTCGGCCCGCTGTTGCCGGAGATGATCGGCGGCTCGGCCGACCTTGCCGGTTCCAACCTCACCATGTGGAAAGGCAGCAAGAGCGTCACCGGCCTCGATGGCAACTACGTGCATTACGGCGTACGCGAATTCGGCATGAGCGCGATCGCCAATGGCTTGGCGCTACATGGCGGTTTTATTCCGTACGACGGCACCTTCCTGGTGTTCTCCGACTACGCCCGCAACGCGGTGCGCATGAGCGCGCTGATTCCCGCGCACGCCATCCACGTGTACACGCACGATTCGATCGGTCTTGGCGAAGACGGCCCCACGCATCAGCCAGTGGAACATCTGGCTTCGCTGCGCCTGATTCCGAACAACCGTGTGTGGCGCCCCTGCGACGCGGTGGAATCGGCGGTGGCGTGGAAGGAGGCGATCGAGCACAAACATGGCCCTTCATGCCTGATCTTCTCGCGCCAGACCCTCAAGCATCAGCAGCGCACCGCGCAGCAGCTGGCCGATATCAAGCGCGGCGGCTACGTGCTGCTCGATCCGGCTGATACGAAATTCAAGGCGATCCTGATCGCCACGGGTTCGGAAGTGGAACTGGCCATGGAAGCGGCGCGCACGCTCGCCCAGCAGAACGTGCCGGTGCGCGTGGTGTCGATGCCCTGCAACGAAGTGTTCGATGCCCAGCCGCTGGAATACCGCGAAGGCGTGCTGCCCGGCTGGTGCCGTGCGCGCGTGGCGGTGGAAGCGGCCAGCGCCGATTTCTGGCGCAAGTACGTGGGCCTGGACGGCGACGTGGTGGGCATGACCAGCTTCGGTGCTTCGGCGCCGGCGCCGGCGTTGTTTGAGTACTTCGGTTTCACTGTGTCGCATGTGGTGGACGCGCTGAAACGCGTAGTCGGTTGATGCATGGCTTCACCCTCTCCCGGCCGGGGAGAGGGTGAAGCTACTTATGCACTCGCCAGCGTGGTGACCACGCCAAACGCTATTGCCATCACCGCCGCCACCGCCACGCACGCGCTGCCGATACGAATGCGCCGTGCATCCACGCGTGGAATCAAGCGCCACAAGGCGATCACGCCGACCAGCATCGACAGCGCCAGGGACATCCGGAACGTGCCGTTTGCGATCAAGGGCGCCAAGGGCGGTCGCGTAATGCCGAGGTGTGCCGCAACGGCCGCGCTGACCAGCAGCGTAAACAGGCTCCAGACCAGGCAGGCAAGATACGTGCGGTTGAACACCACCGGTGCGCCTTCGCTCCAGCGCAGCACGATCCATGCGATCACGCTCGGCACCACCGCGCCGATGCTGCCGAACAGCACCCACCAGATCAGGCTGCTGACCAGGGCGAGAAAACCTGTCATGGTGTTTCCTTCAAGCCGATGCGGTTCAGCAGTTTATCCATCAGCCACGCCGGGCCAACCAGCAGGTAGGCCAGATCGGTAAAGAAGCTGGGCCGCCTGCCCTCGAAGACATGGCCGATGAACTGCCCGAGCCATGCTGCCACGAATACGCATACGGCCAGCCAGCGCATCGACATCGGTCCAAGCCGCTCGAATACGCCAGCGCAGATCAGCGCGAAGATCGCCAACGCCACCAGCAAGGCGGCGCCCAAACGATGCGAACGTTTCCAATACCAGGCAAACGCCAGCACGATCGCGAACACGGCCCATGCGCCGGGGCGCAACAGCGTGGCCGGCACCGGTATCGTCCACAGCAGCGCGAGCACGCTCCACACGATCAGCGGTACGCAGATCCAATGCAGCAGTCGATTGGTGGGGTGCTGGTGATCCTGGCTGTAGCTTTCGAGCCAGTCGTGCATGCTGCGTTGACTGTGCTCGATGGCCATCAGTGCGTAGCGCTCCTGGAAAAAAGATTGAGCACCAGCACGCCCGCCACGATCAGCCCGATGCCGGCGATACCGGCAAGGTCGAGCTTCTGCTTGTACAGCACTACGCCGATCAGCGCGATCAAGGCCGTACCCGCGCCCGACCAGATCGCATACGCAACCCCGAGCGGCACGCTGCGCAGGGCAAGGCTCAGGCAGTAAAACGCGGTGCCGTAGCCGGCGATCACCACGATGCTGGGCATCAGCTGGCTGAAGCCGTTGGACGCTTTCAGCGCACTGGTGGCGATGACCTCGGCGACGATCGCCACGCCAAGATAAGCCCAGGCATGCATGCCTTTAATCCAGGGTGATGCCGGCCAGGCGCTGTAATGCCTCGGCATATTTGGCCGAGGTGCCTGCGATCACTTCGGCGGGTACGCGTGGACCCGGCGCTTGCTTGTTCCAGTCCAGCGTTTCCAGATAGTCGCGCACGAATTGCTTGTCGTAGCTGGGCGGGCTGATGCCCACGCGATACTGATCGGCCGGCCAGAAACGCGAAGAATCGGGCGTGAGCATTTCGTCCATCACGTAGAGCTTGCCGTCTTCGTCGGTACCGAATTCGAACTTGGTGTCGGCGATGATGATGCCGCGTTCGGCTGCACAAGCCGCCGCCCACTTGTAGATGGCCAACGTCGCATCGCGCACTTGCTCGGCCAGTTCCTTGCCGACGGCGTCGATCACTGCATCGAAGCTTACGTTTTCGTCGTGGTCCCCCACGGCGGCCTTCGTCGATGGGGTGAAGATGGGCTCGGGCAGCTGCTCGGCCTGGCGCAGTCCGGCGGGCAGCGTGATGCCGCACAGCGAGCCGGTCGCCTGGTAATCCTTCCAGCCCGAGCCGATCAGGTAGCCGCGCGCGATGGCTTCCACCGGCACCGGCTTAAGCCGCTTAGTGACCACGGCGCGCTTGCGGTACAGCGCAACGTCCGTACCTGGCGGCAGTACTTCCTCCAATGGCGTGTGCAGCAGGTGGTTGGGCACGATGTGCGCGGTCTTGCCGAACCAGAAATTGGAAATCTGCGTGAGCATCTCGCCCTTGCCGGGAATCGGATCGGGCAGCACCACGTCGAAGGCGGAGAGGCGATCGGTCGCCACGATCAGCAGGCGGTTGCCCGACAGCGCGTAAACGTCGCGCACCTTGCCGCGATGGATCAGCTCCAGGCCGGGCAGGTTCGATTGCAGCAGAGTGGTGGGCACGGTGCGCTCCAAGGGTCTGACGAGCCCGCTATTGTACCGGTCACCACTGCTAGAATCGGCAGCTTTGATGCCTGTGTGCTTCCGATGCGATTCGTATTGATCGCGGCACTCGGTTTGACCTGTGCCCTGCCAGCGCTCGCCGCCGATTTGCCGCCCAAGCCGCTGCGGCTGGGTTTGTGCGCGGCTTGCCACGGTGAAACCGGCATGGCGCAGATCCCTGGCGCGCCCAATCTGGCGGGCCAGCGTCTGGATTATCTGCGCAAGGCGCTCAAGGATTACCGCGACGGCACGCGCGACGTACCGCTGATGCGTGCCGCCATCGGCCCGCTCAGCGACGCGGAGCTGGATCAGCTGGCGCGCTGGTACAGCGCGCAGACACCGCAATCACAGGCACGGGGCGCCGCCCATCCATGAGTTACACCTACACCTTCTGGTTCGCCATGGTGGGCCTGTTGCTTGGCCATGGCTTCGTCGGCATGGGCGTGGGCGCCATCGTCGGCTTCGTGCTCGATAACTTGCGCTACAGCCAGCGGCGTGCGGCGACGCCGGAGGCCGGCGGCTACGTCACGCCGCTGTTTGCCTTGCTGGGCGCGATTGCCAAGGCCGACGGCCGCGTATCGGAAGCGGAAATTGCCGTCGCCGAACGTCTCATGGCGCGCATGGGCCTGGATGCGAACGAACGCCAGCAGGCGATCCACGCCTTCAACCAGGGCAAGCAGCCCGAGTTCGACGTCACCGGTCCGATCCACGCGTTACGGCAATGGGTGGGCCTGCGTCGCGATCACGCGTTTCCGCTGCTCGACGTGGTGATCGAAACAGTGCTGGCCGAAGGCAGCCCGTCGCCGGAAAAAATGGCCATCCTGCGCCAGCTCGCCTTCGCCCTGCGCATCAGCGACATGGAGCTGATGGCGCTGATGGCCATGAAGGGCTACGTGTGGCAGGGGGGCGCCGGTACACGCGGGCGCGGCTACGGCGGCAGCGGCTATGTGCCGCCGCAGCGGAACACGCAAGGGCCCGATCCCTATGCCGTGCTCGGCATCACCCGGGACGCCGACGAACGCGCCATCAAGCGCGCCTACCGCAAGCTGATTTCCGAACACCATCCCGATCGCCTGGGCGATCTGCCGGACGAGATGCGCAAGCGCGCCGAGGCGCGCGCCAGCGAGATCAATGCGGCCTACGAGCGGATCAAGGCGGAGCGGGGCTTCAAGTAAAGCAGGAACGACGCATGCGCGCGGCCCGGTAGAATGGCTTTCGGCATTCCCCCTTCGCAGCCTTCAAGCCATGAGCAAACAACCCGCAGTCATCGCACCCTCCATCCTCTCCGCCGACTTCGCACGGCTGGGGGAAGACACCGCCAAAGTGCTGGCCGCCGGTGGCGACTGGGTGCATTTCGACGTGATGGACAACCATTACGTGCCCAACCTCACCATGGGCCCGATGGTGCTGAAGGCCTTGCGCGACTACGGCATCGCCAAGCCGATCGACGTGCACCTGATGGTGAAGCCGGTGGACCGCATCGCGCCGGATTTCGCCAAGGCGGGCGCCAGCCTGATCAGCTTCCACCCGGAGGCCTCCGAGCATGTGGACCGCACCATCGGCATGATCAAGGACGCCGGATGCCAGGTGGGCCTGGTGTTCAACCCGGCCACCCCGCTGCACTGGCTCGACCACGTGCTGGACAAGCTCGACCTGGTGCTGATCATGTCGGTCAATCCTGGCTTCGGCGGACAGAAATTCATCCCCGAGGCGCTGGAGAAACTGCGCCGCGTGCGCCGCCTGATCGACGAAAGCGGCCGCCCCATCCGGCTGGAGATCGATGGCGGCGTCACGGCAGACAACATCGCCGACATTGCCGCGGCCGGCGCCGATACCTTCGTGGCCGGCTCGGCCATCTTCGGCGCGCCTGATTACGCAGCCGTGATCGGCAAGATGCGCGCGGCCATCGGCTGAGTCGTTACGCCTGACAAAAGAAACCCGGCACAGGGGGAAGTCTGTGCCGGGCTGGAGGGGCGTCGAAATGACGCTAGAGGAGACACCATCGGCAGCTGCAGCCTGCACGCGGCTGAAAGACGGGAGGCTCGGCCGTCAATCAGCCCACGGCGAGTTCCACGGCAATGGACTATGCACCTGCCATGTATTCCGACCGGGGTGTTTTCCAATGGTTCCCGGCGCGCTGCAAATTCTCCAGCAAAAAAAAATCCCCTCCGGGGGGTGGGAGGGGAAGACATGCCAGAGGAACGGCATTGACACGGAAAATCGCGGGTTTGCGTCTATCTGATGCCTGCCGATGGAGTGGCGCGACCGATGCCCATCCTTGCTGCACCGGTCGCGCCCATGCCTTCCACGGCAAATCGCAGCGTCGGCGCTCAGTGCAGGCTCATCAGGATCGCCAGCAGCAGGGAGCCCAGGGCCAGCACCACGCGCAGCGGTTCGAAGCTGCGCAGTTCGGCGTTCGGGTCGATGGAAGGATCTGCGCGCATGGCTAAGCTCGGGGTTGGTGTGGCGTTGGAGCTATCAAACACCCGGCCCGGGGCCGGCGCGCGACACCTCAAGGGCGTGCGGCCGATGGAATGTGGCAGAACGCGGGCAAGCTGCCTGCCAGGCTTGCGCTGGCAACACCCGGCATAGCACCCTGCGCCATCCTTAGAGGAATCCACATGGGACGCAGCATCGCCATCGTCGAAGACGAACCCCTTATTCGCGCCAATTACGTCGAGGCGCTCAACCGCTTCGGTTATGACACCCGCGGCTACGGCTCGCGGCAGGAGGCTTCCAACGCCTTCGCCATCCGCCTGCCGGAGCTTGTAATCATCGACATCGGCCTGGGTGACGAGCCGGAGGGCGGTTTCGACCTGTGCCGCGAGCTGCGGGCGAAATCGGCCACGCTGCCGATCATCTTCCTTACCGCGCGCGACTCCGACTTTGACGTGATTTCCGGCCTGCGCCTGGGTGCCGACGATTACCTCAGCAAGGACACCAGCCTGCATCAGCTGGCGGCGCGCATCGCGGCCTTGTTCCGCCGGATCGAGTCGCTGAAGGCGCCGGCCTCCAGCGAAACCGTGATCGGGCACGGGCCGCTCAAACTGGAATCCGAACGCATGCGCGTCACCTGGAGCGGCGTGGAAGTGCCGCTCACCGTGACCGAGTTCTGGATGGTCCACACCCTGGTGCGTTTCCCCGGCCACGTGAAGAACCGCGACCAACTGATGCGCGAAGCGGAGCTGGTGGTGGACGACGCCACCATCACCTCGCACATCAAGCGCATCCGCAAGAAGTTCATCGCGGTGGCGCCGGAGTTCGATGCCATCGAAACCGTGCACGGCGTCGGCTACCGGTGGCGTCCGTGATGCGGCGTCTATGGCTGCTGTTGCTGCTGGGTGTGCTGGCGCCGTGGGTATCGGCCAAGGGCATCCCTGCGCAAGGCGTGGCGGTGCATGGCAACGCCGATGGCAACACGCCCGGCTGGACGATCAACACCGAGCTGCCCACTGGCTGGACCCAGGATTGCTGCATGTACGCCCGCGGCATTGGCGTCAACCTGGTGCTTTACCAGGGCGAATGGACCGGCAAGCCGGAGCGCGTGATGGTGCTCAACGTCTGGCCGGCCAAGCAGCCGACGCTCGCCATGGAAATGCAGGACGATCGCCAGCGTTACCTGCAGTCGGATCCGCACGGCAAAGCCGATGGCTTTCCGGTCACGAGCCCGCGCTCGATCGCCTGCCAAGGCGTACTCTATCAAGGTTCCGATCACCTCGATGACGTGGTGGTGTTCTGCGATCCCGGCAAGGCTGGCGGCATTCGCTACAGCTGGTCGATGACGGTCAGCGCCACCGATCCGCACCGGCAGGCGCTGCTCGATACGTTCAAGCAAGTGGTGCAGCGCTCCCGCTACGCCACCTATGTCCAGGGTCCGGCAGCGGCGCATACGAACGCCACGCCGTAGGCCGTGCGTGCAAACCGGTATCGTTGAAGCATGAGCCTGCGCCAACAACTGCTGCTGGTTGCCTTGTGCACGCTGGCCTTGCCGATTGCCGGCTGGTTGTACGTGCGGCAGATGGAAACCCTGTTGCGCCAGGGGCAGGAGCAGGCCTTGACCGCGACCGCCGCGGCGGTCGCGCGCAGCCTTGCCGTCACCGACGTGCCGCTGCCGCAGCCAGGTAACGGTTGGTATGTGCAGCAAGCGGTGAATCCGATCGTCGTCGATGGCTACGGCGACGATTGGGCGCCGATGACGCCGTGGAGCCAATCGCTCGGCAAGCAGAACAAGTTGTTGCTGGCGGAAGACGACAACGGCTTCTATCTCTACATCGATGTGCGCACCGCACGCCGCACCCGCGCCGATGCGGGCGATGTCAATGCGCTTTCGGCCGACCATGTGGTGCTGGAGTTGCTGCAGGGCGAGCAGCACCGGCGCTATCTCATCGCCAGCGCCGCACCCGGCGCATTCACGGCGCTGACGCTCGATCCTCCCGCCGGCGATCTGCCGGACCGGATCATCGGCCAGTGGCAGGAAGACGGCAGCGGCTATCACGCCGAACTGCGCCTGCAACGCGGGCTCGGATTGAGCGCGCTTGGCGTTGGCGTCTATACCGCAGCAGATGGTGGTGACCCGCTCGCGGCGGATGTTCGTCCGCTGTGGCGTTACTCGGCCGATCTCTCGCAGGAACTCGCGCAACTGGCGCCAAGCGGCACGCGCGTGCGGCTGGTTACCCCGGAGGGCTGGCTGCTTGCGCAAAGCGGCCGCCTGAAGACGTCCGGGCCGCAGCCGAGCTGGTGGTCGTCGGTGATCTATCACTGGCTGCTCGCCAATCCGCTGGAGCAAGCCGAGGCATGGACCAGCGATGCGCCGCGCCTGGATCTGCCGGAAGTTAAAACCGCCCGCGACGGCCAGCCGGCGACCGTATGGCGCCAGGGCGAAGAGCGCGACAGCGTGGTGTTGGCGACGGCGGTGCCGGTGGAACGCGGCCAGACGGTGGTGGGCGTATTGCTGCTGGAGCAGGCCAGCCGCGCCGTGCCCTTGCTGGCCAATCGCGCCTTCCTGAGCCTGCTGGCGACCAGCTTCGGCGTGATGCTGCTGGCTGGCGCCATTCTGCTGTTCTTCGCCACGCGCCTCAGCCTGCGCCTGGGCCGCCTGCGCGATGCCGTGGAGCGTGCGCAAGTCAATGACGGCCGTCTGGACGGCCAAATGATCCAGGGTCATTTCCCCATGGCCGAATCGGAAGACGAGATCGGCGACCTGGCCCGCAGTTTCCAGAACCTGTTCGAAGCGGTGGGCGGTTACACCGATTACCTGCGCACGCTGGCCTCGAAGCTTTCGCATGAACTGAATACGCCGTTGGCGATCGTCAAATCCTCGCTCGATAACCTTGAACACGCCGAACTCTCCGACGAAGCGCAGCCTTATCTGGCACGCGCCCGCGATGGCGTGGCGCGCCTGGGCACCCTGGTGCGCGCGATGAGCGAAGCCAGCCGGATGGAGCGCGCCATTGCCGCCGCCGAGCCGGAAGACGTCGACCTGGTGGACGTGGTAGGCGGATGCGCCGAGGCCTACCGGCCGCTGGCCGGCTCGCGCCAACTGGAATGTGTGCTGCCCGATCAGGCCGTGCATCTGCATGGCGCTCCCGAGCTGATCGCGCAGGCGCTGGACAAACTCTTCGACAACGCGCTTTCGTTCACTCCTGCCGACGGCTGGCTGAGGCTCAGCCTGCGTCCGCTCGACGGCGGCGCGGAGATCGAGCTGGCCAACCAGGGGCCGCCGCTGCCGGCCGCCATGCAGGGACGGCTGTTCGACTCGCTGGTCAGCCTGCGCGACAAGGCCACGCCGGGCGATGCGCCACATCTCGGTCTCGGCTTGTACGTGGTGCGGCTGGTGGCGGAGCGCCACGGCGGCGTCGCTTCGGCGCGGAATCTGGAGGACGGCAGCGGCGTGGCTTTTCGCCTGCAGCTCTACGGCATGCCGAGACAGCGGCTCGCCGGTTGAATCGGCCCGGGCGAGGCGGGCGGCCTCGTCTCCAACTTCACAAGGGCCTTGCTGAAATCGCCGCACCGCGCACCGGCGCAGTGGAAGCTCGTCGCATGAATGCCCCTCGATGCAAGCCGCTCCCCCACGCAGGGAGGAGAAAAGCCACGGCCAACCTATACAATCTCCCCTTTCTGCGTTTCACGGACGTTCCACACGTGATTTCCCGCGACGAATTCAATGCGCTGGCAGCGCAAGGCCACACCCGCATCCCGTTGGTGCGCGAAGTGTTCTCCGACCTGGATACGCCGCTATCGGTGTACCTCAAGCTGGCCGACGGCCCGTACACCTTCCTGTTCGAATCGGTGGAAGGCGGCGCCACCTGGGGACGCTATTCGATCATCGGCCTGCCGGCGAAACGCATCTATCGCCTGCGCGGGCACGAACTGGAAGTGGAAGACGCAGGCGAAATCGTCGAGCGCCGCCATCTGGACGACCCGCTCGCCGAGATCGAGCAACTGCGCCAGCACTACCACGTACCGCGCCTGCCGCAGCTGCCGGCGTTCAGCGGTGGCCTGGTCGGTTATTTCGGCTTCGAGACCATCGGCTACATCGAGCCGCGGCTGGCGCAATGGGATCGCCCCGACGAACTCGGCACGCCCGACGTGCTGCTGATGCTGGCCGAAGAGGTCGCCGTCTTCGACAACCTCAAGGGGCGCCTGTACCTGATCGTGCATGCCGATCCCGCGCAGCCGCAAGCCTATGCGCATGCGCAGCGCCGGCTCGATGCGCTTACCCATCGCCTGCGGCAGGGCGGCGCGGCCTATCCTCAATTGACGCAGTCGACTGCGCTCGACGAGAGCGATTTCAAATCCTCCTTCACCCGCGAAGCGTTCGAGGCGATGGTGGAGCGTGCGAAGGAATACATCCGCGCCGGCGACATCTTCCAGGTGGTGCCTTCGCAGCGTTTGAGCGTCGGCTTCAATGCGCGTCCGGTGGATGTGTACCGCGCCTTGCGCGCGATGAATCCGTCGCCTTACATGTATTTCGTAGACCTGGGCGATACGCAGATCGTCGGTTCCTCGCCGGAAATCCTGGCGCGCATGAAAGACGGCAAGGTGGTCGTGCGTCCGCTCGCCGGCACGCGCAAGCGCGGCGCCACGGAAGAGGAAGACCGCGCGCTCGAAGCAGAACTGCTGGCCGATCCCAAGGAGCGCGCCGAGCATGTGATGCTGATCGACCTGGGTCGCAACGACATCGGCCGCATCAGTGAAACGGGGACGGTCGAGGTCAACGAGTCCTTCGTGGTCGAGCATTACTCGCACGTCATGCACATCGTGTCGCAGGTGCAGGGTACGGTGAAACCCGGTCTCAGCTATATGGACGTGCTCAAGGCCACCTTCCCGGCCGGTACGCTCAGTGGCGCGCCGAAGATCCGCGCCATCGAGATCATCCAGGAACTCGAACCCTACAAGCGCAACATCTACGCCGGTGCGATCGGCTGGATCGGCTGGTGGGGCGACGCGGACACCGCCATCGCCATCCGCACCGCCGTGATCCAGGGCGGCCGCCTGCACGTGCAGGCCGGCGCGGGCATCGTGTATGACTCCGATCCCGCTTCCGAGTGGGAAGAAACGATGAACAAGGGGCGCGCGCTGTTCCGCGCCGTGGCGCAGGCAGCGAAGGGGTTGTGACATGCAAAGCATCGTTCGTGGCTGCGTTGCCGTGCTGTTGACGCTTGCTTGTGCGTCGCCGCTGGCCGCGCGCGAATCATCACCAAACTGGCCGGATACGCCGATGGGCCGCACCCAGGCGCTGGCCGAATTGCAGACCTTGAATGCGCAACTGCTCAGCCACCCAAGCGCCACGCTGACGCTGGAGCAATGGTGCGCCGCGCACCATCTGGCGCCGGAGGCCAAGGTCGTCGCTCACCGGGTACGCGGGGAAGAGAAACCGTTGCCCGAGGGCGCACGCGCCTTGCTCGACATCGGCCTTAACGAGCCGGTGCGCTATCGCCGCGTGGCATTGAGCTGCGGTGAAGTCGTGTTGTCCGACGCAGACAACTGGTACGTACCCTCGCGCCTGACCGCAGATATGAACAAGCAGCTGGACACTTCCGACGTGCCGTTCGGCAAGGTCGTGCAAGCGTTGCATTTTCGCCGCCAGACGCTCTCTGCCGACTTGTTATGGTCACCGCTGCCGCAGGGCTGGGACAGCGGCGCACCGCTACCGCCTCCCAGCGACAAGCCGCTGATGATGCCGGATCACGTGCTGCAGCATCGTGCGGTGCTGTACACCGGCGATAACCGGCCTTTCAGCCTGGTCGTCGAAAGCTATACCTCGCATGTGCTCGCTCGTCCTTGAGCTGCCGGGCTGATCCAGCAGCTCAGGCAATCGGGACCGGTCCAAGCGCGACAACGCTGGCGGCTACGGTTTGCGTCACGCGCAGGAGTGCCTCGACCAGGGCTTCGTCCACGTCAAGGTCTCCTTCGTATTCGGCCAGATTGCGCTTGCGATGCGCCTGATCCAGCACCCGCCACTGCGCCGCTTTTAACCCTAGCGTGTGAACCAGGCACTGGAATACGTGATAGCGGCTCTCCGAACGGTAGCCATGCCAACGCAAGGCAGCCAGCGACAGGGCGTGTGCGGCGTTATAGGCGAGATCGAATCGGCTCTCCAGGCTCAGGGAGAGATTACCTGCGTCGGTCAAGCGTATTTGGCCCGAGCGAACGAGCCCGTCGAATTCGGCTTGTGCGGGCGGCTCGAGCTTCAACTGGCCGATGCGCACCAAATTATCCAGCGGCGATGAAGTCATCCTTGTTTCCCATCAAGGGGATGGTCTCTCCAGCTAACAGTTTAACCAGGAAGGGGTTGCGCCGTTCGAGTCGTTTGCGGAATTCGCCACCTGTATACAGAGTGGGATTGATCGGGCGGCCCAGGCGTTTTTCGGCGGGCGTGAGCGCTTCGTAGATTTCTTCGAGCGTCAAATCGTCGGAAATCAGCAGCAGGTCGAAATCACTGCGCGCCGTGTCGCGGTGGGTCGCCGTGGACCCATACAAGAGGGCAAGTTGTACTTTGTTCGCCATGGAGCCGAGTGCATCGCGCAAAATGTCGGCCGGCCCAAGCAGCTTGCCTACGATCCCGCATAGCTCGGCGAACACGGGAGAGCTTGAATTGGCCTGGTAGTGTTTCTGGTTGCCTAGCGTGCTCTGCACGATCAGCCCGCTCTGCTGCAGGCGTTCCAGTTCACGCTGCACGGCGCCTCGCCCCCCGTCGGCTAGTTCGATCAGCTGCTGCGTAAAGAAACTGCGCTGAGGCTGGCCGAACAGCAGGGCAAGAACGCGCTGTTGGGTCGTGGTGAACAAGGCATCGGCCACGCTGATGCGCGCATGCGCCGCCGCACTTGCAGCGCGCCTGCGAACGTTGGAAATGGTGCGCTTGTTAGTCTTGTTACCCATTTTGGGTAATTAAATACCCAAAATGGGTATATAGCAAGCGGCTGTAATCACCGATTGCTGCGCTGCCGCGATTCCCCCCGCTACAATGGCTGACGCTTGCTGTGCGGCCTGGGCGTCCAGAGTCCATGCAGGAGCTCGTGAAGTGCGGAATGTCCAGCGAATCCGAGAGTTAAGCCTGCCATGCTCCTCATGATCGACAATTACGACAGCTTCACCTTCAACCTCGTGCAGTACCTGGGCGAGCTGGGGCAGGAGGTGAAGGTGGTGCGCAACGATGCGCTGGACGTGGCGGGCATCCGCGCGTTGAAACCCTCGCACATCATGATTTCGCCCGGCCCGGGTACGCCGGACGACGCGGGCATATCGCTCGCCGTGTTGCGCGAGCTGGGCACGGAGACTCCGGTATTCGGCGTGTGCCTGGGACACCAGGCTATCGGCCAGGCGTTCGGCGGCAAGGTGATTCGCGCCAAGCAGATCATGCATGGCAAGACGTCGCCGGTGCGCCATCTGGGCAAGGGCGTGTTTGCGGGCTTGCCCGATCCGTTCGAGGCGACGCGTTACCACTCGCTGGTGGTGGAGCAGGCGAGCTTGCCCGATTGCCTGGAAATCACCGCCTGGACGGAAAACCCGGACGGCTCCATCGACGAGATCATGGGGCTGCGCCACAAGAGTCTGCCGGTCGAAGGCGTGCAATTTCATCCCGAGTCGATCCTTACCCAGTACGGCCATGACCTGTTGCGGAACTTCCTGGGTTTGCCGCTGCAAAAGCTCGCCGCATGACGGGACGCGCCATCACCATCACCCCGCAGGAAGCCTTGCAGCGGACGATCGAGCATCGCGAGATTTTCCACGATGAAATGATCGCGCTGATGCGCCAGATCATGGGCGGCGAGGTGAGTCCGCTGATGACGGCCGCGATCATCACCGGTTTGCGTGTGAAGAAAGAAACGGTGGGCGAGATCACCGGTGCGGCGCGGGTGATGCGCGAGCTGTCGGCGAAAGTGGAGGTTCCAGCGCATCCGCATTTCCTGGATATCGTCGGCACCGGCGGCGATGGGGCATCGAGCTTCAATATCTCCACCGCCGCGATGTTCGTAGCCGCCGCCGCCGGTGCGCGCATCGCCAAGCACGGTGGCCGCAGCGTGTCGTCCAAATCGGGCAGCGCGGACGTGCTCGAGGCGCTGGGCGCGCGCATCGATCTCACGCCTGCGCAGGTCGCGCAGTGCATGATCGAGACGGACATCGGCTTCATGTTCGCGCCCAACCATCATCCGGCGATGAAGGTGGTCGCTCCCGTACGCAAGGAAATGGGCGTGCGCACGCTGTTCAACATCCTGGGGCCGCTTACCAACCCCGCCGGGGCGCCGAACATCCTGATGGGGGTTTTTCATCCGGATCTTGTCGGCATCCAGGTACGCGCCTTGCAGGCGCTGGGCGCGCAGCATGCCTTGGTGGTGTGGGGGCGCGACGGCATGGACGAGATCTCGCTGGGCGCTTCCACCTTGGTGGGCGAACTGCGCGACGGCGAGGTGCACGAGTACGAAGTGGAGCCGGAAGACTTCGGCCTGGCCATGGCCTCCAGCCGCAACCTGCGGGTGGAAAATGCCGAGGAATCCAAGGCCATGCTGCTGGATGCCCTGGGCAACCGCCATGGCGTGCCGCACGACATCGTCTGCTTGAACGCCGGCGCCGCCTTGTACACCGCTGGCGTGGTCAAGAGCATCGCCAGTGGCATCGAATTGGCCCGGGCGACCATCGCCAGTGGCGCTGCACGTGCCAGAATGGACGCGTTCGTCGCGGCCACCCGGCGGCTGGCCGAGGGTTGACCCGGTCGCGACTTTGCCCTTTTCTTAAGTTCCCTACCGTGCCGATCAGAAGCCCATGACCGACATTCTTCAACGCATCCTTGCCCGCAAGGCGGAAGAGCTCGCCGAGCGCAGCGCCAAGTTGCCGCTGAAAGAATTGTCCGCACGCGTGGCGGACATGCCCGATACGCGCGGCTTCGCGGCCGCAATCGAGGCAAAGATTGCAGCGGGCGATTCGGCGGTGATCGCCGAAGTGAAGAAGGCCAGCCCAAGCAAGGGCGTCATCCGCGCCGATTTCGATCCGGTAACGATCGCGCGCAGCTACGAGCTGGGTGGCGCGGCGTGCTTGTCCGTGCTTACGGACAAGGATTTTTTCCAGGGCAGCGAGGATTTCCTGCGGCAGGCACGCGCTGCGTGTTCGCTGCCGGTGCTGCGCAAGGATTTCGTGATCGATCCTTACCAGGTGTATGAGGCGCGCGCGATCGGCGCCGATTGCATCTTGTTGATCGTGGCCGCGCTGGGTGATGCCGCGCTGCTGGAGCTGTCGCTGCTGGCGGCGGAGCTTGACCTGGACGTGCTGTGCGAAGTACACGACGCGGAAGAACTGGAGCGCGCGCAAGCCGTGCCGGTCCCGCTGATCGGGGTTAACAACCGCAACCTGCGCACCTTCGAAACCACGCTCGAGACGACGCTGCAGCTGCAGCAGTTGATGGAGTACGACCGTATCCTGGTCGCCGAATCGGGCATCCACACCCCTGAGGACGTGGCGCTGTTGCGCGATGCGGGCATCAACGCCTTCCTGGTCGGCGAAGCGTTCATGCGCGCGGCCGATCCGGGACAGGCACTGAAACGGTTATTCAATACGCACTGATCATGTTTACAGGGGAAATGACTCACGCGGCAGCGGATGCTGACGGTGGCGCCGAGGCGTCCCGCACGGTGTTGTTCGATTTTGATGGCGTGCTGTTCCAGGGCGATGCCTTCGAGCAATTCATCCGGCATCGCTACGCCCAATCCGCGATCTACAAGACGCTGGCGCTCGTGACCATGCCGTGGTGGCTGCTTTGCGGCCTGTTTTCCCGCCGGCGTGCAGCGTGGGCGCTCAGTCACGTGGCCTTGTGTGGCTTGGGCGCGCAGCGTTACCAGGCCGCTGCCGAGGCTTTCGCCGATCAGCTCGTGCGCCGGCCGCGACAGTTCTATCGTGACGGCCTGGCTGCGTTGCGCCGGCATGTGGCGGAGGGCGACGAGGTGGTCGTCGTCACCGGCTGCGAGCGCATCCTGGTGACGCGCCTACTGAGTCAGTTGGGGTTGCCCGAACTGACCGTCTTCGCCACCCAGCTCAAGCCCGGTCTGTTCGGCATGCGGCTGCAGTTGCACAACGTCGGGCGCCGCAAGGTGCAGAACCTGGCAGCGAAGGGTGTGACCCGCTGGCGGCTGGCGTACAGCGATTCCTTCCAGGACATGCCGATGCTCAAGCAAGCCGGTGAGGCCGTGCTGGTGAACGGCACGCCCAAGCTGTGCAAGCGGGTGGAGAAGGCCTTGGGCCGGGCGGTCACGCGGGTGGCTTGGTACTGAATCTGCGGGGCTTGCGGGCGCGGCCTGGCGGAGATACGTTAGTGCTTACGTATTTGTCCTAAAGGCATGTTTCATGTACCTGGCGTCCCTGGGCAGGCTGGCACTCGGCAGCCGCCTGAAAGCTCTTAGCGATCACTTCTACGGCGCAGTCGACGAGGTCTACCAGACCCTGGGCGCCGGCATCGAGTCGCGCTGGCTGCCGGTGTTGCGCTATCTGTGGGATGTCGGCCCCAGCTCGGTGACGGAGGTGGCCGACGCCATCGGCCAGACCCACTCGGCGGTCAGCCAGCTCACCGACAAGCTGCTGCGCGCAGGCATGGTGCGGCGTCGCAAAGATCCTGCCGATGGCCGGCGCACCATGCTGGCGCTGACCGACAAGGCGCATGCCGCGCTCGCCGAGCTGGGGCCGATCTGGTGTGCGGTGCGCCGCGGCGTCGACAGCTCGTTGGAACAACATGCTCTGCAACTGCTGGAGGCCATTGCCGCATGCGAGCAGGCGCTGCAGCAACGCCCGGTGGCGAAGGCGATTCTGGCCGAGCATGCGGCGATCAAGGCGGCGCCGCTGGACATCGTGCCGTACGCGCCGGAGCTGCGCGAACACTTCTATCGGTTGAACGCGCAATGGCTGGAACGTTATTTCCGCATCGAAGAGGTCGACCGCATGGTGCTGAGCGATCCGGAGCGCTACATCCTGCAACCGGGCGGTGCGATTTTCTTCGCCCGGCTGGGTGAGGAGATCGTCGGCACCTGCGCCCTGCTGTGCGAATCCCCCGGCGTCTTTGAGCTCACCAAGATGGGCGTCGACGAAACGTTCCGCGGGCTAGGTGCGGGCAAACGCCTGCTGGATGCATGCATCGCCGAATTCCATCGGCGCGATGGCCAGACGCTGTTCCTGGAATCCAATAGCCGCCTCAAGCCAGCGCTGCGCATGTACGAGAAGGCCGGCTTTGTGCTGCAGCCTTCGGCGCGGCCAGGCTCGCATTACGAGCGTGCGGACGTGTACATGATTTACCAGCCGCGCACATGACCTGCTTCCTCTCCCCTGGCGGGGAGAGGTGTAGCCGCGCACGGCTCAGCGCGTGCCGCGCACCACGATCGTCTTGCCCGATACGTCGATCATGCCTTGCTCTTCGAGCTGCTTGAGCACGCGCCCCACCATTTCGCGCGAGCAGCCCACGATGCGGCTGACTTCCTGGCGGGAAATGCGGATCTGGGTGCCATCGGGGTGGCTCATCGCATCCGGCTCCTGGCAGAGGTCCAGCAGGGTGCGCGAGATGCGGTTGGTGACGTCCATGAAAGCCATGCGGCTGACCTGGCGCGAGGTGCGCAGCAGGCGGTGGGTGAGCTGGGCGCCGATGGCGAACAGGATCTTCGGGCATTCCTCGCGCAGCGGGCCTTCCATCAGCTGGAACAGGCGCTCGTAGCTGATCTCGGCCATCTCGCACGGCGTGCGTGTGCGCACCATCGATTCGCGCTGCGCCTGCTCCACGAACAGGCCCATTTCGCCGATGAACTGCCCGCGGCTGATGTACGCAAGGATCAGCTCACGGCCCTGCTCGTCTTCCGTGCAGACGGCCAGCGAGCCCTCGATCACGTAATAAAGCGTATTGGCGGGGTCGCCAGGGCGGATGATGGCGGTTTTGCCCGGGTAGCGGCGGCGGTGGCAGAGCCCGAGGAAACGTTCCATGGAGGCCGGGTCGGGCGCAAAGCCGAGCGGCGCCTGTGAACGTTCGAAGGCCTGTTGTAACTGGTATTTCAGTTGCACCACAGAAGTTTCCCCAAGCTGGTTGGTCTTGATGGCCGCCCATCCCGCGACCCGGTGTGAATCCATGCGCATCCCCTGCGACTTTCGCATTATGGCAAAGACATGTGAAGCAGAGGGATGATCCGAGGCACATCGCATAGGCGGCGTGATCGTCGGCCGCAGCCCGCCATGCAGTCTTGCACGTAGCCGATCGCTGTGCCGGCCCGGCCTGCGATACCGGAAGCATGCTTTCCGAGGTTCTGTTTTTCGGCAAATTGCCGCATACTTGGCAGTCTTCCGGACGACTGCAGCCGCTTTGCCATCGTTCGTACACAAGGGGCGTGCAGGATAAGGGTCCAGCACGCTTTTCAATCAGCGGGGACCCTTGTAGCTAACCCGCCTCACCTGTCGGCCGTGACCCGGCCATGGAGTGTCGCCGTGGTGAAACCTCTCCCGCGCCTGCGCCTGCAGGGCTTCAACAACCTTACCAAGGCCCTGAGCTTCAATATCTACGATATCTGCTATGCGGTGTCGGAAGACCAGCGCCAGCGCTACATCGAGTACATCGACGAGCAGTACGACGCCGATCGCCTCACGCAGATCCTCACCGACGTGGCCGAGATCATCGGTGCCAACATCCTCAACGTGGCCCGCCAGGACTACGACCCTCAGGGTGCTTCCGTGACCATCCTCATCTCCGAGGAGCCGGTGGTGGAGAAGCTCGGCCGCGACACCATTTCCGATGCCGTGGTGGCCCACATGGACAAGAGCCACATCACCGTCCATACCTATCCGGAAACGCATCCGCACAACGGCATTGCCACGTTCCGCGCAGACATCGACGTGGCCACCTGCGGCGTGATCTCCCCGCTGAAAGCGTTGAACTACCTGATCGACAGCTTCGAGTCGGACATCGTGGTGTGCGACTACCGCGTGCGCGGTTTCACGCGCGACGTGAAGGGCAAGAAGCACTTCATCGACCACAAGATCAACTCGGTGCAGGACTACCTGGCGCGCCACATCCGCCAGAAGTACGAGATGTTCGACGTGAACGTGTACCAGGAAAACATCTTCCACACGAAGATGCACATCAAGGACTTCGACCTCGATACCTACCTGTTCGAGGCGCACGCGGACGATCTCTCGTTCAAGGAGCGGCAGAAGATCGAGCAACTGCTGCGCCGGGAAATCGAGGAGCTGTTCCACGGACGCAACCTGATGTAACGAAAAAGCCCGCCGAAAGGCGGGCTTTTTTTGAGAAGGTGCGGTGAGAAGCATTAGACCCTGTACGCCACCGTCTTCATCACCATTGACGTCACATGCATCATCTGCGGAACCGGAAACGGCAGCTTGATGCCACCACGCTCCCGCGCATGCTGCGCATGGCGCACCTCGTCTTCCTGCATCTGTTTGAGCACCGCGCGTGAACGCTCATCCTGCGCGGGCAATTTGTCCATGTGTTCCGCCAGGTGCGCTTCCACCTGTTTTTCCGTTTCGACCACGAACCCCAGGCTCACCTTGTCGCCAGCCAGGGCTGCAAGTGCGCCGATGGCGTAGCTGCCGGCGTACCACAACGGATTGAGCAGGCTGGGTTGGCTGCCGAGCTCATGCAGGCGCTCGGCGCACCAGGCGAGGTGGTCGGTTTCCTCGCTGGCCGCTTCATGCAGGTGCGCGCGGTTTTCCTCTTTGCGCGCCAGTGCGGCCTGCCCGTCGTACAGGGCTTGGGCACACACCTCGCCGGTGTGATTGACGCGCATCAGGCCGGCGACGTGGCGGCGTTCCTTGTCGTCCAGCTCGGCGTCGGCGAAATGGTGGGCAGGAGAGGGGCGATGGGCTTCCGGCGTGCCGGCCACGGTTTCCAGGGCGCGTTCGACGCCGGCAAGCAGGCGGTCGAGTGGCGTAAGCGTACGTACGTTCATGACGGTATCCATTGCTGCGCAAGCAGGGTCAGCGGGTGCAGAGTCGGCAGGGCTGCATGTTTTTCTTCCAGTCCGGCCGCCAGGTGCAATCGGCAACCGATATTGGACGACAGAAGGCCGTGCACATCCAGCGTCTCCATCTGCATCAGCACGCTTTCGCGCAGTTGCGCTGCGCGTTCCGGAAACTGCAGCACGTGGCTGCCGGCCGCGCCACAGCAATAAGGCGGTGCAGGCAGGCGCGTCAGCTCCAACTGCGGGACGCGTTGCAGCAGTTTCAGCATGGCCGCATCGCTGCGTGCCACATTGGCTTGAGTACAAGGGACGTGCAACGCGAATCGGGCGGGCAGGGGGTGAAAGGACAACTCCTCGAGATGCTCGGCGAGCAGCTGATAGGGGTCATCCACGCGGACCTCCGGCAGGGCGCTGCGCAAGCTGCTCAGGCAGCCGGGGGTGACCGAGACCAGGCTATCCGCCCCCGTTTTCGCCCAGGCGTGCTGAACCCGCAAGGCTGCCGCTTCGCTCCCGTGTGTGGCGCCATCGTGCCGATCCAGCGCGCCGCAACAGAAGGCCGGCATGCGCACGACCTGGAATCCGGCGGCGGTCAGCAAGGTTTCCGCGGCGCGCTCGGCGTCTGCGTCCTGGACGCTGGCGGTGCAGCCGGGGAAGAGCGCCACGATGCCGGGTTTTCTCCCGGCCTTGCCTGGCGCGGGAGGGCTGGGGCTGGGTCTACCGTAGGTGCGTTGTCCAGGCGCCAAAGCCAGGGCTGCCCGCCAGGAAGCCGGCAGTGCCCGCCCGAGCCCACGGCTCGCTCCAGTCCAACGAGCCAGTCTTTGCAGCCATCGATTCAGCCTGGGCCGCTTCACGATTTCCAGCAAAATACGGGGCCGTTCCGGCGCGGGCCCCAGCAGGGCCCGGGTCTCGATCAGCAGCTCCTCGTACCTGACTCCCGCCGGGCAAACCCGCTCGCAACCGAGGCATCCCAGGCAGTGGTCCAGCGGCTCGCGCAGCGCGGCGCTGGCCGAGACCTGGCCACGGGCCAGGGCGGCGGCAATCGCGATACGCCCACGCGGCGACTCCGATTCATTGCCGTCCAGCGCATACGTAGGACACACGGGCAGGCAGAGGCCGCATTGCACACACTGGTCGGCCAGCACGGCGATGCGGTGTTGGGGGTTCTCAAGGGGCATGCTATCCATGCTATCATTCGCGACTCGCAGCTCCTCGTGGGCTTGCGCGACAGATGAAAGCTTCGCTATCATCTCGCGCCTTTATTCACCGATTCCGCTTACCGCCCTCCTGGCGGCAGACAGGTATTCCGAAATGAAAACGTTCAGCGCCAAGCCGGAAAGCGTCAAGCGCGACTGGTACGTGGTTGATGCCACGGACAAGACGCTCGGCCGCCTCTCGACCGAGATTGCGCGTCGCCTGCGCGGCAAGCACAAGCCCGAGTTCACCCCCCACGTGGATACCGGCGACTACATCGTCGTGATCAACGCTGAGAAGGTGGCCGTCACCGGCGCCAAGCTGGACGACAAGATGTACCACCGTTTCACCGGCTACGTCGGCAACCTCAAGACCACCAGCCTGAAAGATCTGCTGGCTACCCATCCCGAGCGCGTCATCGAGATCGCCGTGAAGGGCATGCTGCCGAAGAACCCGCTGGGTCGCGCCATGTACCGCAAGCTCAAGGTGTACGGCGGTGCCGAACATCCGCATACCGCCCAGCAGCCGCAGGCGCTGGAAATCTAAGGAAACATCATGGCGATTCAGCAGAATTACGGCACCGGCCGCCGCAAGACCTCCGCAGCTCGCGTGTTCCTGCGCAAGGGCAGCGGCCAGATCGAAGTGAACGGCAAGAGCCTGGACGATTTCTTCGGCCGCGAAACCTCGCGCATGATCGTGCGCCAGCCGCTTGAACTCACCCAGAGCAGCGACAAGTTCGACATCAAGGTCACGGTCGCCGGCGGCGGCATCACCGGCCAGGCCGGCGCCATCCGCCTCGGCATTGCCCGCGCCCTGATCGAGTACGACGAAAGCCTGAAGCCCCAGCTGCGCAAGGCCGGCTTCGTGACCCGCGACGCCCGCGAAGTCGAGCGTAAGAAGGTCGGTCTGCACAAGGCCCGTCGCGCCACCCAGTTCTCGAAGCGCTAATCCTCGCAAGAGGCAGCACTTCGACCGTCCGGTGCACGAGGTCAGAGCGCACCGCACGGCCAAGGTATTGGGAGATCGTCTAACGGTAGGACAACGGACTCTGACTCCGTTTATCTAGGTTCGAATCCTAGTCTCCCAGCCATACGCAAAAAGCCCGCCCAAAAGGCGGGCTTTTTGCGTATGGCTGGGAGACTTTCCGGAGTCGAACCTTCCGTTCGACAAATTCGTCTGGAACGAATTTGGACAGCGCGTAGCGCTGGCCCCGGAGCGCAAAGCGCGGAGGGGTGAGCCCCATGGATGGGGCGAACAATCCTGGGCTGCACGCGCATAACCAGCCCGCATTGAAGCGGGCTTTTTGCGTATGGCTGGGAGACTTTCCGGAGTCGAACCTTCCGTTCGACAAATTCGTCTGGAACGAATTTGGACAGCGCGTAGCGCTGGCCCCGGAGCGCAAAGCGCGCAGGGCTGGTGAGAATCCCAAAGGCTAATTGTTTAGCGCTGTCCCAAAAAGCCTCGGTAAAACGATTGAAGCAGGATTAATGATCGACCAGGGTCTCTGCGGTCCATCTCGGCCGCCAGCCGCAGGCTGCCGGTGGAATCTATTTCGGGCTCAAGGATATCTGTTATCACGGCTTTCGACCGTTCCTCACCGGGTTGCTCAAGGACGGCCCGAGCATCTGCGCCTAATAGCCATGCGCCTGCTGTGCTGTAATCGAATGCATCATCCAGGAGGCACGCAGCGTCACTGTACAGTCGTGGCTGATTGCCGGCATCGAGGTAGTTTTGCAGTACCAAATACAAATCGTAGGCATCTTTGCCTGGCGCATCGCGGCCACGCTCGAACCATGCAATAAGTTTCACGAGCATGAAAGCAGGAAGCGAGATGACGTTTAGAATTGAATCACCGGGCAAACGGACGCGTTCTGCAGATTCAAGTGCTTCGCGATAGCCAAGAACGTTCATGCTGACGGCGCGTTCGGGCGGCCACTCGATGTGCCGATTGATTCCTTCGACGCCGTCGAAGGGAAGGATGTCGACTGGCATACCATTTTTGTATAGCAATCGATGCATGGTTTTGTCTTGCGCAGTGAAATCCCCAGTCTTGATAAGTCGCGTTCTTACACTCTCAAAACTCATCCAATCCTGGGTCGCTAACGCAAAGTCGATATCCGCAGTACCGCGCGCGATTGCGATGCCGTAAGCATAAGTCAGTAGGATGTCGCGCGCTGTCGCTCCGACGACTAGGAGCGACATATCTCCCGTCTGAGCTTGTACAGCGCGTACGACCTCAGCTATGGGCTGCAAGCGCTGATCGCTACTTAAATCGATCAAGGATCGGCTCATAAAGTAACTTCGCCGTCTCTAAACATCGGGCATCACCAATCGCCAATAGATCTGCATATATGAGCAGCGTAGGTACGAGCCCTGGCTTTTCGTCTTCAAATGCCCAGAACCGACGAAGTATTTCTACATTGCCTTCAGCATTTGGGCGCAGTCGTTGCTCAAGAAGAAGGCGCGGGTCGATACGGTTCCCATAGAACGTCGCGGTTCCAGGCCTCAGATGCTGTGTGAGTTGGGCGGCAGCTGGTTCTCCGCCTAAAGCAAGATGGTAAAGCAGCGCGTTGTTTGTCGTAGCCCACTCCAGGGTCTCGGCGCGATAGCGCCCAAGAACAATTTTCGGTCGGAGTGTACGCGCGTATGCCTCTACCCACTGAGCGAGGAGTGCCTCGGCGTTTACCAAGCGGCGTCCATTTGGTCCGACAGTCGCCAGAAAACCTAGTCGCGGCAACTCCGCCATGACCCATCCAACAGTTCCGTGGGCCACCCCTGCCAACTTGGCGATTTCTCGATATGGAAGCGAAGTGCGTTGGGGAGCGCAAAGCAATGCAAACAATACTTGCAGACCGGTGAGTGTGAACGCACGTCCCGTAGTTGGTGCCGTCTCGGGCATGACTTGCGGGCGCTCGCCTTTCACCCATATTAGAAAGTCAGGCGTCGCGAGATAAGCGTTACCCGCCGCATCCATAAAAGCTACTTTGTGTTGACGCAGCTCGTCAGCAATGTTCGGCGTGACGTAGTCCGTCACGAGTATCGTTTCTGGGCCTTGCTGATGGAGCCGATGAACAACGGCACCCAAGGTCGCTGGTCGAAGGTTCTGTTTTGTCTCGACCCTATATCGTGCGTGGTGACCGCGATAGCGTATTTCAATAACAGCATCGACAGGTTGCCCGCCCTCAATAGCTTCTAAGGTAACTGTCTTCCCTTCGAGGCCATGCTTCTCTACTGCCTTCATGGCGGCAGCGAGGAGAGTATTTTCGCGTTGGTAACCTTTTTTGTCCATTTATAAGGATTGTCCACGTAGCGTGGACAGACGTCAATATTGGACGGGCGCTGCCTATCAGAAGGGCCTGTCCACAGAACGTGGACAAGTAAAATTATTGGACGAGCAAGACTTAACATGCACCCGAAAAATCTGACCCAACTGCGTCGGAGGGGAGGACGCCATTGCCGTGTTCCCACAAAGGTCCCATGATTGCTTGCGCCCACAACGCAGCTCACGAGCTTCGTAAGTCCTTGATTTTTGGGTGGTTGTTTCGAAACCTTGGAATTTGGACAGCACGTAGCGCTCGCCCCGGAGCACAAAGCAGCGGAGGGTGAGCCCGCATGGATGGGGCGAACAATCCTGGGCCGTACGCCATAACTGGCTCGCATTGAAGCGGGCTTTTTGCTTTGGGCTGGGAGGGGCCAAGAGGTGGACTTTGTTCGGCAATGAAGCTTAGGTCGCAAGCCCATACGCCAAACGACTGCAGTCTTCATCCTGCGCACCGACTTTCATCATGCTCTCAGCCCAAATGAAGTTACTGGCTTCCTTCGAAATGGTCTGGAGTCGCGAGCGTGCTGAGTCGAAACCAGGGGCCGAAACAAAGTCAGGTTCACTTTTGGTTCCGCGGGCTCTAGGTGAAGTGAACCTGACCCCGATCCGTGTGGACCCCGATCCGTGTGGCGCCTGGCAGCTGGCCTCACCCAAGCTCAGGTGGCCGAAGCCTTAGGGTTGACCCAAACCGGCATCTCGGACGTTGAAACCAGCGACCGCGGCCTGGAACTCCTGGTGGTTCGGGATTTGTTGAAGGTCTACGGGGCCGACTGGCTGGCGTTCGCGGCCGAGTCGGAACGGCGACTGGGGGCAGAGCCACAGCTGGCCAGTGCGCTGATTCGGAAGTCTCCGGAGAGTGGAGTTACTTCCTGAGCCAACACCGAGCGCCAGGCGTAACCGGCGCCCGCTGTCGGCTATTCATAACCTGCCGATCCTGAGGGCCTCGTTGCCATAATCATGGTGCGAATAAAATTCGCCTATTGCGAAAAAAATTCGCAAAGAGTAAGGTGCGCTTCAGGCACTAATGGGTCGACCTTATCCGCAAGGGTGGGGAGCTTCCCTCGCAAAAGTGGAATCTCGATGTTTGGGGTTCGTGGAGGTGATGAACCTCTGTCCTATCCGGGAGCCCGGGCCGTCAGGCCTGCGGGTCGCGGGTCGACGGTGAGATGGGCTCTCGGCGGTTAGGTGACGACGAGAGCGAGGATCTCGTCGTCACTGTGGAATGGAAGGGTGAAGAGCGCTGTCTGACCCGTCTTCGGGTTAGCGAGGGGATGTCAGGAATGGGTCCTGATGTCGAACTCGGAGACACCGATATGAGCATTACAAGTAGTGCCCGACAGCGTTCTTGGTGGAAGCAGTTTTTGCGGCGGTTGAAAAAGATGTTGTGTAGTCCGGTGGTGTTTCGTTGGTGCCTCATGGCCCTTCGAATATCAGAAGCTCTACGGCATTGGTTCAATCGGTAGGCGGGACAGCGACCACACACCCTTCTTCTCCAAATGTTGAGGAGATGATGATGATTAACAGAGCACTTCGCCTCGCTCGTGAGTTCCATCGCATGAAGCAGGTAGAGCTCGCGAAGCGATTAAAAATCTCCACGTCCTATCTATCGGAGATCGAGGCGGGCAAGAAACCGCCGACCATTGAACTATTGAATGGGTATGCGGAAGTCTTTGGAGTTCCACCATCCACGTTCCTGATGTTTCGAGAGCAGGCAAGCGGAAAGGAAGACCCAAAAAAGCAGGAAAGGGCACGAAAGCTTTTGCAGTTCTTCGAGTGGGTAGCGCGAGAGGATGACGAAAGTGGAGAAGCGGAAGAAGCCGCCCCGGCTGGAAACCCCAAAGAAGCAATACACGCTCCATGATTGCGCGCTGTATGGGATCCGTGGCATTGGCCAGTTGATCCATGTGCTTCGTTGGGAGGGCAGTCGTCAGGAGTTGGAAGACCTTCCGACTGCCCAGGGGAGTTACAAGGCTTGGCGGAACGACAAAGGTCGCCTCATCCAGGCAGCCAATTTAAAGGAAACCAACGGCTGGCGACTTCGAGTAATCCAGGCGCGCATTGCCGTGTTGCTTCGGCGGGTGATGCCTCCGGAATATCGCCATTCAGGTGTGCGAGGGCGCTCCTTTCTTACCAACGCCCAGCAGCACCTTCAAGACGATCCCTCCATCAAGCTCGACATCAAAAGTTTCTACCCCACCACGACGTTCCAACATGTCCGCCGCTTTTTTGTGGAAACGATGGGATGTGCAGGGGATGTGGGCTTCCTACTGGCGAAACTTTGTTGCTATCAACAAAGACACCTGCCAACGGGTGGGGTCCACAGCGAGGTCGTGGCGTTTTATTGCCACCGGCAAAGCTTCAACCAGCTATGGGAGAGGGTGAAGGGGAGAGGTGGGAAGATGTCGGTTTACGTGGACGACATCATGCTGACCATGCCTGGTGCCTCGCTGACCGATTTGGAATGGGCGCGGCGCCTTTTTGCCCGGCAAAAGGTAAAGATCCACTCCGGCAAATCTAAGGTCCTCCCCAAGCGGTCCGTCAAGGTCATCACAGGGGTCGAGATCCGTCGGGGCAAGGCCGGAGCACCCAAGGAGCAACACCGACTGATCAAGCAAAGGTTTGACGAAGTCCGTGCGGCAGCGTCGGTCACTAAAAAAGCCGATGCGGTGAAGAGCCTGCTCGGACATCTGGATCATGTGGCTCAAATTGAGCCGCGTTTCGCAAGCAGGGCCCGTGGCACTAGGGCACGTTTCAAGGCAATGATGGATTAAGGCTCTGACTGAATGGGGGTAGGCATGGCCAGCTTCATTACGCGAGTAGAACTTCATCAGGCATCGTGGCAGGACTACGAGAACTTGCACAAACAGATGGAAGCCCGTGGGTTTAGCCAAATAATTTTGGGCAGTGACGGTGTTTGGTACAAGTTGCCCACGGCGGAATATGTTGCGACCGGATCGTTTGACACGGCGCAAGTGAGGGACTTGGCAAGGCAGGCCGCCAATGCGACGGGGAAATCCAACTCCGTGCTCACCTGTGATTACGGAAGTGCGGCTTGGATCGGCCTAGAAAAGGTGTAGGGCAGTATTGCTCCCTGTCTGAACTTCTCGGACCGGTCAACGTGCCTTGGCTAGGGGGCTCGGATGCCGGCTACTGCGGTGATCCGAAAATCACCGTGGATGAGCTGGAGACGGCAAGACTATTCAAAAGGACCAAGTGGAATGTCGCAGGAACCAGCACCCGATCTGGAACCAACAACCCCCGCCGGGGATCAAGAACCTGCCACTGCAAAAGGGAAATCCGGTAGAAGGTCTTTTTTGCGGCTTCGGCGTGAGCTGACGGATGACGAATTAGCTACTCCGGCGGTTCAACGAATGTTACTTGATGAAGTTGAACAGCTAGAAGGTGAGCTGGCTGATCTGCACGTCTATCAAGAAAAATTTCACGAAGCGGACAAAGACCGTGCGACCCTACAAGAGCGGTTTAAGTCAAAAGTGTCCATTGAGATACTACATGTTGCATGCATCGTGGTTGGCGGTGCCGCCCTTGGGTATGCAACATCAAACTGCATAAGTCAGCCGGCAGGACATTTAGCTTTAGCATTTGGCGGGGTATTGGTGCTTGCTGGCCTACTTGCTAAGGCGGTGAAGCCATGAAACTAAAAATCACCGCTATCAGGGATGCGGGCGACATCGAAAAAGAGCGAGTGGTATTGAGGGCGATAGCCGATTTCAATGTCGGCAATTACCTCATTCTGCAAACAGGTTTCAAGGGCGGGTCAGTGACCTCCCGAGTTCAAACGGCCTTTTGGTTCCCTGACAAAGATGTTGCTGATGGTGACTTTGTTGTTCTTTATACAAAGCGTGGAAAATCAAGTGAAAAGGACTTTAAGGAGGTCCAGTCCCATTTTTTCTACTGGGGTAAATCTGAAACGATTTGGGACGAGAAAGATCGGTCCGCGGTGCTGATGTATGCGCCAGATTGGGACAGCTTCCAGCCATAGGCTAAGCGGTCATCGCATGGCGTCGGCCCGATACCCTGATAGCGTTCCTGGCCTTGGTCAACTTCGGAGGTCAAACCTTCCGAGTTGGTCGGCGCCGCAAGGGTTTATCGGTCAATGGCTTAGGACAGGACGGATTGGATCCCAGCCAAATAAAAAGGCCCGCTGAAAAGGTGGGCATTTTATTTGGCCGGAAACATTCGAAGGGTAGGCTTCGTCCGACAAATTCATCTGGACGAATCTGGACAGCGTGCAACGTCTTCCGCTTTTCATGTACGCTAATTCGGCGTCGTTGCCAACGATACGATGCAAGGACCATGGAGGGCCGCACCCAGGCTCGGTCGTGGTGCGAGTGGAGATTTAGGGGGCGTGGCTTTGAGCGGTCTTCCCAGTGATTTCGACTTGAACGCAGCCTGGTTGCGCAAAGCACAGGGCGATCTCAAGGCATTCATGGAAGCTCTCGCGGTGCGGCTTGAAGGGGCGATCCCCGGAAGAGTTGCGGTGGAGCGAGAGAAAGATGGTTTCTTCTCCAAGACTAGCCATGCGACGAAGGTTACCGTCGATGGGCATGACCACGTCTATGTCATAAGCCTGCAAAAAAGCCGGCTGGCGACGCATCGAAGCAAGATCGTCCATGGCGTGTCGCTGAACACTGAGCACATGGATGCCCCTGCATGGCTTGCAGCGCTGCATAGCGATATCCAGTCGCTGGCGGAGCATGCCGGTAAGGCGCAGAACGTATTGCATGATTTCCTGATGTCATGAGGACGGCGGGCGCCTGGAGCTTCAGTCCAGGTGCGGCGTTGTGAATCGCATATTGCTCAACGGAACAAAGCCAGGAGTTTCGGATGTCTTGGTTCGATCGGTTTAAAGGAAGTGCTTCTCAACCTGCATCGGCCGGTCCCGCCCAGCAGGATTTTGCGGGCGATTCCGCCCAGCGAGCGAAAGAGTGGGAAAACGCTCTGCAGCATCATCGATTGCCTGCATTCGTAACGCATCGCCTGAGCGAAGCAGCCGGCGGCAAGTTGCCATGGATTGCCACCATGACACCGGTGGAACTGGCACAAACCCATCGCTATCGCATACGCCCGCTCGCCATGGTTTCCGGTACCTGCTGGTATCACTACGGGTATTCCTGGACCAATGGACATACTGCGGGTTGGCATACGGCCCTGCGCAGAATGCAACAGGAAGCGGTGGCTGCGGGGGCGAATGCGATCGTCGACGTCCGCATGCGAAAAATCGATATGGAACTGGATTCCAGCATGGACTTCACGCTGATCGGCACAGCCATCCGCATCGAAGGGATGCCTCCCAATCCCGAGCCTGTCGTTGCTACCGTTTCTGCGCTGGAATTCATGCGTTTGCTTGAGGCCGGCATCGTGCCCACCGGCATTGCCATCGGTGCGCACTACGAATGGCTCAGCTCCTGGCAGCGCAATCTGGATGCCCAGGGCGGCTGGTCGAATCAGCCGTTGACCACGCTAGGCAACTTTTGGGAGCGCGTGCGCAAGCAGGCGTTACGTCAATTGCAGCAGGACACCCGCACGGCCGGAAACGGCGTGCTGGCACATACCCATTTCGGCCAGTTGCTGAAGGTGGGTGAACAGAACAACGAGCGCTATCTCGGCCGGCATATCGTGATCGGGACGGTCGTGGATAGCGAGCGCTACCACGTTGTGCCGCATGACATCCGCCACGTTGTCGACATGCGCGATGGCTTGTCGCCGTTGTGCGACCAGCGGCCCAGTAGCCACAACGTTTATGACACCAATCAGGAAGAGGGCTCGATATGAGTGACGGCACGGCGATTCCCCAGCATGCCCTGGCGCGTTTGAAGGGCTTGCGCAGCGAAGGTCATCCCGGTGGGATTTTTACCTCGGATTTCTCGGTCAACGAATTCCTGCTGGTGCGCAAGGCAGGCTTCGAACCCGTGGGCTTGTGCGTGGGCTCTTGCATTTATCACCTCGGTATCCAGTATGCGAGCTGGAGCAAGAACCAGGAAATGGACGTGCTCTCGCAGGCGATGTATCACGCCCGCGAGCTGGCCATGTCGCGTATGCGTGCGGAAGCGGAGGGCATGGGCGCAGACGGCATCGTCGGCGTTGAACTGACCGTCAAGCGCATGGAGTGGGACGACAAGATTCTTGAGTTCATCGCGATCGGCACGGGCGTTGTTCACGCCAAAGGCCATCCAGGCTTCAAAGGCCCTAATGGCAAGCCTTTCACCTCCGATCTTTCCGGCCAGGATTTCTGGACATTGCTGCAAGCCGGTTACCGACCGCTCGAGATGGTGATGGGTTCGTGCGTCTATCACGTGGCACATCAAGGCATGTTCAAGGCGCTCGGCAACGTCGGCAACAACACCGAGCTGACCAACTACTCGCAAGCGCTGTACGATGCGCGCGAAATCGCCATGGAGCGCATGCAGCACGAAGCGCTGCAGGCCAAGGCCGAAGGCGTGGTGGGTGTCGACTTGCATGAAGGCTCGCACAACTGGCAACCACACATCATTGAGTTTTTTGCCGTGGGTACGGCGGTGACGCCGAACACCATCGAACGTGACGCCTCGACCATCCCGGATCCGCAACTGGTCCTGTCCGTCAATAACTGATCTTTCGGAGAACACCGATGAGTATCCTTGGACGCGTAGCCGACCTGTTACAGGCCAAAACCCATGCCCTGCTGAACAAGCTGGAAGATCCCAATGAAACGCTGGATCTTTCCTATGAAAAGATGATCAGCGGCTTGCAGGAAACCAAACAGCATCTGGCCGAAGTGGTCACCGAGCAGAAGCTGCTGGAGCGCCAGATGGACCAAGCCAGGCAAGAAGCCGAGCAGGCGCAGGACAACGCGCGCCTTGCCATCCAATCTTCACGTGAAGACCTGGCTCGTGAAGCACTAAGCCAGCGCCAGACTGCATTGGAAAAGCAGCAGACGCTCACCAAGGCGCACGACAACATCACTGCCCAGGTCGATAAGCTGGTCAGCTATCAAAAGACGTTGGAAAGCCGCATTGAACAGTTCCGCACCCAGAAAGAAGTCATGAAAAGCAGCTATGCCGCGGCTCATGCGCAAGTGAAGGTGACGGAATCGTTGACGGGCGTGGGCGACCATCTGTCGCATGTCGGCGACACGATGCGGCGGGCGGAAGACAAGGTGGCCGGAATGCAGGCTAAAGCCGATGCCATGGATGGTCTGCTGAAGGCGGGGGTGCTGAATGACCCGCTGGATCGTCGCACCAGCGTTGAAAAGGAACTCGACACCCTGCGCAAGACCAGCACTATTGACGCCGAGTTGGAAAAGCTCAAGGCCGAGTTGGGTAAAGCCTGATACAGCGCCTCGCCGGTTTCGGTTGGTAGCTGACGATAATGGGAGAAGGGCCGGTTGAATCTTACCCATTCAACCGGCCCTTTTTCTTTAGGTAGCGGAGTCTTGCCATCAGGACGCTTGAGCTTGGGCAGCCCTGGAAACGGGGCAGCTTTGCGGTCGACATGGTTTGGCTGTTCCACGGTGCCCTTGACCTACCAATTTGAAGACTGGGTCCGGGTGTCAGCGTGTTGATGCGTGGGCTGACCTGAGCGAATGCGATCTGGATAGTCATGGGGCCGTCCTGGCGCCATGCGTTTTGGGCGATGGGACACTTGTCCCGAAGGTCCAGCATGTTGGCCTCAACGCACGCTTCCCCAATGCAACCTCTCTGGAGATGGGCGGCACATACATCGATCTGTCGCGACGGCCAACAGGGGAAGTCTGCGTTGAGAGGGAATCAGGGGCTGATGCGTGTGATATGCGAAAAAAGTGCGGCGCCCGACGCCAAGAAGAAGCTCAAATGAAGACGATTGGCGAAAATGATCGTGGCAATTGCTACGACTTGATTCGGCATTTCGCTGCGCT
>Ga0209026_1000345_pt1 | contig 44313 bp, 29 predicted proteins | sample AraplaCL_Col_mCL_FD_184262 | JGI IMG/M metagenome (GOLD analysis project Ga0209026, IMG submission 184262) | Arabidopsis root microbial communities from the University of North Carolina, USA - plate scrape CL_Col_mCL (SPAdes) (version 2) | ecosystem: Host-associated > Plants > Roots >... | reverse complement strand
AGCATGCCCATTGGCGAGATGGCCCAAATTGGCGTTTGCCGCGAAAGTGGGTACCGGGCCGGCGAGTATTGCGATGATATAGATACCTTATGGGTACCTAAAAGCGGGTTAAAGGCCCCGGTATGTTCCTTCCATCAGCTCGTGCATCTGGATGCCAGCCGCAAATGGCAGGTTACCGGCGATTGCGAGCCACCAGCCAATATGGTGCATCAATCGTGGTTTGTGCTGCCGCCGTCAATGGAGTATTACTATCGCAGCAAAAACTACCAGTACAAACAACTGCCGCCTTTCCGGGCCGATTGCTCACAATCGCGCCAGCAGCGCATCATGGAACTTATCTATCCAAAAGATGGGGCAAAAGTTTACGTGCCTTTGGAAGCTGACGGCAGCCGTGGCCGGATGATCTGCACTGCCGCGCACCGTAACCGCGGCATAAAAATATTCTGGCACCTGGACGACCGCTATCTGGGCGAAACTATAGATTATCACCAGTTTGCCTTAAATCCATCGGCAGGGAAGCATAAACTAACTTTGGTTGATGCAAACGGCAGCCGGCTGCAAATATTTTTCGAAGTGCTTGATAAGGGTAAGTAGGTTGAGTTTAAGTTACAAATTTTTATATTTATTGAAATCTTACCGTGATGTTTAAACGATCAACACCCATACTAGCTTCACTTAACGAGGCGAAAACGATAGCTTTTTACACAGAAAAATTAGGTTTTACCTTCAGTGCCAGCAACAACGGGTATTTGATATTTGTCCGCGATGGTATCAGTGTGCACTTATTTCCTTGTCCCGATCCGGAGCAGGGGCGTAACATGGGCTGCTATATTTATGTAACCGATATAGACGAACTTTACCACGAGTATCAATCCCTCGGACTGATACACCCAAACGGGCCTCTAAAAATGATGCCCTGGGGCCTTCGGCAATTCGCTGTTGTGGATAACAATGGCAATATTTTTTATTTTGCCGATTATAAGGAAGTGTGATGCTTCAGGTAATTATCATTTTCATAGTCAGCACATCGGTGCAGGGGGGAAATTGTAAGAGATTTTCACACCGCCTGCTATATAATTTATCAAAATGACAATCGTTTAGGCCTTGCGCTTGCTTAAATATACGCATTTTTTGGTATAAACTAAAGTATTAAGACACAATAGCAAACTGATGACGGTAAGCTTACCTGGGATTGATTTATGAAAAATGCGATAACCAGATCGCCCGCATCATTGTCTTAATGCGGGCGATCACAAAACAGATTCGGGAAGTGCTGTTTGCTTAATTGCTGTCAATGGCTACTGTTCTGCCCGGCCTGCTATCCTGATTAAATAATGCCAGCTTAATTTTAGATCGGCCCGGATTAAACGGCCCGGCATAAATACTGCTGTATATGTTGGGTATAGTTCCGTTAGTAGTATACCGCACAGTAAAACCGGGGAATTGCGTGTTACACCAAACGCGGCCGTTTTGTATGATAGCGCCCGGCTCGGGAACGCGGTAGTAAAAGCCACCCGCGTAATGATTAAGCCTGGGGAGCTCGCGTTTACCTAATACGTTTACAAACCGGCTCCACGATTCGTTATACAACTGCGCAGATCTAACCGAATCGGTAATTGTGGCCCATGCAGGGTCGGCGGCCCAGGCCCTTTCGGCAAGGCCCAGTAGTTTAGGCAGCAGCATATATTCCATTCGTTGCGGGCTTTTGAGGGTTTCGCCCCAAAGCGCGCCCTGCAGGCCAGCGATATTAGCCTTTCCGGTTGCCGTCAACTGTTCTTTTCCTTGCAAATACGCCTGGTTAAGCGGGTTGCCCATCCTGTCTTCGGTTGTGTTTTTAAAGTAGTTGTATGGAATGAATTTAAAAAGTTTGTCCACATCTACATAACCACCCCAATAGTAGCCTGGCTCGTTAAAGGCCTTTTCGCTGGCCATATCAAAGTACAGGTTGGACACACAGGACAGGATAACTTTGTACCCCGCATTGGCTTGTTTATAAGCCAAATCCTCGGCACCCCAGCCCAGCACATTGTTCCAAACTTCGAGATGAACATTTTTATCGAGCAATGTCGTATTCAATACATTTGCTTTTTGATTGTTGACGATTGTTTTAACGAGGCCGGTTTCTTCCCAGGCTGTTAAATACAACTCTCGCGATGTTAACAGACTGTCTACCCGCTTGTAATAATAGGGCCATAGATCGTCAACAGAACGGATGTCCGGATTATTTGCCATTAACTGGTAAAATGACGGCGAACCCAGCCAGGCACCTACCGGCACTTCATCGCCACCAAAATGTATGCTTTGCAGCGGCGCGCCTGCATCACGGTACATTTTAACCAGAGCATCGGTCACGGCGGTCATAAAACGATAAGTAGATGGCATGGAAACATCAACCACGTTATCGTTATAATACTGCACCGAAACATAACGCGAAGTATCATTCAGATCATGCAACAGGTATTTCTCTGCTTCCGCCCGTTGCCCAAGTTTTGTAAAATGGTTGTACCGGGCATCCATCGCTTTAATGGCCGCGCGCGCATGGCCCGGGCTTTCAATTTCGGGCATCACTTGAATATGTCTTTGGGTTGCGTATTTGAGTATCTGTGTAAAATCGCTCACGCTATAATAACCGCTCCCACTTTTGTTGTTTGCGTCCGGACCCGAACCTAAGCCCGGTTGCAAATACTGGCCCTCAAAATTATGTCCGCGTTTTGCGCCGACGGATGTCAATTCGGGCAAACCGGGTATCTCCAACCGCCAGCCTTCATCATCAGTTAAATGGAAATGCAGTACATTGAGTTTATAAAGCGACATCACATCCAGCAACTTCAATATCTCTTTTTTAGGTTGAAAGTTACGCGCCACATCCAGCATTACGGCGCGATGTCCAAACCGGGGGTGATCTTTAACCACTACGTTTTTTATGGTGATGCTTTGTTGCTTACGCTGATAAACCGATGGTGGCATCAGCGTTTTAAGTGATTGTATACCATAAAACACCCCTGCACCTGTAGACGCCGATATGGTGACGCCATCATTTTTTACCCTCAGCTCATAGGCTTCATTAGGCATTGCTTTTTGTATCAGCGTTATTTTTTCCCCTTTGGCGATAACACCTTTCCGGGATTGCAACATCGCCTTCAGAAGAGCAGAAAGATATCGGCTTTCGGAAGCAAACACAGGATCTGATACAACGCATGTACTACCGTCCAACACAAAACTGCCCGACGATTCCTGATATGACACCGGTGTTGGGAACACTTTGATCAAGCTGTCTCCGGCAATATTTCTTATGATCTTGTTCTGTGAAAAAATGGATGCAGCGGTTACAGTATCCACCTTGTCCAATGGCGAACGCATATATTGCCCGGGTTTAGTAAATGGCAACATCTTCACCTTGTCGATAGGGTATATTTTATTCGGTGCAGCATCCCAAACCAAATAAAAACCATCCGGCCGGTCGGTATTACTGATCATCCAATCGCCCGATGAAAAGTTAATATCCAATGATTGCCCTGCCCCGATACCTTTAAAGGCGGGCAAAGGCGAAATGCAAAAATAATCGCCGTTAATATGTTTAATATTCACATTCCCGGTAACTGATGCCGGTACAATAGGCCGCGCAAAGCTGAAGTAGATCTTCCAGCCGCTTGCAGATAGTTTCCAGTTATTGGCAGCGGTAAACAACATGGATGAACGCGATTGCGGTTTACCTTCGTACGTGTTGGTTATCACGCTAAATGTCATGCTCAACCCATTTATAGACAATGGTTTTTGCTGTGCAGTAACGGTGCTCATCGCTATAAACATCGCTATTATAAGGGTAAATACTGTGTGGTATCTCATTGCTTGGTTATCAGTAAATATAGCTGGCAAATGCTTTCATTAATTCGTAGAAACAGAATAAGCGTTCATAAAAAATCCCTGCCGAAGCAGGGATCCTCAATCAAAATCAACAAACTATTTATCCCACCAAACACGCGAGGTGAGCAAGTCGCCCCCCGGAACAGCGTTGTGGGCGGCATTATAATTAGCGGTGTTATTACCCGCCTCAATTAACGGGTAAGGGAAACGGCGCGGGATAGTGCCGTTGGTGACATTACCCGGGTAAACTACCGGGGTTAACACCGGGAAACCCGACCTTCTCCAGTTTGACCACGACTCATAAAAATCAAGCATGGTATTGGTCAATATCCAGTATTGGGTATTGATCTGGCTTAAACCATTAGCGGCTACGTAAGGGTTGGCGGTGATATAAGTTTCGGCAGTGGCATCGGCGATTGTCGCAGCTGCATCATACTGGCTCAGATAAGTAATCGCGGCCTTCACACCATCATGATAGTGCGTAGCCGCCGAGCCGCCGATACCAAAACGCTGCGCTGCATCAGCGAGCAATAATTCCGACTCGGCATAGGTTAGCACAAAGGTAGGCCCGTTACGTTTGATCAGCGCCGGGGCCGGTGAAGAATAATCGGTAAAACCTGTAAAGCTTGGGTCTGAATAAATGGCCAGGCTTGGTGTTCCGCTCAGATCTTTACCGTTCGGCATCCCTTTTTGTGCAGCAGCGCTGGAATTAGCTGCCGGATTTTGAGTTTTAGTTTGATCGTTTACATACAGGTTGGTTACTGCCACTGCGCTCAGGCGCGGATCGTTGGTCGACTTTAATTGGTTGATAAACGTTTGCGACCAGCGGGTGTAAAAATTCTCCTGCCCGCCATCGCCCAATAATATCTGGCTGTTGCGGTTAATGGTTGTACGGCCGCCATTGGCATCGCCCAGTAAAAAGGCGTTATCGGCGTTGCTGGTCATGGTATTACCAACAGCTTTTTGCGCGTAATTTTGGGCCGTAGCCGGGTCTACCTTTACCAAACGCATAGCGATGCGCAGCATCAGCGTATTTCCAAATTTCTTCCATTTGGTTACATCACCTTTATAATACATATCGCCGGTAGCGATGTCGCCAGCCGGATTCAACTGGGCAACCGCATCCGAAACCTCTTTCAACAGATCGTTATAAATGTCCTGTTGTTTATCGTAAACCGGGAAGTAATCCTTGTCGTAATAACCTAAGCCTGCCTGAAAGTAAGGCACATCGCCGTACAGATCGGTAATGCGCTCAAATATCAGCGCTTTCATAATCCGGGCTATCTGATGCAGGTTATTATATTCCGGTTTACCGGCGGTTGATTGTACCACATCAACAATCGGCCTTACCTGCTCGGGATAAGCACCATCGCCTGCTGTAGTTGTAGTTGCCGAAAAACCCCAGTATGCAGCAGTATAACCGGCATTAAGCATGTATTTGTCGCCCGCCCAGTAACCAATTACTGTTGAGAAACCCTGCATCATGGTTGAGCAGTAAATAAGGTTTGCCCTCCAGGTATCGTAACTAAAATCCTCGCTGCCCGAGTAGCCTAACTGGGCACTCGTTAAAACAAAATTGGGGTTAAAAGTAGCCTGGCTATAAGTAGCTGGGTTGGTGTTGATGGTCTCAAAATCTTTACGGCAACCCGTAGTACAAATTAAAAGCCCCGCAAACACAACCGCGGTATATTTAAATATCTTTTTCATGTTAATAAGCTTTACTGTTAATGATTATAATTTAACACTCAGGTTTAGGCCATAAGTACGCGTTGGCGGAACGCCGCCCAACTCTAAACCTGCCGCGGCACTGGTGTAGTCAGATTCGGGATCGATGTTATCCGTCTTCTTCATTAAATAGAACAAGTTACGCCCTACAACACTCAGACTAAGACCCTTGATAGCGCCATGGAACATACTCGACGGGAAATTATAGCCAAAGGTTAACTGGCGGAATTTGATAAAGCTTGCGTTCTGCACAAAAAGACTCGATACATTATTGGCCAGCGTTCCGTAATAAGCTGCAACCGTGCTGCCCAAAGCTTCGCGGTTAACCAGCGTTGCCTGGTGCAAACCAAAAACGTAGGCATAGTAATCGGTAGCCGAGAATAATTTACCGCCAAACTTACCATCGATCTGGAACGAAAGATTAAAACGTTTGTAGGCAAATTCGTTATTCCAGCCGCCTATCCATTTGGCATAAGCCGAACCGTAAGGTTTTAGATCGCCTGCAACAGGTACGCCGCTGCCATCTTTCACAATATTGCCCGATGCATCATATTTGTAATCAAATGCCATGATCTGATCTACCGGCAAACCAACAATATCCTGTGTAAAGCCATTGCCTGTACGCGACGTAGCAACCGGCAGAGTTGTTTGTCCATCGGTTAAAGCCAATACCTTGTTGTTATTGATAGAACCGTTCAGGCTGGTTGTCCAATGGAAATCTTTAAGTTTGATCGGAGTGCCAGAGATCAATAACTCAATACCCTGGTTACGCAACTTACCGATGTTTAATACGGCACCGCCGTAACCCGATGTTACGGATGCCGGAGCGTTTAATATCTCATCAGTAGAGTTTTTGTTATACCAGGTGAAGTCGACACTTAAGCGGTCTTTTAAGAAACGTAGTTCGGTACCGATCTCAAATTCTGATGCCAGAGAAGCTACTAAACTGCTGTTCGGGATAGCGTAATTGGACACTAACCCTAGCTGGTTGCCGTTAAGCGAAGCATTATTAAAACCATAAGCCAATTGCGTTTGATAAGCGCTTGTTGCCTGGCCTACCTGTGCAAAGCCTGCACGCAGTTTACCAAAGCTCAACCAATCTTTATGCAGCAATTCCGAGAAAACAAAAGAGCCGTTTACCGAAGGATAGGTTTTGTACAGCGGATTGTTAAAGCCCGGCGTAGCCAAAGCCGAATAATAATCGCGGCGAACGGTACCGGTTAAATAGAACAGGCTTTTATAATCTAACTCCAATGTGCCGTATAGCGACATGTACTCAATATCGTACGGCAGGTATTGCGGGTTAGAAACCTGGCTCGCGTTACCGATATTGTATACATAAGGCACTGCAAAGTTGCTTCCGTTCAGGATAAATTGCTCAGTTTTTGTTCTGCGATAGCTACCACCGATATTAGGGTTGATACTAAAATCGCTTACTTTAAATGTCTTGCCCATCAACACATCTGTGTTCAGATCGGATACGTTGATCGTCGACTCCTGTATCGAACCGGCGGGGCGATAAGCAGTTCCGGTTGGTACAACACCTGTATAACGGTCGTTATAAGCATCGCGCGCGGCCCGGCCTTGTATAAAATAACCATTATCAAAGTTATAACGCAACGTAGCCGACGAAATTAAACGTTCACGATTGGTATTGTTGATATATTTTTCGGCAGCAAACCATGGGTTGGTGGCATAAGCATTAGCCGAATAAGCATATTCGCTCCCATCCAGATTAGTGGCTTTTTGTAATGTATTTACATCAACACTGGTGGGCAGTAAAAAAATGTTAAAGTTTGAGTTACCCGGGCCATCATTTAAAAAAGGCCTGTTCTTCGCCTGCTCCAGGATGTAGTTATTACGAACATCGATGGTGAAGTTTTTAGTGAAGTTATAGTTGCCTGCAAAGTTGAAGGTCTCCCTGTTTAAACCCGAGTTTGGTGTAATGGCATGGTTAGCCAGATCGCTTGCCGAAAAACGCACCGAACCGCCATCGAAGCTTTTGTTTAAAGCGATGGTATTGGTAGCCGTTCCGCCGGTACGGTAAAAATTCTCAAGGTTTTTGGTTTGTGCTACGTAAGGGCGCAACACGCCATCGAACTGGATCACGTTCGATCCGTTAAGTTTACCTCCCCAGCTTGATTGCCCGGCCTGGAAAGCATCGTTTTTTGTCGTCGGTGCTGCTCCGGTTGAACCTTCCCCGTAAACATATTGCCAGTGTGTTGTGTTGATAACCGTTTCGGCAACATAATTTGAGTTAAAATCTATCCCGCTGTCTTTACCGCTTTTGGTGGTGATCAAAATAACACCGGCCTTACCTTTCGAACCATACAAAGCAGATGCCGCGGCTCCTTTTAATACAGATATGGTTTCAATATCATCGGGGTTAATATTCCCAATGGCATCGCCCATATCAGGCTGATTATCGTATTGCTGGCCGGGAGCATTATTGATCAGGTTCTCCATCGGCACACCATTAATCACATATAAGGGTTGAGTGGTTTGCGTTAAGCTGGATACACCGCGGATGATCACGTTCGAAGATGATCCAGGGCCACCGGCTGTAGGCGTTACATTTAAACCGGCTACCTTGCCTTCTAATGAGTTCATCACGTTAGGTTCGCGGGCCTGGGTCAATTCGTCACCTTTTACTTCGGTTACAGAAAAGCCAAGTGCTTTCCTTTCTTTTTTTATACCTAAGGCGGTTACTACAACCTCGCTCAACTGTCTCGAATCTTCATTTAATAAAACAGATATCGTTGGCGCATTTACCACTACTTCTTTTTTCTGATAGCCGATAAAGCTAAAAACCAGTATATCGCCAATGTTCGAACTGATAGTAAACTGACCGTTCACATCAGTTTGTACACCCTGGGTTGTCCCTTTAATTAACACGCTCACACCCGGGATCGGCTGCCCGCTCGCATCGCGTACAACACCGCTGACTTTTATGGTAGTGGCATTTTGTTGAACACCGGGTGTAAGGCTCAGCGATGGCATGCTCACATTGTTTTGCGCAACGCCAATGTAATTGCCAACCATTTTAAATTGCAGTAGCGTGCGTTCCTGCAACTGATCTAAAACCTCCGCTAAAGGCTTGTTTTTAACATGTAATGTAAGAGCCGGAATGGCGTTGATAACCTGTTCATCATATACAAACGTTACCTTGGCCTGCTGCTCTATTTTTTTAAATACCTGTTTAACGCTCGCCTTATCCAGGTTGATGTTCATTTCCTGGGCACGTGTGGTTTTAGCCGCCAGGATTGATGTACAACAGATTTGTATGCCGATAATTATGGTAGAAATGCGCATGCATTTTCGGAGTATGGGCAATACTTTGCCGTAAAAATTTATCATATTTGTATTGTTTAATAAAATAGTTAAACTAAGCCATTGTATATGGGTCTCAAGCATATATGCATTGGCTAACTCAATTTCCGGGGGCATTCGCGTGTTCCCGGTTATTTCCCCTCTTAGCTGCTAAGCAGGAATATGGTTTACTTTACAATTACTGTACTGTCATTGGCCATTTGATATTTAAAGTGTTTTGTAAAACTTAATGTCTCAAGTATCGTATCCAGATGCTGGTTATTGAGCTTGATGGTTATACGCTCATTCAAAAGTTTTTTATTCTCTACGTTTATTTGTGTGTGATATTCTTTTTCCAGCAGCTTAAATACATCAGCAAGCTTTTCCTGCTCAAATACAAAGTTGTTTTTTGTCCACTCGCTTACTTTGGTTTCCTGTGCTATTTCGGTAACTAAATGGCTGGTTATGTTACTTAAGATGATCTGTTGTTTAGGCAGCAAAAAAATAGCCTGCTTGCCTGTGCCGTTTGGCACGGTAATACCAACTTTACCCGTAACAACCCGCACTTTTGTAGTGCCCTCCTTTTGGTAGCTGCGCACATCAAACGATGTCCCTAACACGGTGATATTCAGGTTTTTTGTTTTAACAATAAAAGGGTGCTGTGTTTGGTGCTTCACATCAAAAAATGCCCGGCCTTCCAGTAACTCAACAGTACGGGTTTTACCAATAAATTTTTTAGGATATCTGAATACAGAACCCGCGTTAAGCCAAACCCGCGAGCTATCGGGCAGCATCAGATGTATTACACGGTTGTAGGGTACATTTACGATCTGCTTATCCGAAACCGGCATTAATACTTTACTATTGGTATACCATTGCCACGCAAAGAATGTTAATGCCAATGCAGCCGCAGCCGAGCCGGCCCAGATAACCATGCGCTTAACCACACTGTACTGTGGCTTTTGAGGCTCAAATAATTGTTGTTTTAAATTGTTGTATAGCCGTTGTTTTACATCGGCCTCGGTTTCGTCCGCCTGTAGGTCAACTATTTCGGAAGCGCCCGTATTGCCTGCATCGTACCACTCATTAAGCAATTGCTTTTCCTCTGGGGTAGCGGTTCCTTCCAGGTATTTTTGCGCTAGTGCTTGTAGTTCATTTTTATCCATCTCAACTTAATATGTCCGTTTACATATATAGAGTCGAGTAGTGGGCAAATACCCTTAGTGAAAAATAAAAAAATATTAAATAAGTGAATTTACTTTTTTGAGGCCGAATTGTCTACCGCTTAAGTAACGACGAACGCTGTTTACTGTTTCAAATAACGGAGTGCCAAACATCCCGATTTAGAAACCTTAGACTCAACCAGTTTTAAGTTGAGTTTCTCTGTAAGGTTAATGTCATCCCACAACTTTCTTCCTTCGCCAACAACTACCGGGTGAACAACAAAATAATATTCATCAATCAGGCCAAGCGCCATCAATTGCGCAGGCAGATCTACACCTCCTATCGAAATTTTTTTACCGGGTTGCTGCTTCAGTTTTAGTATTTCCTCTTCAAGGTTATCACGCACAATCCTTGTGTTTTCATCGGCGCTTTGCAATGTTTTCGAAAAAACAACTTTATCGATGGCGGTAAATGCTTCTGCAAAATCAAGCTCCACCTTTCTCTCCGACCCGGTTTTTGCGACATCGGGCCAGTATGGAATCATTAGTTCATAAGTTTTACGTCCGTATACAATCAGGTCAGCCTCCTTCATCAGGTTGGTAAAAAATTCAAAAGTTTCCTCGTCAGGGCCGAATTTGGTGTGGTCGCAGCAGCCATCTATGCTGACATTGATGCCGTAAATTACATTTCTCATTTGGTTAGTTTTATTTTTTTACTGTATTATCGCTGATCAAAAATACAAAACTGCATTCAGCGCGATGAGGGTAATCCGCGACAAAAAAAGGGGCATCTAAGCTAAAGACAGTAACCCGTCAGAAAAGCAAAGCTCTATAACGCAACAGGCGGAAAGAACAACGGTGAATTATTTTTTAAGGATGGCCATCAGAATAATGATCTGCATATAATCGGTTTTAGCATTACTTATGCTCGACCGGATCGTACGTAATGCTTTCGTCAGATGTGCTTCGGCGGTTTTTTGCGATATACCCAACTGCTCCGCAACCTCGGCAAGTGGTTTATCCTGAAGTTTATTGTATTGAAATACCAGGCGGCATTTTTCGGGTAATTTGTTCGATAATTCTGCGATGATTTCCAATAAGATCTTATTGTCTATATCTATTTCGGATATGGCTGAAGCGTTTATCCTGGCAACCTGATCTTCTTTAACCTTAAATATCTTTTGTTTAGCCAGGTACCTATAAACGGCGTAACGTGTCATCGCACCCAGGTAGGGGTTAATGCTTTCGATAGTTAGGGTTTCTTTTTTTTTCCAAAGAGTCAGAAATACTTCCTGTACAATTTCTTCGGCAGCATTACTATCTTTTAACAGGCGATGCGCGATGTAGTATAATTTATCCCAGTAAATATTGTAGATATAAGTAAATGCGGATTCATTACCCTTACGGAGAAGCTGAGTTAACTCGTCGTCAGTAAGTAAATCAGGCACGCTCAAAATAGTTGTTGTTTAAAACAAATTTAACATAAAATTTATGATAACGTAAGAATAGCCAAATTGTATTTACAGGCAATAATTATAAAATAATTGCTGATTAACTCAATATCGCAACTTATAGCGCTGAAACAATTGATAGACTGAGAGAAGAATTGGCAATTGTTGAAAGTCGATGGTCGTTGGAATTGACATCAGACGATGTCTAGCCCAATGATTTGAATCACTTGGACGAGACGATAGATTGCGGATGATTAAAACCGAAGTAAAAGAAGATATCTGCGACAAAGCAATTATCACCGGTTCTAGATTGACCCGCGAACTATTGCCAACATCGGTTAAATCTGCGACGATTTATCCACTGTTGATCATTTCTTTTTACCTAAGCAAAATTAAAGCAGATGCCATTGCAATAGCATCTGCTTTTTTATTAAAGGGACCGATTAATTTTTAAATATAACAGCAGATTTAAGCTTATCACCATAAATCAAGGTAATAACATAAGTGCCCGGGCTGCCATTTATCTGTAAAAGATTAGAATGATCGCCGGAGGTTACATTTTCGACTGCGCTTTTATAAATAATTCTCGCTGTAAGCATGTCTGAAACGACGAACCTAACTGTGCTTGCTTTTTGTAAGGTATAATTTACTTTTAACGCATAATTGAATGGATTTGGATAAGCCACAAAATGCAAAGAATCTGTTTTCAGCGCTGCTGTGTTCAAAGAAGAATCCATCAGATTCGCCTTCTTAGAAGAATTAGTCTTCATCAATATCAAGTACATCGGTTTACCTGGTTCTTTCAATTTAGTTGAATAAAGAGACAGGTTACCGGAAAGCAAAACAGTGTCGGAGTTTTGCACAAACTGTAAGCTTGCGCTTTTGAATTCAAGCTGATTGGGGGAGAGGCCCTTATTATAGTGATCAGTGTGGGCATAAGTGGTATTGCTAAAAACTATCGACGTGTCATTAATTATACCATTTAACGAGGTAGCAGTCCCATTTTCTTTCAAGATCCCTTGTAGCGATTTCTTATCACGTGAGAGGTGTAGGTCAATTTTATCCTGCTGTACAACATGTTTACCGCTCCAATCAAACTTAATTATATAGCCTTGATAATCTCCGTTTAAATCCGAGCCCGGAGATATATTACCTTTTACTTTTTTATAAGAGTCTATTGATTTGAGCGGAACATTAGTGCTGTTTTTATTATCGGCTTTTTCGCCTTCTGTATTTTGAGAAATTTCTTTATTTTCCGGTTGAGGTTCACGGAGTTCCTCTTTAGCAAAATGATAACCTTTATCTGCTGATTTTGTTAACCAAAATCGCGCACTGTCAGCATTTACACTAACTCCATAGCCGTTACGAAAACATAAGCCAATCATATACATAGAGCCTAACTCTCCAGCAGCGGCCCCTTGCCTGAAGTTTTGTAAAGCTGATTCATAACTCTGTTGGCACCCCAAACCTTTATAATACATAAAACCAACCCAATAATAACCAATATGTGATTTCGTTGCTGCGGCTTTCGAAAAAGAGGCAAAAGCTTTCGAAAAATCCTGTATGCTGCCCAACCCATTTTTGTACATTAAACCTAAATTATTCCACGCTTCTGCATATCCCGCATTTCCAGCTTTCTCGAACCAATTGATAGCTTGTGTTTCATTCATTGTAACCCCAACGCCTTTACTGTAAAACACCCCGAGAGCATTCATAGCTTCAGCATTATTTGCTGCGGCACAGGCCTCATAAAGCTTAAACGCTTCCGCAGGATTAATTGATCTTAGCTTTCTGGCCTTGGCCATTTGTGTTGTTAACTGATCTGATTGCGCTTGCACTCTATAGAATGAAGACAGTATTAGAAATGCGATTAATAGTTTTCTTTTCATAGTTTTAATTTTACCAGGTAAGTCCCTTTTTTAAGTTTTCATTAGCAATATTCTTCTTATCAATTTCATCCAATTTTGCAAGAATTTGTGGTTTTTGAGTTTCTAAATTCTTCTTTGCAAATAGGTTTGATTGTGATTTATCATTTACGAATCGTTCGTCAACAACAAGTGCATCTAGCTCATATTTAAATATTTCTTTAGTAGTCTTTACACTGTCTGTTCCAACGAGCAGTCCTGCGCTTTTTAACTTGTCCCAATCAACCTTTACCTTTTGTTGTGCTTTAGGCGTGTTTTTTACTTTTAAAAAACTGTTAAATTGAGGTGCATCCATAATCAAGATCAGGTTCTCATATTCAAACTTTCTAGCGTAGAATGTTTCTTTATGAGCGTGTTTATAGCTAGCACGCAATGCTTCTAAGTTGATTGCTTTATTTAAGATCGAATCAATTTGGGCGCCAGTTAAACTTACTTGTTGACGTGCTTGTAAAACCTCAGCAAACTGAGATTTGGGGAGTGTATTGTTATACATATCCAACTGGTACAAGATTCTCGGCTTTAAACCGAGTCGGAGAGAAGTATCGGTGATCCCGGTAAGGCTATTGTCTTTTTCCCTCTCAATCAGTGTCAATTTTTTAAGTTGAAATCCTCTAATCTGTGAATAGAGGGTAGCGGTGTCTGCTCTATCCCAAAGGTTATTTTTCTTAATCTGATTGATTAAGTCAACGGAGTTTTTCGTTGCTTTGTCATTGTTTCCAATGATTAAGTAATTATCATATTGTTTAGGAGTTAGTACCGTTCTGACACTTATGACTAACAATCGTTGGAAACTGACACTTGAATCGCCCTTTGCTTTAATCGTCTGATAAAGTGAATCGGATGTGACCAAATATTTGATTAATTTATCAACTTGTGGCATTGTTAGGCCTAATTCTGAACGATGCTCGATGGCATATGATACTTTACTTGGAGGTAATTTGCCGGTGTAGGCTTCTAATTTTATTAAAATCCTTGGCTTCTGTAAATCAATATGGTTTCTTTCCTTGTAAACCGGCCTATCCAAACCGCTGCTTACGAGTTCGGCTTTTGACAGTACATTGAGTTCATATTTGAAAATATTTGAAAATTGAGCGATACTATCTAAAGATGAGGCCAATGATAATTTTCTTATATTTAGCCAGGCTTCTGTGGCATTTTCACGTGCTTTTGCCCGATATTTGATTTCAAACAACTTGCGGTATTCGCTCGAAGTTAAAACGCTGTTAAGCTCCTTATATTCAAAGGCTTTTATCTTGTCTTTCTCAACTGCCTTTGATTTGTCGTTCAATGCAAACAGTGTATCAATTTGTTTGCTTGTTAAATTAAGTTCGTTTCGATATTTTATTGCTAGTAAAAATTTTGATGAAGCATATTCATTTGTAAATTCAAAATCACTAAACTCAACCGGGCTTAAAATCTTTTTCAGTTCTTGTGATCCAATTTCATAATATTTATTCACCTCGTCGATAGACGCCCCTTTATTATAAGCTATCAGAGCCAAGCTGTCCTGATTTTTAAAATAATTCCCCAGCGCTAGTTGCCTAGCCACCGAAATGTTTGTTTTTTCGGTGATTTTGCTAATCCTGGAAAGCACCCTTGGCGAGAATTTCTTTGTAATACTTTGATCAACCTGAGCTAATAAGTGCATCCCCATCGCCACTAACAGTAAAGTTAATAGTGTGATTTTTTTCATTTTTGTTATTTTATCTTATTAATAATTTAGAACCAAATTCGTTTGTTATCTTCTGTCATCATAAAAGGACGTTCTTTACCTTCTGTATACTCGGGGATCATAAGCAAAAGACAGTGGCGCGGGACATTTTGAAACGCTAATTCGGCTGCATTTTTCGGAGCCACTTTTTTCCCCAGGCTAACCCATCTATTATTCCAATAGAACAACTCATAAGCTCGTCCTGGACGATATAGTAAATATTGGTCTTGGGCCTTTAGCACTATTGAACTAGTGTTGACAGTATCTGGATCGAACACTATTCGATGCGCAAAACCCTGTGCAATAGGCAACCCGGCGGGTTGAATTTTACCGTTCTTATAATAAGCGGGTAAAAAAACACATCCCTTAGGCATGTTTTTAAAAATCACTGAGTTGTTATTAACCTTACCCCACCAGGTTGGCTTCCATTTTAAACCATTGAATACACATACATAAAAGTTTTTAACTCCTCTTTTAGATGTGCTCGGAAATAGCTCGCATTTTATATCTGTTGTTTCCCAGTATTGATCAGTTATATCAGTGTAATTATGCAAACGCATAAACCCTTCCGGAATATCTTCTTCGCGTTCTATGTCCGCAATTAAATTAGGTTGTTTAGAATAGGTGATTCTTATAACCTTTGAAGGCTCTCTGGCTAGTTTGTTTTCGACGGCCGGGGTTCGGGTCACATCAAATTTTACGGCCGACATCTTTCCGTCAAAAGCGGTATTTACAAAATGGCTGGCCGTAGATGTGGCCCAATATGGAATAATATTTAAAGATGCCGGTATTCCTTGCGACCTCAATGTAAAAACTTCAAGATCAGCTATATCCTCACACATTCCGGTTTTTCGAAATAATAATTGTTGAGCGCCTAATCTCGGCAGAGGTTCGTTCCGGGTTTCTGTGCCCCAACTGTCTTTAAACCAAAGCCGTTCATCGGCGGCAATAAACGATAGCACTGTGGAAACGTTTTTTTTCTTTGATAGTTCATCAACAAAAGCAAATTTATCCAGGTATGTTTTCCTCCATTTTTGTAGCGGCTCAACGCTAACACGATAAGGCAAAATATATTCACAGAAGTCACCGAACGGAATTTTCTTGGCCCAGCCATGCTTCCACATTTTGAAGGACATTTCGATGTTATCAATTAAAAAATCACTCTTTATAGTTGCGATATCCTGTAAAATTGTTTTAACAGGGTGTAATTTCCCTTTTTTTAATTTAAGCGCCTCAAACGCCTTTACCGCAGCCTCAAAATTGGGGTAACTTAATTCATTAAAATCAATCTTGTTATTGGTTGAATCTGCCCAATAATAGCATTCGCTATGATGTATCCCCATGTTAGCTATTAAAAAATATGCGGCCTGCAATTTTAAAGGGTTGCTTTGTTTATCACAGTAAGAAATAACTTTCTCCAACTCGCTCCTGTTCTTGCCGGCGGCAACCAATATATCGGCAACATTTTTTGGTATTTTTTTGCTTTGTGCATATGTGAACATTGGAAAAATAACACCTATTAAAAAAAAATATCTTACCATTCTAACAAACATAAATGGATTAACTCTACATTTTCGATTGAAATTCGAGAATCACTTTATAAAGATATGTTAACATTAAAGATATTTCCCGAACTTATTATACTATTAATTATTTCGTATATATTTAGCGGAATCTCACATTAATCCATAAGAATTGGCTACATATAGTATAGGAACTGGAGGCACACCACATACCGAATTACCCAACTATTACAACTTTATGTTAACTTGCCTTAAAAAAATGAAAACAATATCTCTGTTAATATTTCTTTTATTCTGTACCTTTTCGGCCATATCGCAAGAGAAAACTTATTTAATTAAAAGTGAGCTAACAGGAATAAAAGATGGAACTAAAATTTTTCTAAGTAGGTTCAAATCCGATGATTATGATTCAACCATAGCCAAAAACAATAAATTTATATTTAAAGGGCGCCTGGCGGAGCCGGATGAAGCAGTATTGGCAATAGGGTCAATTAATAATATTGGGAAGCGGGATATATCAAAAGTTATATGGATTGAGCCTGGCACTATCCATATAAAAGGAAATTTCAATAACATTCCGGCTATTGAGGTTACGGGATCAGCATCAAATGAAGAGTATCAACAACTTATTCGGTTTTTAGCTGAACATGAAAAAAGTATAACAGATGGTTATTCAGATACGGCTACGGTACATTTAATAAGTACATTTATTGCCAAACACCCTCAATCTTATGTAAGTGCGCAAGAGCTTTATTTGTTGCGGATGAAGATCGGTTTTCAGGAAGTTGGAAAATTGTATTCAAAATTGGGTGAAAATATCAAAAGCTCAGTGAATGGAAAGGCTTTACGAGTATTTGTTAACAACTTCAAAAACTATAAAATAGGAGATACAATCTCTAATCTTGTTCTAAAGAATATAAACGGAGAGACATTTAACACAAAGGATTTAAAAGGGAGATATTATCTAATCAATTTTTGGTCGAGTTGGTGTGCCCCCTGCCGTCATGAGAATGTCGTCTATCAAAAACTCTACCTCAAATTTAAGCCGTATGGGTTTGAAATTATTGGGATTGGCTTGGATGACAACGTCGCTTTCTCTGACGCGATTAAAAAAGATGGCGTGACCTGGCTAAATTTTATAGATAATAGAGGGTTTAAAAGCCCTATAGCTCAGACGTTCGGGGTTTGGTTTTTACCAAGTACATTTCTCGTTGATCCGCATGGAGTGTTAATTGGCCAAAACTTTACGGAAAGAAGCCAAAATTCACTATCAGGTAAACTTGAAGAGATATTTTCCACTACAAAATAACGGCACTTTTGAATTACTTATTTAATAAAATATTAAGTACCGTTTTGTGATATTCATCCGAAATAATCGGGTAAGATTTATCCGGGATAAAAACCATGTTTATTCCATTGAGTTTGTCAGCCAAAAAAGCATACGGAACATTCAACTTTTCTATTCCGTTATTTAGGAGATCGCTATAAGGGGTATTATATATCGCAAATTGAATTTGATAGGTGTTACGGATAGCCTTTAACTCGTTTAAATTCCCATAAGAAACCAACAAAACAATCCTTTCAATTCCAATCTTCTTTGCAAGCTCCTTTAAATATATCATCTCCGCTTCAACGCAGGCATCACAGTTGGTTTCAGTAAAACGGTAAAACAGTATTTTTTTAACTCCAAGAATATCTGATAAGTTTCGGCTCGTATTATCAATATCAACGAGTTTTACCTGAGGGCTTAACTTAGCTGTACCGGCAAAATAAATTGCTTGAGCCATTTCTTTAGCAATGGCTTTGCTTTGTTCCTTGAGGTTGGATATTTGATTTAAGCTATGTTGATTTTTTTTGTCAAAAAAAGCGTTTTCATTTATGATGTAAAAGCCCAATGACAGATTGGACAATACCAAAAAAAACAATAATAGCTTAAAATGCAACTTCATTTTTATACTAACTAGCCCGATCTCTACTTAAAGGAGTAAAACATTAACAGAGGGTTTGAGGTAGCTGTCACCTGCTGTAATATAGCTCGGTTTTCGTTGGATAAAGGTTTGTATTTATTAGCAAGTAGTACATCCCGAATAACACCAACCAGTTGATTCCCATAAACAGGGGTAATAAATTGATTACCATACGAACACACAGGCATTGAGAACAAAAATATATTTGCATCCCACGAGTAAAGTTTATCTAAACGATATGCATGGTTTCGATCCTTGTCATAAAAACAATATGCATATTTATAACCGGGCGGATTTAGCCTAAATACAGAATAATTAGCATCCTCCTGATATATGCCCATAAAATAGGTAAAATCTTTTATGCGATCCTGGTACTTAGTTGTTACTGTTAAGGTATCAATAAATCCTTTTGGCATTTTACCCCGATAAACAAAATTGTACTTAGCTTTAACTACTCCATCCGAGTCGATAGTATAGATGGTATCTTTGAACCTTGGGCTATATATTAAATCTTTTCCACTCCATGAGAAATGATCCTTTTCAATAAATGGATTATTCATCAAAGCGTTCGAATTCTTAAAAGCCTTCAGGAAGATATCGGACATATTCCTTTGTAATACGAATGAGTAATCTTTTATTTCGGGAAAGGTTAAGTTTTTTGCAGTCATTGTGGCCAGAAGCCTGACATTTTTACTCAAAATCTGGATGTTCCTGAATCTTATGTCCATCATCTCTACTCCGAGCAAGTCTCCATTATAGTTATAATGCAGCAGTTTGCCCGAGAAATCATCAAAAATCAATATTTCCTTCGCATATTTATTTACTGCAAAATCTCGTATAATTCTGTATTCAGATTTTTTCTTTCCCAAATGAAATATCTTCCTGATAAATTTGCCCTGTTTATCAAAAATGAAGATGCCTTTACTTAGCTCGTCTAAAATGAAAAACTTATTGTCCTCAACAACAACTTTATCAACTCTGCCGACAAGGCCATTAGCGTTATTTTCGAGTTGAATATATTTTACTGATTTCGCATCAATTAAAGAGTCTAAGCTAATTTTATCGTCCGCAGCAGGTATTATAACCGGAATTATGTTCCCGGTATCAATATTTGCTGTATCAATGCCTGAACCATTATAATTATTTACAAATATTACGATACCAATAAGTAACAATACCCCCAAAGGGATTAAAATTTTATACCTCAAAGTTTTAATTATTTAAAATAGTTCAACGATGTTGAACACAGTCATTATCATTCCAAGCACATAAACCAGAACCCTCAACACAGTCTCTATAGGTACCTTTCCATTTGGTTACCTCAGTGTGGGTGGAACTTGTTGTAACAGTATTAGGAGGGATACCGACAGTTGTTGTGGTAGTAACAGTTGTTGTGGTACTACCATCACATTCAGGATACTCTTCATCCCATTTTTTATTATCATCTGGCTCGCCTGTTTCATCAGCATCCGCCAGCAATGTTGATACGGATATACTGTGATTATAGGAGTTTACTTTAACACCAAGCCTGGCATTTGCCCACCAAGCTCCAAGTATTAAACAAACTATTATCGTATACTTCCAGGATAAATGTTTATTTTTCATATTGATTAGATGTTTTTTAAAATTATCAAAGATTAGCTTGCATCACAGTCTGTTTCATACAGGCACAGGCCACGCCCCTCCATGCAAACACGCTTTTCTCCTCTTGCATCGTGGCACTCTATCACAATTGTGGTTGTGGTTACAACCAACGGAGGTTCACCTACAGATGTGGTTGTGGTATCGGTATCACAAATTAGTTTTGTACAATCCTGGTAAACAATTTCGAACTTCCATTTATCCTCATCAGGCTCGCCGGTTTCGTCGGCATCAGCACTAAGCATGGCTACCGTATAAAAATGGGCACGATGTTGGTGTTTTTTTAAAAAATTAAAATTTAAAAATGAAATGCATATTACCGTGCAAATCAACCCTGTCAATTGGAAAAGTATCTTCATTTTATATTTTTAATAAATAATAACAGTATAAAGTTAGTTTTAATTAAAAGCTTTAGCGATATTAAATAGTAGAATTAAGTTTTTGATATGTTTTTGCATGAATTATACTTCTTCCTACTGGAATTAATTAGTTATAAAAAAAGGGGCACTTCGATGCTTTGCCGATAATATTCGTTTCGCATACAAACCCCCAATATCTCGAATCGTTTGAGATCGCGCGGTTGTCACCCAAAACAAACAAATAGTTATATTTAAAAGTATAATCTGAAACCCTTTTATTACCTTCCCAATATCGGCCATTACGTTCTGTAATCTTTACGCCTTCATCCTGGTTTATTATCTTTGAGTAAATACCATAGCTGGTTTTTGTTAATAATATCTTCATTCCGGCGTTAGGTATGGTAATCGTGCCGAAATTATCAACTGTCCAATTTGTTAGTTTCCCCCACGGAAAACTTTTAGCAGTATCTGATTTAAATATTACCGAATCAATACTTTTTGTATTTTGCAATTGAACGTGTTGTTTGTTGGTTAGTAATAAAGTTTCGCTTTTCCCGATTCTTCTCAAATCTTGGGTCTCTGCCCTTAATCCCTGGATGAAATTAACATCCGAAGATTCCAGTTTTTGTTTATAATAAACAGTATATCGCTTCTTAACTTCCTGAGGCTCAATTAAGGTATGCTGATTGACAAGCACCTTCCCATTAATAATTTGCAACCTCTCTCCCGGTAAACCGATACATCGTTTAACCAAATATTTTTCTACCGGCGTTTTTTTTAAAAACACAAATATGTCGTTGCGTTCGATACCGGAAAGTCCGCTCAATCTATCAGATAAAAAAAAATTTTGTGTTTGATGACTTGCATAGCCAGAGTCGGCAAACCACAGAAAAGGATTTTTTGGGCCATATGACAGCTTATTTACAATAATCATATCGCCGGAGAAAAGGGCATTTTCCATGGAGCTGCTGGGGATAAGAAAAATCTCAAAAACAAAAACCTTGAGCGTTACTGATATCAATAAGGTCATTAAAACTTTGTATGAAAATCTCAGGAAGGCATTTTTGATTAATGACGATAACCTATATAGGCCGGTTAAGCTAACGATGACCCCAAAAAGCCACAAAAAATGCAAAACGGTAAACCCGATAAAAAATAACAATAGTAGTATTATTAAGCCATAGAACCGTGAGGGCATAAAAGGATAAATTATTTTAATTATCGAGGTACAATGACAATGAGTCCGGTCTTGCTCGAGCATTCTTAACATTTTCTTTATGGATAATCTCTGCGGCTTTGGCTCTGATTTGCGTTATGGCTGCAGATGGGATTTTTATAGGTTTAGCCAAAATCATATTGGCTATGTCGTTCTGTTTCTGGCTCTGGCCGGTAGCAGCGTACAATTTAATAAGGCAATAAAGAGGGTAAAATCGATTCGGCACCATCCAAAAAGCATTATAATACGCTTGTTCGGCCATTGAATACTTCTTACACGCGAAAAAGTCATCTCCAAGTGTTGTTTGAACGATCGGCGAATTATGAAATTTACTAGCTTTATTTAAAACCTCGATCGATTTCTGATATTGATTATGTTTGTTTAAGGCTTTGCCATATTGCATCAGAAAAACCCCATTAGTACTAAGTTGTTTATCTGCGTATTCGAAGTCCGTTATTGAATTGTCGTAATCCCCTATTGCATACCCTTCTTTAGCCTGGTACCAATTGGAATAGCCCTGCCATGTTATGAAAGCAAAATACAATGAAATTAATACTGCAGGAAACAAAAGTATGGAAGCGATCCATTTAATTTTGCGAACCTCGTAGTGGTTAAATTTTATTGTGTTGATCACAGAGAAATGTGAAGACATTATTGCAAGACATGATACTGCGGTGATCTTTAAAGGAAGTATCTCTGAAGGATAAGAAAATAATGAAAATACAAAAATCGCAAGCAAAACCGCGAACGCAACATGAAAGATTGGTTTGTTGACGGTTTGTCTTTTCGCGAGTATAGCAGTGATTACGCTTAGAATTAATAAAAGCCCAATAGTTCCAAGTTCCACGAACGATTGAATCAATTCATTAAACGCATAGTCGATATTACCCGCAAGCAAAACCTCGGTATTTTGGAGATGACCTTTAAAGTAATCTGCCTGATAATTCATATAAGTCGCCCTAAAATTATCATATCCAACGCCACAAAGGGGGTGCTGTGTAACCATCCTGAGGCTTACTTTCCAGATTAGGATCCGGCCTCGTATAGAATCGCTATTAGAGTAGTGTAAATATACAATTACGCCCATTACCAGGATGATTATCAACAACCCTAAAGTATACCTCGCAAACAAATTACGCTTAATAAACGAAGTGATTTTATACTTGTAATTGAACAGATATAAGCATGAGATAAACGCCGATAGCATTGCTGCTCTCGATTCTGTATAAGGAAGCAATACTCCTCCGATGATTAATACCATTACCGGCAGATACTCTGAACAGAGATTTAATCTTGAAATAAATTTCCAACGGTAATTTACCGCGTCATTTTCAAATCTAGCTAACTTAAAAATAATTGAACCTGCTGCAATAGGCATGGCAACTGCTAAATACCCTGCATATGGACCAGGATTATAATAGGCACCCGTAATACAAAATGAAGCATTATTAGAACTCGCCAATCCATAAAGTTGCATATATCCCATACCTATTTGAACTAAGGCCCCCAGGAGTATAGCGAATAGTATAAATTTATATGCCCCGCTCGCAACAGATTTTGAAACGATATACAGAAAGGCCAAAGCAATCAGCTCGCAAAATTTTATGGAATATGAAAAGCAGTTAGCCCGATTGAAACAACAAAATAGCAAGTATATAAAACACAATACATCAATATATGTAACCTTAATTATTAAATCAGCTATTGAAAATACAAGGTAGGGAATAGCAACCAGGCCTATTAATACAATAAAAAATAAGGATTTTATGATCTGAGTACCGTCAGACAAAGAATCGCTGTAAAGGCTTGGCGTTATAACATTACACAAAAAAAAGAAAACGGCAATAACAGTCAGCCGAAGTTTTTCTTTGTGTGAAAGTATCAGAGATCCCAATTTATAAGTTTAAATCTGCCAATAGTTCCTTTAAGGTTCCGGTAAAGGGCACACTATCAAAATTAACAAGGTCTATCAATTTATTTTTCTTGTTAATTGATTTAATGAAATTTTTATTGATAATAAAAGATTGATTAGCCCGGATAAACATGGCTGGATCAAGTTCCTTATATAATTTGGTTAGAGATTTGCACATAACTAACTTCTCGCCGCCGTGTAAAAACACCGTACTATAGCAATTGTCAGATTTACAAGCAAGAATATCATCAACGTTAATTAATCTCAGGTTATCCTGAGAGTGGATAATAATTTTCTTCATTTAGTGATGTAAGGTAGGTTGTTATTAAGGTATATTATTGGTTCTGTGAATATATTAAGTGTAAAAAATACAGTCTAACACAAAGATATTTATATAACTCAAAATATTGCTATAATATATATGTATTTATTTACATATTTGAAATCTAATATTCTAAACCCCAATTGCTGCTTTTAGCTCCACCCTTCACAAAACCAACCAACCAACCAACCAATAAGACAACCGATACCTTATGATAAAGAAACCTTCTATTTATATTCTAATACTTCCGATTTATCTATATGGTTATAATTGTATTGCTCAGGTAAGCTCATTTGCTGTAAACGGAAGTCAATCAAATGCAATTTCAACCGCTGTGCCTTTTTTGGCTATAAGCCCGGACGCGCGATCTGGAGCTATGGGAGACGCAGGAGTGGCTATTTCACCAGATGCAAACTCGGCGTATTGGAATCCCTCCAAACTCGCATTTCTTGAAGGTAGTGGCGGTATTTCGGCATCCTACAGCCCGTGGCTAAGGCAATTGCTTCCCGATGTAAACCTTGCTTACTTGAGTTATGCCGGGAAGTTAAATGAACGGGATGCCATAGCATTTTCATTGCGGTATTTTAATTTGGGAAAAAGCCAGCTATACGATGCCAACCAGATTTCGCTCGGTACATATCAACCGGTAGAGTTTTCAGTGGATGCATCATTTGCCCGTAAGTTTGGAGAAGATTTCTCTTTGGGCTTAACAGTACGGTACATACAATCTAACCTAAGCAACGAAACAATAATTCAAGGACAGCAAGGACATAATGGATATTCTATAGCTGCCGACGCGTCACTCTATGCGAAAAAGCCTACACAGCAATTCGGAAATGACGCACTCTTTGCTTATGGAATAGACATATCAAACGTCGGATCAAAAATTAGTTACAGCAACATAGGCCAGAAATACTTCTTGCCAATTAACTTAAAAATTGGTGCTGCCAACACCTGGTATCTGAACGACTACAATGAACTGACATTTACACTCGATTTAAATAAGCTATTAGTACCCACCCCACCAATACGTGATAATGACGGAAACATCCTCGCCGGTAAGGACGATAATGTTTCTGTTGTTTCAGGGATATTTGGATCGTTTACGGATGCTCCCGGCGGACTTAAAGAAGAATTGCAGGAAATTACTTATTCACCTGCATTTGAGTATTGGTACAATAAACAATTTGCAATACGGGCCGGGTATTTCTACGAAAACCCCAATAAAGGCAACCGGCAATATTTAACAATCGGATCGGGTGTGCAATATCACGATATTGGTATTAATTTCTCATACTTGATAGCCAGTCAAGATAAAAGCCCTTTAGCAAATACCATTCGATTTTCATTAAGTTATTCATTCAAGCAACAAAATTGAAAGTAGCTTAATGAACAAATTGTGATGTCAAGCTTCATACCCTATAAGTTTAGGCCGTTTGCGCAACTATTATTCTGTGCTAACATATCACTATCACTTGGATAATGGTTGATTGACATTTAGATGTATTTAATGGTTGATTCTGTCCTGACGCGGTATTTATTGCAGCGGACAATATGTTGCACTCGCGCATCGAACATTATCAATTTGACAATGTTTGAGCACATTATGATTATGCTTTCAAGGTTCGTTAAACGTATTCTGGCCTCTTTTTAGATAGAATATTCCGGTAAAATTCGCCCTATTTCGCGCCTTTTGTAAAAAAACGCAGCTCTTATATAGTAGAACTGCGTTTTTTGTGGTCCCGACGAGAATATAAATCACTCTTAAAGCATGTTTTTTGATTCATTTTAAGTCAAATCGACTCATAAGGCTCATTCAGATTCATCGGAACTTTACCGATAGTTTACCGGTATCAAAAGTTGATTACTAGTGAAGTAAGTAGTCTAAGCTATAAATTAGGATCAGCCTCGGTATATGCCCCCCCGTATTTCACCTGGTCGTAATACATTTTGAGGTTAGCCAGTTGACAAGGCCTGTACGGCCCAAAAAAAGTGTCGAACTTGGTATTAGGTGTATAACTGTTACCTGCATAAACAATGCCGTCGGCATAACCGGCCCTTCCAAACCAATCAACCACTTGTGTTGAGTTGAGCCAAAGCTTCAGCTCCCCATCCTGGGTATCTGCAGTGTTACGCATAATGGTCATCAATACAAACGTATTCCATACGCCTTTTTGAATGGTGCCCGTGTAAATGGCGATTGACGCCGATGGGTTGGCCGTTGTAGTGTTATTGCGATAGGCCAGTCTGATATTAAATGTTGAACCCGACCCGCCCGGAACAATGCACAATTCAACTGGTGGCGACATGGGTGTACCCTGCCATACCTGAAAAAGTTGGCAATTAGCTGTAGGTTGCTCCGTAAGATTATCCAGCTTGACTGCGAAACCAAAATATTTTTTCACCCCAAAGCCCATTGCATTAGCATCACTTCCCGAAAAAATACGATGCTGGCTTTTATCATTAGTCACACTGCCAGATACTGTGGTATGCGGCATTTGATAGGCTATGCTGGCAGTACCTTTAAAGTGTTCACTAGTGGTTAAAACTGGATTTGAATAAGTGCCTTTGGTTATAAAAGCGTAAGTAAAACTACTATCAGTTAAATAATAGTTAGTGCCCGACAGACTTGCACTTTCAAAACTAATAACCCGGTTATCAGATGCCGACATCGTAGTTAACCTGCCGTTATTGCTGGCTACACTATTATCTGCACCAGTGCTAACCGCATTTTGAGGCAAAACCGCATTATTTTTACATGCAGAAAAACCTAAAACCATTGTACATACTAAAGACACGTAATTTAACTTTCTCATAGTTTTCATTTTTAAAATTGATATGAATAATTGGTTATAATTGGTAGTCTATAATGAAACTGGTTGCGTGGCCGGAAGTTGGCTACAGCCAAACCTCAAGTTTGCCGCCATTATGAATATCCCGGTAAGTGATGTACGTTTTATGGTATTTTTTGCCATTCAATCTTATCGATTTAATGTAAACAGACCTGGGATTGCTTTTATAGGTCACAACGCTAAATAGTTTTCCGCTTGGCAGATGGATAATCGCGTTTTCAAATAGCGGCGCACAAAGCTCATATCGGCCCGAAACCGGGTCGACCGGGTAAAAACCCAGGGCCGCAAACACGTACCAGGCCGATATTTGCCCCGCATCATCGTTACCGCTTAAACCGCCCGGTCCATCGGTGTATTCTTCTTCCAGTATTTTGCGGACAGCTTGCTGGGTTTTGCCTGGTTTATTAGTAAAATTATACATAAACGGTATCTGGTGGCCAGGTTCGTTGCCATGCCAGTATTCGCCTTTTATAAACAGGCTATCAAGTGCCAGTTCCAGTTTATCTTTCCCTCCCATTAGTTTGGCCAGGCCGGGTATGTCCTGCGGAACATAAAAAGTGTACTGCCGCGCCGTGCCTTCAGTAATATAGGGTGCTTTGACATCGGCATTAAAATTATTGACCCAGCTACCATCGGCGTGCTTGCCGCGAACAAAACCGGTTGAAGCATCAAAAACGTTTTTATAGTTTGCCGATCGTTTGCTCAAAGTCCGGTAGTCTACCAAATGATTTAAGGCCTTCGCAACTCTGGCTAAAGCATAATCATCATAAGCATATTCCAGCGTACGCGATACCTGCTCATTGTTGTGAAACGCGTGTTTAACCGGATTTTCGAGTGGGATATAACCATATTGAATATAATCATTTAAAGCTCTTCTTCCTTTTCCATCCGCGTAATCAGCATCGGGAGCGATGTCAAAAGCATTTTGCCGCATTAAGCGATAAGCCTCTTTTACATCATAACCCGTTATACCTTTTAAGTATGCCGACGCGATAAATGCGGTGGAATGGTCACCGATCATCTCATTAGTATAGCTGTTCCAGCACGGAAAAATAGGAATCCAGCCGCCTTGTTGCCCTTTTAAGACAACCGAATTAGCCAGGTTACCGGTTAGTTTTGTGTCCAGTATCTCATATAATGGCAATTCGGCCCGGTATATATCCCACATGGAATAATCGTCGTAATAGCTTTGGCTTTTTTGCAACTTCGCAGTTTGATATTGATGGGCAAATTGCGGATAAGTGCCATCCACATCATTGTACAGGCGCGGCAACTGCATGGTATGGTACATCGCCGTATAAAAAATGTGTTTGTTTTTGGCAGTGGTCTTAATGTCGATTTTATGCAAGGCTTTTTCCCATGCTTGCGATGCTTGTAACCTGACAACGTTGAAATCCCATCCGGGTATTTCGTTCTCCAGGTTTTTGCGGGCTTCGGCAATACCGGTAAATGATGTACCTATCCGAACCACTAATTTTTCGCCTGCCTTTAATTTAAAACCTAAATAAGCCCCTATATCTTTTTGATTGGAAACGCTGTCGGATAGAATATTCACGCCATCGCTAAAAGTACCGCCATTGGTTATATTCCGTTCAATTTTCATCACCATATAACCGCTAAAACCCGCCGGCTTACCGGCGCCCTGATATATCCGATATGCCGGATTATAAGCGACAACTTCATTATTGGCACGATCTATTTTAATATAACCTTTGCCTTTATCGCTGTTAGGCATAACCAAAAGATACAGACTATCATCCCGGCTAACCGCAAATTGTAACATACCACAACGCGAGGTCGCGGTAACCTCCGCGGTGACATGGTAGCTGGGCAAATCAAGTTTATAATAGCTTGGCTGAGCAACTTCATTAGCATGGGTAAAAGGCGTAGAATAGTCGCTTAATTTGGTTTTGAGTGTGCCGGTAACAGGCATTAGGGTAAAGCTGCCATAATCCTGGGTACACGAGCCGCTCATCCAGTGTGTTGCACGGATACCACTAAAAACGTCATCTTTATAATAATAAGGCGGAACGCATTTTTGTTCCAAAGCCCGTGTTTGGGCTGTCCATTGTGTCATTCCGAAAGGAACGCCAACCGCCGGTATAGTATTGGCATTTTGCTCGCCACCCTCACCATGTTTTGATGCCGAAAGCGTTGTACTTGTGGCCGTGCCTACCAATGGGTCAACATACTGAATTAACTTCCCGGCTTTTTGAGCAAATAATAGCCGACCCATAAAGCAGATCAGCAACAACAAACAAAGCTTCTTCATAATAGTTAGTTTACAGCCTTATGGTCGACAGTAATGCCCGAACTATTCATAATTTTCAAATCAGCAGGCGCTACCGGCCGCGTGTTCCCATCCGCGGCTTTTAATAAAAAATCCCCAATAGCTGCATAGTGCACATCGTCCAGTACTATCGGATACCGTGTATCTGTTTTCATCATATTAAGCTGCACATCATTAATGCTGATATTTTTAACATGCGCTATGTAAAAACCATAAGCCGGCAATGAGGCACCAAACGAATGTGGCGAAGGGTAGCTGTTATCTTTTACTTTAACAGGGGCCTCGGCTTCATCTCTGGTGCCTTCGCTATAAATATCGAAGATCAAATGACTGAGCTTTACATTTTCAATATAACTGCCGGGTATGGCCGTAATAGAACTGGTACGCCGGCTTAACTGGTCGGATATGATATTACTGATCGTGATATTGCGCATCGTAGCCTGTCTGTCAGCATCACCGTTCATTTTCTCGTTCCGGTTACCCACACGGATAAATATCGGCGTTTGTACACCTTTCATGGCAATATTATCAATCACAATGCCTTCGGTATTACCGCCATCCACACACTCAATCGAAATACCATTAACCATTGATGCATCAGCACTAATAAACTTGTCTGTTGCTTTCCAATGCCGAAAGTTATCATAGGCACTTGGCCGTACCACACAGTTGCTTATCGCAATATTTTTGAAACCGCCTGCGCCGGGGGTACCCATTTTTATAGCATCACAGTTACTGGCCACCACGCAATTGGTAATCACTACATTTTCGCAGGGTTTATCTTTCAGATAACTTTTCAGGCATATACCGTCGTCATCGCTGTCGATATCACAATCAGAAACCCTTACATTGCGGCTATCTATATCAATTCCATCATTGTTCCAATTGGCGTGGTTGATAACCCGTATGCCTTGTATCTTCACCCCGTCACAACCTAAATAATCCTGCATCCAGAAAGCAGAGCTGGTGAGCAACACATCTTTGATCACCACATTCCGGCATGAGATTATAAAGATCAGTTTCGGCCTGTCGTGCCCGTTATCCCCGCGTTGATATTGCTTAGCTCCGCCCTGGCCGTCAATAGTGCCTTCGCCTGTTATCGCAATATTATCCTGGTCTTCTGCATAGATCAAGGTCAGGTTTTTCTTCGGTTTGCCGTTTCTGTTATGTGTATCAACACACTTAACCGTTGCAGGTGAGTTTGGTGTATAATCAAGCGAGTCGGTACTACCTAATAACGTTGCCCCCTTTTCTAAAAATAGGGTAACATTGCTTTTGAGATAAATAGTACCTGTAACAAAGCGGCCTTGCGGTACAACTACGGTACCTCCGGCCTTCGAGCAATCGTCAATGGCTTTTTGTATGGCGATGGTGTTTTTGGTTTTACCATCGCCTTTAGCACCGTATTTTGCAATATTTATTGGGTCGGCATTGGCTATCACGCCAAATGCCGATCCGATGAATAACATCAGTATCTGTTTAAAGTATTTCATAAGTAGTTGTAGATATTGGTAATTAGTATCCTGGATTTTGAGTGTATGACGGATTTAAAGTTGTTTCTCTAAATGGAATCGGATACAGCATTTTACCGGCAGTAATGTTGGGTATATTTTTAGTAAAACCGTCTGCAGTAAACTCGGTTGTTAAGGCACTTATAAAGGTATTTGTGCGTACAAGGTCAAACCAGCGCTGGCCTTCATAACAAAGCTCAACACGGCGTTCGTGCAATATATCGGTGATCAAAGTTGCCTGGTTGCTAAATACTTTATTAGGCAAACCGGCACGTGTGCGCACCTGATTCAAGTAGCTGATAGCTGTCGGATCATTCAATTGTGCCAGCGCCTCGGCTTCCATCAATAACACATCCGAATACCGCAGAATTATCCAGTTACAATTGCCTTGATTTTTAGCCAATGGCTGCTCTACATATTTGCGGGTATAGTAATAAGCCGTACCGGTTGGACTGAGTAAAACTACACTGGTAGCAGTACGCAGATCATTGGCCTCAAATGTTTTAAATAAACTAGCAGTGGCCTGGCCGAGGCCTATAGGCGTTACGTTCACCAGTTCGGACGGGTTAACCGGTGGAAAAAAGTTAATGGCAAAGTTACTCCCCTCGTTAAACACACCGCTGGTATACTGTATTGAAAAAATTGTTTCGGCGTTGTTTTTATTGGTTTGGCTAAATACATCGCTGTATTTTGGCAGCAAAGTATAACCATAAACGCCCGATGCAATGATCTCCTTTAATTTAGCTGCCGCATCGGCATAGTCACCCTGGGTTAAATAAACTTTGCCTAACAAACCTTTTACAGCACCACTTGTAGCGCGCCCAACATCATTAGCGGTATAACTGCCACCTGTAGTCGTAGCGCCGGATGCGGTGTAGTTTGCCGGTAATACCGGCTCTGCATCTTTTAAGTCGGCAATTATTTGTGTATAAACGGCCGCGCTCCCTGCCTGGGGATAGGTATATGAACTATCGTCTGTAATAGGGTTTAACACCAGGGGTATATTACCATAAAACCGTACCAGGTCAAAATACATTAAAGCACGTATAAACTTTGCTTCGGCTATCCAGCGGGCCTTTAATATGGCATCCATACTAAAGGGTGCTATCTGGTTTAAAAAGTTATTGCACTGCGCTATAGTCGTATAATAACCAAGGTAGGCGGTTTGTACGGCGGGCTCAGTAGAGCCATAACTTAACGCATCAAGATTGCCGGTATTGGCCACTACTCCGTTAATGGATTCTATATTATCTGATGGTACTTCGGCCATGATAAAAAAGTTATCATAACGGGCCCTTAAAGTAGAGTATACTCCTGTTAATGCCGCCTGGAAATCGGCCTGACTGGTATAATAGCCGTTAACCGGGATGCGCGACGGCGAATTCACGTCCTGGATAAAACCCTTACTGCAACCGGCCAAAGTCAGAATCAGTAAGAATATTGATTTTTTGAATATTTTAAAATCTTTCATTTTCGTTTACATTAATGATTAAAAGCCAACATTTATACCCGCGATAAAAGTCCTGGTAGCGGGGTACACACCCTGGTCTATAGCAGGTGCTGATACCGAATTTCCGTTAACACTTACCTCCGGGTTAAAACCACTGTATTTGGTTATAGTAAATACATTTTGCCCCGAAGCGTAAACGCGCAGGCTCTTCAGCTTTATTTTTTGCAGTATTTGTGGGGTAAAGGTGTACCCTAATGTCACATTACGCATACGCAGATATGAGCCATCCTCAACTACCAAACTGGTTAGCGTATTCACAAAAGTATACGTGGAATTACCTGTAACAGCTGGATATTTCACATCAGCTTCGGGATTGGTACTTAGCCACATGTTGTTATAAAAATCTTGTGGCAGGTTTAAACCCGGGCTACCGAACGCGTTGCGTAAGTTGCCATTTACAATATTTCCTCCCTTACGGGCAGTTAATACAAAACTTAAATCGAAGGCTTTGTACTGGATGGTGTTAGTCATGCCGGCGGTATACTGCGGTAGTGCATTGCCAATTACGGTACGATCGCTTTCGTCAATATAGCCATCACCGTTAACATCGCGCATTTGCATATCGCCGGGGCTAAACACGCCTGATCTTAGTTTAGGCGCTGCAGCCACGGCAGCTGCGTCTTTTAAAACACCGTCAACTATAAAGCCGTAGATATCGCCAATTGGCCTGCCTACCTTTAACAGGAAAGCGTTGCCCCAACCGGTAATAGCGCCTTTATAACCCAGGTTATCGGGCCCACCCAAATCCATTACCTTGTTGCGGTTGAACGATATGTTAAAGTTAGTCGTCCATCTTAAGTTTTTGTTTTTGATATTGACAGTATTTAAGGCCAATTCCAAACCCTTGTTCATTAAATTGCCGGTATTGGTATTATAAGCGGAGGCATAACCCACAATACCCAGCAGGTTTTTGCTTTGTATCATATCCGATGTTATTTTGCGGTATACATCGGCAGTAAGGTATACCCTGTCCTGCAATACACCAAACTCAATGCCCAGGTCAAGCTGGTGGTTTTTCTCCCAGGTGAGGTCTGGGTTATAATAACCTGCCGGGTTGGTACCGAAATTTCGGGTTCCGGCCGAACTGCCCTGACTGCCAAAATTATAATTAGCGCCTTGTATGCTATTTAACCACGTAAAGCTGCCAATATTGGCATTACCGGTTTCGCCAAAGCTGGCCCTCAATTTAAATTCGCTTATCCAGTTTATTTTTTGGATAAACGGTTCTTCGGCCAAACGCCACGCGCCCGAAATTGACCGGAAAATACCGTAGCGGTTATCAGCACCAAACTTTGATGAACCATCCGAGCGGATACTTGCACTAAACAAATACTTTTCTTTATAATCATAGCTTAAGCGTGCGGCAAGTGATGAAAAGGTGTAAACATCATAAGCTACATTACCGAGTTGCTGTGCTGATGCGGCCGGGTTATGGATCTGGTCGGTAGTAAAAGTCCCGGTAGCACCGGTGACCTTATCATCGCTCGAAGAAAACTTTTGCGCTGATTGCAACAACAACACATTAACGTGATGCTCCTTTTTAAAAGTTTTATTATACGTTAACGTATTTTCAAAAAGCCAGCCTAAAGACCGGTAGTTGTCCTCACCGGCGTATATACTTGCCGGATTGGGGTTTAAAAAACTTGCATTTAATGCCGTTTGGGTGGGAGTAATGTCGGACACATAAGTTTGATTACGGTTTGCCGCGATATTGCCACCGGCATTGAGTTTGTAAGTCAGATCTTTAAAAATCGACCATTGCAGGTAGGCATTACTCAACGCCTGGAAGTTTGAGTTAATATTACTTATGCTATTCAATACAGCTACCGGGTTTTCTATGTTGGATTGAAAACCGGGGTTAGGCGTTAGAAAGTTGGGTTGGCCATAACGTCCGTCGGGTAAAATCAAGGGTATTACCGGGGGCATAAGCAAGGCCGAGTAAATGGGGTTTGGAACAGCACCCGAGCCTCCGTAAGTAGCATCATTTGTACCAGTGTAGTTACCACCATTTGGAACCGCGTTCTGTACACTAAAATTAGGTGCGATATTTACACCTATCTTTAGTTTGTCGCTTAGTTTGGCGTCCAGGTTAAAATGCAGGCCATATTTTTTATACCCGCTGGTTATTTCAACACCATCCTGATAAAGGTATGAACCCGATATGCTGTATTGTACTACATCCGAACCGCCGGAAGCGGACAGATTAACCTGGGTGATGAGCGCTTTTCTGAACAACTGGTCTTGCCAATCGGTATTAGTAAAAAGTGGGCTCGCCAATACTGCAGTTGATTTGCGTTCCTTATACAACAAGGGCTCAAATTGCATGTATTCGGCAGAATCCAGCAGTTTTTCTTTATGCGCTAATTGCTGTATACCGGTATAGGTCGAGAACGCGAATTTGGTTTGACCGGCCTTGCCCCGTTTAGTAGTTACAATAACCACACCGTTTGCTGCACGCGAACCATATATTGATGCTGATGCGGCATCTTTTAAAATATCAATAGATAAAATATCAGCTGGGTTTATGGTGCCAAACTGATCGGCCGACTCTAACGGATAACCATCAACAACATACAAGGGTGAGTTATCGCTCCCTAAAGAGCCCAAACCCCTGATAACAATATTGGGTGCAGTACCGGGCTGGCCACCAAATGACGAGGTTACGTCAACCCCCGAGGCTTTACCAGCCAAGGCATCCCCCAGGTTGGTTACAGGCAGTTCATTTACATCCGATGCTTTAATGGAGCTGATTGAATTGGTGAGCTTCTTTTTTAACTGATCGCCATAACCAATTACCACAACCTCATTTAGGTTTCGGGTATCCGATTTTAATATAATATCAACTACAGCACGGTTGCTAACGTTTACTTCCTGGCTGGTAAAACCGATAAAGCTGAAAACGAGTATGCTATTCACATCAGCGACATGGATGGTATATTTTCCGTCCAGTGCGGTAGATGTAGCGCCGGCGCCCCCCTTAACTTTAATAGTTACACCTGGTAAAGGCTGCCCCTGTTCATCGGTTACGGTACCTTTAACAATGATGTCGGTTATAGCCAGATCTGCTTTTTCGATCGTTTTAATGACGATGTAGTTGTTGGATACCTCATAATTTAAATTGAACGGGGCTAAAACGTCATCCAATACTTTTGATAAGGATTGATTATCGACTCTGATCGATATTGTTTTATCAGAACTTGTAAGACTTGTTTTATAAACAAAACTAAAATTGGCCAATTTTTCAATCTGATTAAGCACATTTTCGAGCTTAACATTTGATTCATTGAGCGTTATCTTTTTGTCTAAAAGCCCCTGCGCTTTCCCATTACCCGCAACGGCACTTCCTATCAAGCTTAAAATTAAAGAGAGCTGTAGTACAGATATTCTCATAATTAATAAGAGTAAAGGTTTTTTTTTCATAAATTTGGTTTAGTTGGTTTTATAAATTGACTGAACAAAAAACTCCCACAACAACCAATTTTTGGTTGCATTCCGGCAAAAGAATCGTGGAGTTTTACTTAAACCGGTTATGCGTCAACATAGCCGGTTTTCTTTTTTTATTGTAGTTTTTTACATCATACTTATTAGTTATCGGGGTTAGGTTAAATTTGGTATGTTTTTAATTATTACAACCTTTGCCTGTAATAATTATTTGTCCGTTGGTAATTGTAAAGCTTGCGTCAACAGCTTTACAAATCGTGGTGAGCTTATCATATAAATGATCGTTATACAGCGATGCCGTTAACCTGCATTTTGAAAATGTTTTTTGGTTATAGACGATATCCACCTGGTAGGCTTCTTTTAGTTTATTGATCACATCATCAAACGTGGCCCCTTTAAAATCGAACATCTTTTGTGTTACCTGTTCTGACAGTATAGTTGGATTTGGAAGCTGTTCTTTTATAAGTTCGGGGTTGGCAGTGTGGTATACCGCTTGTTGGTTAGGTGTCAATGTAACCGATCTGTTGATATTCACCTGGGTTTCACCCCCACTTGTGTACACTAACACTTTACCTGTATTTACAATTACCCGATAATCTTTAGCTCCGTTAAACGCTTTTATAGTAAAACTTGTACCAACAACGCGGGTTGTCATAATGCCACTATGAACCAAAAACGGTTGTTTTGGATTTTTATGGATCTCAAAAAAAGCTTCCCCCGAAAGATAGACCTCGCGGTTAGCTGCCGTAAATGTCTTAGGATATTTTAGAGTTGAATTGGGTTTAAGGATAGCGGAGCTGCCATCGGCCATGTAAATAAATACTGGCGAAGTACCTTTATTGGTGGTTTGCTGATAAGCGACTTCCTGTACAACGGCTGGATTTATAGATGACTGTTTACGAACAAAAAGCAAAGTACACACACCAACAATAAATATGGCGGCGGCTACGCTCAACCATTTTTTACTCCGGGTAGTTATAGAAACTATTTTGCCAACTATTCTTAAATGCCTTGCATTAACCTCTTCAACAAATAAATCTACCTCTGCCTGGCTTACTTCGGGCGCTTTGTTAAAGCGGATCGAGTTTATAATATTTTTGGCTTGTTCAATTTTAAACGTTTCAGTGGGGTTAGCGCCCAACCAATCTTCCCAAATTTTGACATCATCTTCAGAGTTTTCTAAAACCCATCTGATAAAAAAATCATCAATGATAAGATCCTCAACTTTAAATGAGCGATATTTTTCCATAAAATTTACCTGAGGTTATTAGGCTTGGTTTATGGTAAGATACCGAATGAATGAAATTCTAACCTATGATCGTGGTGTTTTTTTAAAAAAAATCTTACTATAATTTAACTAACTGATTAACAGACTATTTATTACTTGCGATATGGCCATAAAATTGGAGACTCGAAAACAGGCATGGTAAAATAGCCCAATCCTTACGTAAACGTAAAAGGGCTTTATGCAATAAATTGTACACAACCTGGTGATTAAGCCCCATAATCTCGGCAATTTTTGTGTGATCCATGTTTTCGTAAAACCGGAGGTATAGAATTTCTTTTTGCCTGGGAGGCATATTGTTTAAAATACCTTCTATTTTTCTTTTAAGCTCTACAGTATTTTGATCTTCTATTATCCTGACCTCGATATTGATCTCAGCATCAAAAGCATAGTCATCGGTAACTTCAGTGGTAATGTTCCACTTTTTTTGTTCGCGGTAAATGCGGTTCCTTACAGCTGTAAACAAATAAGACTTTACTGATTCGACCTGACTGGTGCGCGACCGCCGTTTCCACAGATCATAAAAAACATCCTGAATACAATCTTTTACAAAATCACGATCTTTGTTTAACCTGATACCGTAGGTAAACATCTGTTTAAAATAATTTTGGATAAGTTGCGTGTATGCTCCATGATCGCCCGCTCTAAAATCCGACCATAATTGTTGGTCGTTAACAATAACGATCTTTTTTAACTGGGGCATTACAATTCTTCTCAATCAAAATTAGCAAAATAAATACACAATTACCCAATCGTGTGATGCTAAACGCATCGCAAAAACCCCTTTGCATAAATTAAATCATGATGGAAAGAATTTTTTTGAACAGATCGCTATAACACTATATCTGTTTGTTATCCCTTGCTTAAACTGTTATAAACTCCCTTTGATATGTAAGCGGACTTTTACCGGTTATTTGTTTAAAGTATTTATGAAAACTCGCGAAGTTGTGAAAACCGCTTTCGCAGCATATTTGTTTAATGCTTAGCCGGTTATTTATTAGTAAACGACAGGCTGTACCTACCTTTAACTCAATTAAAAATTGCGAATAAGTTTTATTGGAATGTGATTTAAAATACCGGCAAAACGAGTTTGGACTAACCCTCGCTACTGAAGCTACCTCGTGTAGCGTGATACGTTTTTTCAGGTTGGCTAATGAATATTCATAAACATCGTTGATCCGGCCATTTTCTAAATCTATTGGATTTTGTTTGAAACCAATGGAGGATAACACATCAATGCGGTTACAATCGGCAATGGCAACCAATATTTCCATCAATAATATAATGCGCCCGGCACCTTCAATTTTAAGCATACGATCCATTAACCTTGCCACGTCGGCTTTTGCTTTACCTTTTACTATTATACCGCGATGGGCTATATCAATAACCTGTTTGATATTCTTGTTTTCGGGCAATTGCAAAAAATGTTCTCCCCAAAAATTTTGAGAAAAATGAGCCACGCGTACATCAGCCCCGACTACGGTACTGCCGTTAAAGTAACAATCGTCGAAACGCCAGTAGTGGGGCAGATTTGCGCCAACTAATATCACGTCGCCATCGCTAAAGGTTTTTATGCTATCGCCAATAAATTGTTTGCCGTTACCCTTTTTAAAATGTATTAATTCAATTTCGGGATGGTAATGCCACTTATTATTTACAGATGGGGTTATATCCTGCCTTATACTGAACGAGTGAGCAGGTGCTGTTGAAACTTTGAGTAATTGCGGTTTCATTTGAGTATACCTGTTAAAAACTTGATAGATATTTATGGACTTATAAGTTGCAATAATCTGACTATTGATTACTTACAAGCTGCCTAAAACCGGCAGCGCGAAATAATCCATGCAACACATCTTTTTATCAGCTAATAAATAAGCGCACCGGCAAAATAAATGCCGGTACGCTTATTTAAACTTTAATATGACACAGGATACGGCGGCCCGTTCATCACATGTACCACGCCGTTTGTAGCGAGCAGGTCACTGGTTGATACAGTAGTGTTTGCGGTTAATGTTGTTGTGTTTTCAATACTCATATTAATTACCAGCGGGTAACTTTGTGTATTACCAATCAAGGCATCAAGCACATACATCGTCATGGTTGAATTAGGGTTTGATTGGAATATCGTACTGGTAACACCGGTGGGCGTAGGTATTAAAAACGATGCCGAATTGTTGGTATAAGCACCGGCCGGGGCCATGGTTTGTACCGTTACCGGGTAAATAGGTAAATTGTAGTGTGTATATTGCCCTTTTACGATTAAATACAAAAAATAATTTTTCAGGTCGGCAGGCGCATAACTACGAAAGCTTGTGCCTGCTTTACCCGCTACCGTATAAGCCTTCCACAAGCTTTTACATGCGTTGGTATTTAAAAATATGTAAGTATTACCTTGTTGACTATATAAATTGGTATCAACACCGGCGTAAATTATGGCATCATGCATAGTTTTAAAAAGCGTATCGGTACCTTTTGATCGCGACAGCATATATTGCCAGGCGCTTTTATACAAATGAGCGTCCACGGTGTCGTCGGTAGCTCGACTAAAGCTCTTTTGCAAGCTTAGCTTTTTGCATCCCGATGTTAGCATCGCCACACAAATCAGAGCGAATAGCAGACTGCTTAAAATATGTTTAGTTTTCATCTTTTAGTTTTTTGGTGGTTTAATTAAAAAAAGTACCCTGCGTTTTGCACCAGCAATCCATTGGCATTATGAGCGGTTTGACTAACCGGCCAATAATATAGGTTTGGTGCATTAACAAAACCTGTGGTGTTTAAATAAGTAACCACGTGTGTCGTCGGGTCTGTTATAGTTAACCGGCTATTGATAATAGGGTCCATTACCGTTTTAACAGTATTGGTACGCACCAGGTCGAACCAACGCTTGCCTTCCCCAAAAAGTTCAAACTGGCGTTCCTGCAAAATAGCGGTTTCCATCGCGGCAGTTGTAGGCAGTTGTATAGCAGTATAGGCAGTTAAACCAGCTCTTACGCGTATGTAATTCAGATATTTAAGTGCGTTAGGTAAATCGTTTGTCTGAGCTAAAGCTTCTGCATAGCTTAGATAAACATCGCCCAGGCGATACATAGTTAAATACACATTGTACGCCAAGGCATTTTGTGCTGTAAGCGTTGCCTGGTTAGGTACATTGTAATATTTTAACAGGTACTGCCCTGCGGCCGATCCAACTACTGTGGGGTCAAATGTTTTGGTTACACGGGTATCTGTTGTAGCCTTCGGCCAGTTGGTGTAAATTGCCGGGTCTACTCTTAACGGGTTCCCGCTCGATTGGATAGACACTGGTATACAAGCACAACTGTTAACTGTTTGGTCCCAGTTTAAACTCCATATAGGCTCTATAGACGTTGCCGGTGCTGTAAATAAATTTTTCCAGTTAGCCTGTGTTTCCAGGTTTGCACCCGATGTACCCGCATAAGCTACGCCGGTTGGGCCTTTTGCATTAAATAAATTTTTATACCAGGTAATGGCATTAGCATAATCAACAGCCCCGCCTATTGGGCCACCAACCGCACCACCTACTGTTGAACTTACGGGTGCACTTGCCCTCCACATATAAACATCGGCGAGTATCGCACAGATAGCACCTTCATTGATATACCATACAGTCGGGGCTTGTCCATGCTGGATCAGCGAATAAGCCTTGGTCAGATCGGGGATAATAACTGAATCGATGATTTGCTGAGCAGGAACCTGCGGACGTACAGCTGACACAGTCGGGTCAAGATATGAATCCTTCCAAACCACGCCCGATCCCCACGTCCGTACAATATAAAAGTAGCACTCGGCACGCATGGCGTAACATTGTGCCAGCGCGTTGTTAATTACTGTTGGGGTAACCGAGTTATCATATTGCGATACCGTGGGTATATTGGCTATATTTAAATTAGCTGTTGATATGGTGCGATAAAACCCTGCCCAGTCGGCAGCAACATTGTTTGTGGTGAGCGCGTTGTTTAGCATTTCAGTAACGCTTACGTTAGTTGTTGCGCCTACGCCAAAATTATCTGATCGTGCTTCGCCCCAATAAAAGTACTTGCCGTTACCCGTTCCGGTGCCTGTCATTTCCTGTAAAAAAGAACCGTACATACCCGACAGGCCCGAAGTAATATCCTTACCCGATTTATAGAATGTGGTAACCGTACCTGCCGATTGCGGTAACAGCGATATATCTTTTGTACAACCGCTTATCAGAATAATTAAGCCTAACGAAGCTATTATAGTTGTTATTTTTTTCATTTCAATCAATTTAAAAGCTAACATTTATACCAAATCCCATTTCTCTCCTCTTTGGGTATTTACCTGTATCATAACCCGGTGTCAGAGAGTTGCTTGCGCCATTAGCGGCATTACTATTAGTACTAAACTGCGGGTCGAAACCGGTATAGTTTGTCCAGGTTAACAGGTTATCGCCATACACATAAACCCCTATGTTACGCGCCTTTATTTTTTGCAACAGCTTTGAGTTAAAAGTATAGGTAAACTTTACGGCGGCAAGCCTTACAAAGGATCCATCTTCGAGGTAAAGGCTGTTTATACCATTCGATATATCGCCATAAGCATCTTTGTTGACTACATACGGATAAGTAGCCACGTCACCCTGTTTATACCACGCGCCGTAAAGTGCAGCCGGTATTGGTGATGAATAGGTTGTATTAGCCGAATTTAAATTTTGCAGGTTAGCCAGTTCGTTGTAAACCTTGCCACCTACCTGGGCATTTACTGTTACCGTTAACAAAAAGCCTTTGTACGAAAAGGTATTAGTTAATCCCCAATAAAAATCAGGCATCGCATTCCCTAATATCTGCCTGTCGCTGCCATCAATGTTACCATCGTTGTTAACATCCTGCCATATAGTGCTGCCACCCTTTAACGGTACGCCATTGTGTTTCAATTGATGTATCACACCTGTATAAGGTTGACCGTTTAAAGTATAGCCTGTAGCGGTTGACGTGTTGGTTGTCGTATTTACAGTAATGCCAACAGGGGTTAACATCGAACCATCTTCGGCGTAAGCGTTTGATACATCATATTGATATATTCCCTGGTTTTTCAACACATAAAAATCTCCGATCCGGCCACCTTGTGTAATGTAATAAGGCGAAGTAGTACTGTTACCTGTTGGATAGAACGGCGTGCCACCTGCCAACTCGGTAACTACGGCCGGTTTCTGGAAGGTAATATTGGCGCTCACGTTCCATGTAAATTGCGGTATAACTACAGGGGTACCGGTTAAGGTAAACTCCCAGCCGGTATTGCGTATGCTGCCGATGTTAACGGCTGTAGTTTTAAAGCCACTTTCCTCAGGCAGGTTGGCGCTATACAACAGGTTAGATGTGTTTTTGATGTAGTACTCCGGTGTAAAAGTTACCCGTCCTTTTAAAAAGGTGAGGTCCATACCAAAGTTTTGGGTTGTTGCGGTTTCCCATTTAATGGTCGGGTTACCCAAAACCAGGTTCATTTGCGCGGTACCGTTGCCGTTGTATGATGATACAGGGTTAGCATTGCCAAAATAGATCTGGTTGATAAAGGCGTAATCCGCCAACTGGTCATTACCTAACTGCCCTATACTGTAGCGTAATTTGGCATCATCTAAATATTTTTTCGACCATTTCATAAAACTTTCGTCGCTAAAGCGCCATGCTAAGCCCGTCGAAAAGAAATCGCCCCATTTATTGCTTGGCCCAAAACGCGATGAGCCATCGCGCCTGCCGGTAGCGGTAAAAATGTACCTGCCTTTATAGCTGTACCCCAACCGGCCAAATAATGATTCGGTAGCATGGGCTGTTGCCGATGATACGGTAGTTGTAGGGTCGAGCGTACCGATATTTGAAGTAAACACGGTTTCGGTTAAATAATTACGGTCGCCTAACACGGTTTTGTTATCCTGGAAATTCTCACGGCTAAAACCTGCTGTAGCTGTTACGGTATGGTTACCGCCATAAGTATGGCTAAAGTTTAAATACGTTTGCAGCGCCCACGAAAACTGAATATCAGTACTTTGATAACCGGTTGAAATACCGCCGCCATTTAAAGTTCCGCCGGTTAACGAGCTTGGGTTAAACACCTGTGTGTTAACATTATTTAGCTTTGCATTAAAGCTTGCCGTAAGCCTCAGATCTTTTGTAAAACTATAATTGGCGGCAGTGTTATACTGACCCAGATAGGTTTTATTTAAATTGGTTTGTAAGATGGCCCATGCCAATGGGTTACGTTTTGTTTCATCGTAGCCGGCCAGTTGCCCGTCGGGAGTATATAACGATGTCCATGGGTTACGCTCATAAAGCTGGCCAATGGTTGCAAACAAAGGTACGTCGTTGCCTGTGCGGTAAAGGAACGACAGGTTATTGGTAACCTTTAGTTTATCACCGGGCTGAAAATCCATATTAATGGTAGTTTGTAAAGTCTTAAAATAACTATTCAATACAATCGACCTGTCATCCAGGTAGTTAATACCTGTATAATAAGTTAAACCTTTTTGCCCACCGCTTATACTTAGATTATATTGGTCTTTTTGCGCGGTTTTTAGCAACAGGGTTTGGTAATCGTTATCCTGATTTAGGTAGTGGCTTACAGAATCGGTATTGGCACCACCTGTAGCTACGTTTGTATTTTTACCGATCCTGAACCGGCGTAATTCACTCGACGAAACACTTGGCAACTCGTGAGCCAAACGGCCGAACAAATGGTAATAAGTACCGGTCACTACCTGTTTACCCTCCTGCCCGTGTTTTGTGGTGATAATAATTACACCATTGGCACCACGCGAACCATAAATAGCTGCCGATGCCGCATCTTTTAATACTTCGATACTCGAAATATCGGCCGGGTTTAAAAAGTCAGCATCTGTGTTGATCACTCCGTCAATTACATATAGGGGCCCCGTACCCGAGTTTAACGAACCCATACCACGAATGGTAACCGTACCCGTACCCGATGGGTCGCCATTATCATTAGCAACCAAAACGCCTGCTGCCTGGCCTTCCAATGCATCTGCAATAGTTACAGGCTGACGCTCCAGTATTTGTTTGGCATCGATAGTTGATATAGAGCCCGTTAAATCGCGCTTGGCAACAGATTGGCCGTAACCGGTTACTACTACTTCAGTTAAACTGCTGCTGGTTTCCAGTAAGGTTATATTGATGCTTTTACGATTGCCTACCACAACATCCTGCGCGGTAAAGCCAATAAACGAAAAAACAAGGATGCTCTTTTCATCAGGCACTTTAATACTGTACTTACCCTCGATATTAGTTACGGTAGCTACCTGTGTGCCGCTTATTTTAACCGTTACGCCGGGTATAGGCTGCCCTTTTAT
>Ga0209026_1000341_pt1 | contig 45163 bp, 36 predicted proteins | sample AraplaCL_Col_mCL_FD_184262 | JGI IMG/M metagenome (GOLD analysis project Ga0209026, IMG submission 184262) | Arabidopsis root microbial communities from the University of North Carolina, USA - plate scrape CL_Col_mCL (SPAdes) (version 2) | ecosystem: Host-associated > Plants > Roots >... | reverse complement strand
AGATCAAGCGGCGTACAGACGTCGTCGGCATCTTCCCCAATGACGATGCCATCGTCAGGCTCGTCGGCGCGCTCCTGCTCGAACAGAACGACGAATGGGCCGTTCAGCGATCCCGCTACATGACCCTCGAGACCATCGCGCAAATGAGCGATGATCCCATCATTAGCCTGCCCGCTGCGGCACGCTGACCCACTCCCGGCTCAGGCCGGAAAGCACGGTGATCACAAAGCCGTGCTTGGGACATTCATTGCCAGTTGCGTTCTGCCGTTTGGCTACCGTGAGAACAGAGTAACATTCTGGCAACAATACGTTGTATAAATTCGCAAATCTGCAAAATTTCGATATACGCGGCAAGATTTTGAGGTACGTTCAGCTGTAAATATCCTTTCATTTGATTCTTCGAAAAGACTTTGTTAACCAGTGATTTGGGCGATTGCGGCATGATGATGCAGGCGTGCGACTGCGTTTTTGACAACGATAAACCGTTTCGCCAGAAACGAGCCGTTTTGGGAGGGGTCGGCGCCAACCTCGGCGATCATTTCTCTGGTCGGATCGTCGCCTTCCAAGCTTATGGCCACCGTAAAAATAGTCCCTCACGCCTCCACGGGCATCTCGAGCAAGCCCCGGCAATCGGCCGACGGTCTTGCCTGCCCGGCCGTCCTCGGGCGCTGAACCTCGATGCAATCAATACAGCAGGATCGAAGGAATAATCATGTCGTCGATTGCAATCGCCGTTGCCCAGCACGCGCGAACCAAGAGCTACAGCCGCCATTTTGGGAGCGGCCTGAAGCGCCGTTCCCGCGCGCTGCTGGCGGGCGTCAGCGTGGGTACGATGGTCATCTGCGGCTGGTCGGCCTCGGCCGATGCGCAAGTGTGGAAGGGCACGACGAGTACCGATTGGACGGTTGGCAGCAACTGGTCGACGGGCGTAGCCCCGAACGGCACCGCAACGGTAACGATCAACACGAATTCGCCCAATCCAACGGTTCTAGGTGTTTCCGGCGCGGCGAGCTCGACGATCGGCAATCTGCAGATGGGTACGGTGGCTGGCACGAGCGCGCTCACGATTCAGAGTGGGAGCACGTTGTCGTCCAGCGTCACGACGGGAGTCAATTATATTGGTGATGTTGCGGGAGCCAATGCCACCCTCACCGTCACCGGCCCGGGATCGTCATGGTCTACCGCCGCAGGCAGCACTGTCATCGGACTGGCCAGTAACAGCACGGGCACGCTGAACATTGCCAATGGAGCCACGGTTAGGTTGGGGGCGAGCGGCGGGGGGAGCTTGACTTTTGGCCAAAGTACGGTCGCCGGTTCGGGGGTGATGAACATTACGGGCGGCAGTACGCTCACCTCTGGACTCGCAACTCTATATGCCATTTCCGGCTCAAATAGCACCGCCAATATTTCCGGCGCCGGATCAAAGTGGAATGTTGGAACCTTGACTGTCGGCAGAGGTCTAGGCGGCAGCGGCAGCGGCAGCGGCACGTTGAATGTGACGAATGGTGCTGTGGTTTCCGCTACCGGCAATATTACTATCGCAGGTAACAACCTCAGTGGTACGGGAACCGGTATGGTGACCGTCTCCGGCACGGGCTCCCAGTTGAAGTTGAACACCGGCAGCGCGCTCAATATCGGCGCGTACGGCCAGGGTACGTTGGCGGTGTCCAACGGTGGGGCGGCGAGCGCCGACACTGTGACGATGACCTCCAACTCGGCCTCGACGGCCACGCTCAACCTATCTGGGGGCAGCACCCTTTCCACAGGAGCGCTAACAGCCGGACTAGGAACGGTACAGGCGAATTTCGACGGTGCCACGTTGAGCGCCACCACGAGCAACACAGCCTTTATCAGCGGCTTTACCGGCACCGAACTCAACATCGCTGCAGGTGGACTCACGCTCGATACCGGCGCCTTCGATGTCACCGCCGCATCGCCGTTCAGCGGCACGGGTGCGCTTACCAAGGTCGGCGCCGGCACGGCGGTGTTCACCGGCAACAACACCTACACCGGCGGCACCACGATTTCGGCCGGCACCCTGCAGCTCGGTAGCGGTAGCACCTCGGGCTCGATTGCAGGCGATGTGACCAATAATGGCACGCTCGTCTTCGACCGATCGGACGTCAATACATTCGCTGGACTGATCTCCGGCAGCGGTTCGGTCAACCAGATCGGCTCCGGCACGACCATCCTGACAGCGAACAGCAGCTATACCGGCGGCACGACGATCTCGGCGGGTACCCTGCAGCTCGGCAATGGCGGCGCGTCCGGCAGCATCGCCGGCAACGTGACGGACAATGGCACGCTCACCTTCGACCGTTCGGATGCCTATACCTTCTCCGGACTGATCTCCGGCAGCGGTTCGGTCAACCAGCTCGGCTCCGGCTCGACCATCCTTACCGCGGCAGGCAATTCCGTCGGCGCGACGCGGGTCGATGCCGGAACTTTGCAGGTAAATGGCACACTGACGAGCACCGGCGGCATCACGATCAACGCTGGCACGCTGCTGAACACCGGAGGAAGCTCCGCCATAACGACGCCCACGATCGCGATGAACTCCGGCTCGAAGCTCAACGTCGCCGGTGGAACGGTTCAGGCAGCCGGTGGCACGCAGACATTGTTCACCGGCGGCACGGGCGGTGCAACGATCAACATCACTGGCGGCACGCTGCTCGGCAACGGTACGCTGGGCGGAGGCGGCAATGTTGTCAATCTCACCGCCGGTTCGCTCAACACCGGCGCTGCCGCGTTAAACCTCGGCAGCGGCAACGACACTTTCCTGTTGAGCGGTTTCGCAACCATCGCCGGAGCAGGGGTAGACGGCGGTGCCGGCAGCGATGCACTGCAGGTGAACACCACCTTTGGTCGTACGCTTGATGGCGCCTTGGTCACCAATTTCGAGACGCTTTCAAAGAGCGGCGGCAGCACGTTGATCCTGACAGGATCGCACAGCTATAGCGCCGGCACGACAATCTCCACCGGGACACTGCAGATCGGCAATGGCGCCAGCGCCGGCGCGCTGACGACGCCGACGGTGGCGAACAACGGCACGCTCGCCTTCGACCTGAACAGCAACTACAGCTTTGCCGGCGCCATCTCCGGCGGCGGCGCCGTGAACAAGCTTGGCACCGGCATCACGACGCTGACCGGCGCCAACAGCTACACCGGCGCGACCAACATCAATGCCGGCACGCTGCTCATCAACGGTGACCAGTCGGGTGCTAACGGGCAGACCAATGTCCTCAGCGGAGCCACCCTTGGTGGCACTGGTACAATCGGCGGCAGCGTCACGGTAGCGAACGGAGGTGCGCTCAGCCCCAGCGCCGGCGGCAACGCTCCGGCTGCCCTCACCATCAACGGAGCGCTCACGCTCAACAGCACTTCGGCCGTCAACGTCAATTTCGGTCAGGCCAACGTGCCGGGCGGCCCGCTCAACGACCTCATCAATGTTGGCGGCAACCTGACGCTCGACGGCACGCTCAACGTCACACAGACGCCCGGCGGCACCTTCGGTCCGGGTGTCTACCGCATCTTCAACTACAATGGCTCGCTGACTGACAACGGCCTCAATGCCACGGATCCGCACTATTTCGTACAGACGGCGGTTGCGAACCAGGTCAATCTCATCAATTCGGCCGGCCTGGCGCTGAGCTACTGGGACGGCGATACCGGTCCGCATTCCAACAGCGTCATCGATGGCGGCACTGGAACATGGCGGGCTGCCGGCGATCAGAACTGGACCGACAGTAGCGGTCTTTTTTCCGGGCCGTTCGCCAATGCGAGCTTTGCCATCTTCCAGGGGGCTCCAGGCACGGTGACGGTCGACAACACCAACGGCCAGGTGCAGGCAGCCGGCATGCAATTTGCCGCGAATGGCTATACGGTCCAAGGCGGCGATGTCGCACTGGTCGGCCCGCTATCGATCATCCGGGTCGGCGACGGCTCGGCCGCCGGCGCCGCCTTTGCTGCGACGATCGCCTCCAATCTCACAGGCAGCAGCGAGCTCGTGAAGAGCGATCTTGGCACATTGGTGCTGTCTGGAAGCAACAGCTACACCGGCGGTACCGCCATCGACGGCGGTACCCTGCAAATATCCTCCGATGCCAACCTCGGTGCTTCAAGCGGTGCGCTCAGCCTGGACGGTGCCACACTGACCAATACGGCATCTGTCGTCTCGAACCGAATGGTCACGCTCAACGCGGGCGGCGGTACATTCAATGCGCTGGATACTCTGACACTCAACGGTTCGGTCGATGGCGCCGGTACGCTCACCAAGACTGGCAGCGGCACGCTGGTTCTTAACGGTACCAACACCTACCAAGGTGGCACCGTTATCGATGGCGGTACGCTTCAGGTCGCCTCCGACGCCAATCTCGGCGATGCGGCCGGCGCGCTCTCCTTTAACGGCGGCACTCTGCACACGACTGCGTCGTTCACTTCGGCGCGCGCGGCAACGCTTAATGCCGGCGGCGGCATCTTCGACACCGACAATCTGACAACGCTGACGCTCAGCAGCGCCATTGGCGGGTCAGGAGCCCTCACCAAGGGCGGCACCGGCGCGCTCGTGCTTGCCGCCGACAACAGCTATGCCGGCGGCACGACGATCGCAGCCGGCACCCTGCAGCTCGGCAACGGCGGTGCGAGCGGCTCGATCACCGGCAATGTCGCCGACAACGGCACGCTCGCCTTCAACCGCAACAACACCTACGGCTTTGGCGGGCTCATCTTCGGCACCGGCGGTCTCGACCAGAGCGGCAGCGGTGTAACGATCCTTACCGCGAACAACAGCTATGCCGGCGCGACGAACGTGCGTTCGGGCACGCTCATTGTCAACGGCGATCAATCGGCAGCAACCGGTGCGACGACTGTCGAGGCCGGCGGCGCGCTCGGCGGCTCAGGCACGGTTGGCGGCAATGTGAATGTGCTCGACAATGGCGCGCTCAATCCGGGCAATGTCGGTTCTACGCCAGGCACCTTGACGATCAACGGCAATCTCACCCTCGCGGCCAACTCGACACTGAACTACAATTTCGGGCAGGCAGGCGTGGTCGGTGGCCCCTACAACGACCTGACCGTCGTGCACGGCAATCTGACCCTTGGCGGGTTCTTGAACGTATCGGAGACACCAGGAGGCAATTTCGGGCCGGGCATCTACCGCGTCATCAGCTATGACGGGGCGTTGACCGATCTCGGACTGGCCGACAGCTCACCCAACTATATCGTGCAGACTTCGATTGCAAACCAGGTCAATCTGGTCAACATCGCCGGCCTGACGCTTAATTACTGGGACGGCGATGCCGGCCCCAAGTCCAATGACCTTGTCAACGGCGGCAGCGGCACATGGCGGGCCGCCGGCGACGACAACTGGGCCGATGCCGCGGGGCATGTCAACGCACGGTTCTCCAATGGCAGCTTCGCTGTCTTCGGCGGCACGGCAGGCACGGTCCAGGTCGACAATAGCAATGGTCAGGTGCAGGCCGCGGGCATGCAATTTGCGAGCGGCGGCTACACGGTTCAGGGACAGAGCATCGAGCTTGTAGACCCGCAATCGGTCATCCGTGTCGGTGACGGCACATCGGCGGGCGCCGGCTATACGGCGACCATCGCATCGGTGATCGAGGGTAACGCGCAGCTCGTCAAGACCGATCTCGGCACCCTGGTACTCACCGGCAGCAATACCTATACCGGCGGCACCCGCATCAACCAGGGTACGCTGCAGTTTGCGACCGACGCCAGTCTCGGCGCTGCATCGGGGAACCTCTTTCTCGATGGCGGCACGCTGCGCAACACGACGACGCTTGCCCTTGCGCGTGGCGCTACGCTCGAGGCCGGCAACGGCACCTTCGAAACGCTCGGCAATCTCACTGTCAATGGCGCGGTCGATGGCGTCGGCGGCTTTACCAAGACGGGTGCCGCGGCGTTGACGCTGGCCGGCAGCAACAGCTACGCCGGCGCGACGACCGTGTCGGCCGGCAGCCTCTATGTCAACGGTAACCAGAGCGGGGCGACGGGCCTGACCTCGGTGTTGAACGGCGCCACGCTCGGCGGCGCCGGTACGATCGGCGGCAACGTTGCGATCGCCGACGGCGGCATTCTCAAACCCGGCGCATCCGACAGCACGCCGGGCACACTCACTATTGCCGGCAACCTGACGCTCTCGGGAGGCTCGATCCTGAACTACAGCTTAGGCCAAGCGAATGCGCCCGGTAACTCCCTCAACGACCTGACGACCGTCGGCGGCAATCTGACGCTCGACGGCACGCTCAATGTGACTGTCCCATCAGGCGGCACATTCGGCCCCGGTGCCTACCGTCTGTTCAACTATGCGGGAATACTGACCGACAACGGTCTTTCCTTCGGATCGATCCCGTCGACGGACTACTTTCTCCAGACCGCCATTGCCCACCAGGTCAACCTGGTCAATACGGCCGGACTGACCCTGAACTATTGGGATGGCAGCTCAGGTGCGGGGGACAACGGGGTCATCAATGGCGGCGACGGGGTTTGGCAGGCCACCGTCAACAATGACAACTGGACCAATAGCACCGGCGTCGTCAACGCACCGTACCGCCAAGCCGCCTTTGCAGTCTTCGCCGGCAAAACCGGCAGGGTGACGGTGGACAACAGCCATGGCCAGGTGACCGCCTCGGGCATGCAGTTCATGACCGACGGCTATATCGTTCAGGGCGGCGCCGTCGAGCTGGTCGGCCCGGCGGCGACGATCCGCGTCGGCGACGGCACAAGTGCCGGTGCGACTATCACCGCCACCATCGCATCTGAGGTTGCCGGCACCAGCCAGCTCGTCAAGACTGACGCCGGCACGCTGGTTCTGGCTGGCAACAACAGCTATACCGGCGGCACCGCCATCGACGGCGGCACGCTGATCAATCAGGGGACTATCGATCAGGTGGCGGTGAACGCCGGCGGCACATTCACCCAAGCTGCCGGTAGCGTAGGTGCGGTCACCGCAAACGGCGGCAGCACAGTCAATGTTGCGGGCGGCTCGGTTTCGGGGCCGGTCGCACTGACGCTTGCGGGCGGCGGCACGGCGAGCCAGGTCAATATCTCGGGCGGCGGGCTGACATCCACTGCCGGGCCGGCCATTCTCGCCAACAGCGGCAATGCCAACATCAATATCGCCGGCGCCCCGAGCCTCGGATCCAGCAACGGCGATATTTTGCAGCTCACCAACGGCAGCAATGTCACCTTGACAGCCAACGGCGCGACGCTGAACGGCAATGTCATTTCGGATGCTTCCAGCACCGGTCTCGTCAATCTCACGAACGGCTCGCTCCTCTCCGGTTCGATCGATCCGGTGGCGATGACGATCGATGCATCCAGCCGCTGGAGCGTGACTGGCAACTCCTCGCTCACGACGCTGACCAATGCCGGAACGGTCGCCTATGCCGCGCCCTCCAACCCGCTCGACGCTTCGACCTATCACACCGTCACTGTCGACAATTATGTCGGCAACGGCGGCGTGCTTGCACTGCACACCGCACTCGGCAGCGACGCCTCGCCGACGGACAGGCTTGTCGTCACCGGCGATACGTCCGGCGCCAGCACTGTCAAGGTCACCAATGCCGGCGGCGCCGGTGCGCAGACGCTGGAAGGCATTAGGATCCTTGAAGTCGGCGGCGCTTCGAACGGTGTCTTCAATCTGGCTGGCGATTACCTCTTCCAGGGCCAGCAGGCCGTGATCGGCGGCGCATACGCCTATCGTCTCTACAAGGGAGGTGTGTCGACGCCATCCGACGGCGACTGGTATCTGCGCTCCACCTATACCCTTCCCGGCGGGTCCACGAACCCTGCCAACCCGACAATGGATCCATCGGCGCAGTTGTTGCCGCTTTATGCACCAGGAGTGCCGCTCTACGAGGCCTATGCCGGAGTCCTGCAGAGCCTCAACGAGCTCGACACCCTTCAGCAACGCATCGGCAATCGGTCGTGGGGCAATGGTGAGGCCATGCCTCAGGGCACGGACATGCTCGACCGGACGCCGGCGGGCGGCAAGGCCATCTGGGCTCGCATCGAGGCGGCGCATTCAAAGTTCGATCCCGAGCGATCGACGGCAGGCGCCGATTACACCGCCACGACGTGGAAGTTCGAGGCGGGCCTCGATGGAATGTTCTACGACAGCGAGGCAGGCGCCCTGATCGGCGGAGTCACCGTCCACTACGGAACGGTCTCCTCGAACGTCTCGTCGATCTTCGGCACAGGCTCGATCGATGCCAGCGGTTATGGTCTCGGCGGTTCGCTCACCTGGTACGGCAACAGTGGCTTTTACGCCGATGCCCAGGCGCAGGCCACCTGGTATGACACCGATCTTACCTCGGCAACTCTCGGAAGAAAGCTCACCGAAGGCAATAACGGTTTTGGCTACGCGCTGAGCATCGAGACCGGTCAGAAGATCCAGCTTCGGGACAACTGGTCGCTCACGCCCCAGGCTCAGCTCAGCTATTCTTCGGTGCGGTTCGACGACTTCACCGACCCCTATGGCGCCCGCGTGTCGCTTGAAGACGGTCAATCGCTGACCGGCAGGGTCGGCCTTTCAGCGGACTATGAGAATGAATGGAAGAACGCCGCCGGGCAGGTCAGCCGCGGCCACGTCTATGGGATCGCCAACCTTTACTATGATTTCCTCGACGGCTCCGACGTTCACGTATCCGGCGCCAGCCTGACCAGCAAGAACCAGCCGCTGTGGGGCGGCGTCGGGCTCGGCGGATCATTGAACCTCGGCGACAGGACGACGGTTTATGGCGAGGCTTTTGCCCGAACCAGCCTGGCCGACTTCGGCGACAGCAACTCCGCCGGCGCGAAAATCGGCTTCAACGTCAAATGGTAGGCTGCGTGCCCGAATTTATGAACTTGAACAGAACGTTGAAAAGTTGCGCCATCGGCTGAATTCGATCACGCGAAACTCTGTCGCGCTACTGCTGCCCGAGCGCGACCGCCTGTGAATATTGAGTAGAATTGTACAGACCCTGTCCTTATTCCCATGCATAAGGAAGGTTGGACGGATGGAGATTTTGGGAGGAGACAGCGGGTCTCGAGTGAGCCGTCTTGAGGTGATCAACACCGGACGGCGGCGTCGATTTACGGAAGACGAGAAGCTGCGGATTGTCGCAGAAAGCTTTGCGGGGAGACGCCGTGCGTCGGCCACGACCCGTCAGTACGGCATCAGCCGCTCCCTGTTGAACCGTTGGCGCAAATCGGTTCGCCAGGGTTTGCACGGCCAGAAACAAATCGATGGTTTTGTGCCGGCGTTCGTCATGCCGGAAAGTTTTATGCCGGTGAAGCAGGCAACTCCACCTGCTGCGATGGAGCATCTGGTGGCGTCTCCTTCCGGCCGCACGGAGATTGTCGCAGCGAACGGCCGTCGTGTGGTCGTGGATGGCAGCGTCGACGTTGGGGCGCGGCTGCGGATCATGCGAGGGCTGGAGACGTTGCGGTGATTCCGGTCAAAATGTGCGGGTGTGGATAGCTACGGGCCATACCGACATGCGGTGTGGGTTTCCATGAGAAAAGACTTGAGCGCCCTGAGCTGATCCAGGCCTTAATGCCAGAAACGTATTGGCCTACCGCGCTCGTGGCAGCATCGTTAAGAAGAGTGGTCAATGCTGTGAGGAGTTCGGCAGGGACGAAAGGCTTCAGAAGCAGAACGCTATTAGGAACGCCCTTGGCTACCCGGGCCTTGGCGCAGTCGCCAGTCAATAATTACCGGCAGGGGTGGCTGCAGTTCGCGAGCTCGTCGAGCCAAATCCCAACCGTCTGTCTCTTCTGGCATTTTGATATCGGTTATCAAGGCGCGAAAGCGTGCCGAGACCTCCTCCAAGGCAAGGATAGCCTCGTCCGCTTTCGATAGCGCGAGATGCTCGAAGCCCGCTTCTCTCGCGACATCTTCGAGATCTGCTTTTATAAGGAATTCATACTCAGCGACAAGAACAAGCAGCTGGCGCCCGACTCCGCTGATGATTTTCTGGGATTTCTCGGCGGAATCATCGACCATGAGCGAGTCCTGCACATGTAGGCGGGAGCTCTTAGCCCTCAGCCGCCAGCGCCTACGGATCCGTCTGCTGGCGATAAGAAGAAGATTGCGCAGCGTCGTCATATGTCCAACCTCGCGCCATCGCGCGGCGTGAGCAATTGACGAGGGCCAGTAAGCAGCCAGCGGTTCCTAATACGTCTTACGCTATTAGCGCATTGATGATCGGCGCGGCGGGCGACCGCCTGGTACCGAGTGGCTGTATGTGGCGCCATACAACCGAGGCAGGCAATGAGTATCCAGCAAAAACTAAACGTTGACGCCGCGCTTTTAACCCCGTATAGAACCATTATCGATCTTTTGCTTGCCGAGCTTTGTCTACCGCACGATTGGCACCGTGCTCTAAGCGAACTTCTCTTTCAAAAATAGTCGGTCTTTACCTGCGTAGCATCCGCTCCGCAGTTCCTCACTCTATGCTTTGAAAGGGTTCATAATGACCACTGGCACAGTAAAATGGTTCAATTCCACCAAGGGCTTCGGCTTCATTCAGCCTGACAACGGCGGCGCTGACGCCTTCGTTCACATTTCGGCAGTCGAGCGCGCTGGAATGCGCGAACTCGTTGAAGGCCAGAAGATCGGCTTCGAGCTTGAGCGCGACATCAAGTCGGGCAAGATGTCGGCCACCAATCTGCAGGCTGCTTAAGTGATATCGGCTTCCCTTTGACCACGGATGTACTGGCATTGCCGGAAGTACGCTATCATCTGAGGCCAGGCAGTTCGCCTGGCCTTTTTCATTTCGGCTCATTGCCGACATCGGAGAACCCAATGACAGAGACATACAGCAAATCTCGCCAGCAGGCAGAGATCGCCTTCGGCAATGTCCAGACAGAGTTCTTTGCCAAGAACAATGCGATGGAGGAGCTCGAGTCGGCGGCGAAAGCACGCAATGCCAAGACTTTGCGGCTTCGAGAAGCGCGCCTCGCGAAGGAACAAGCCGAACGGACGTCGGCAACATCCACGCCGATCGCCAAATAAGCAAAGGCAGGTTGGACATCATCGCCTGCCACCACCAGGATACAGATTTGACACACCACGGAAATAAAGATCTCGCCGACCGACGGTCAGCTGCCGCCGGCGCCAAGGCATCCCTTCTCCAAGCGTACCGTGCCGCGAAAGCGGCGGCCGAACCTTCTCGACTTGCCAGGCAAGCCGAGCGGGTTTCGCTTGTCGAAGCTCGTGAAGCCCGCCGTGTTGAACGGGACTGTCTGAAGTTTGTGGAGCGTACCCGGCTTGAGGCCGAGGCAGCTAACGAGCAGGCGGTCGCCGAGGCCGCAGCAGCAGCTGAGACCGAGGCGCGCAAGTCAGCCGAAGACATGCGTCTCGCGCGGATTGTCGAAGACGAGGCCGCTCGCAAGGCCAGGCGAGACAGACGCTATGCCAATCGCAAGGCCAGGCAAGCGTAGGCCGTCAAGCGTTTCCGTCCAATCAACGGCCTTTAGGACACACTGATACATCCGAGTCGAAATCACTCATGCTCTAGGAGCGACCGTGACCACTGATATAAAAGAGCTGCAGGCGATCAACACGGCCTGGCAGATCGCGATTCAGGAGATCCTCCGCATGGTCATCCGCGATATGTACCGCGCCGAGGGTGAAGCAGCGTTCAACACGCACATCAAGCGCATCGAAGAAGCGGCCGTCGATAGCATCTACACGGATCTAAGGCTCCGCGGCACGGACGAATGGACGGAAGTGCTGGTCAAGGAACGAGCCAGCAACTTCGTGACGACCCTTCTGACCTCCTTCACCTATGACCGGGCCTGATCGGGCGACGCCAAAGGGCTTCGGCTTTTTTGATAATCAAGGAGAAAATATCATGTCGATAGACCAAAGGAGACCGCTTCTTTCCCCTAAAGAGAAAGTCGAGGCCAACTCCCGAGCCATTGAGGCATCGTTGACCCCGTCTCAGGTGCAAGCCCTGAAGCTCGCGAGAAGTGGAGACCTGCATTCTGCAGATGGCAGGTCTTGGACTCATCTTAGCGCCGTCGTCACCTACGCGAGGGCGGATCGATTTGAAGAGCATCCGATCAAAGTGAAGTCGGCCACGACGACAACGGTTGAGCGGCTTACGGAACTCGACCTGCTCAGAAATCTTGATGGAACGGATGGAGAGGCAAATTCGCCGCGCACGATCACCATGGCGGGAAAGCTCTGGCTTCTCAAGCACAAGTGACCCAGGTAAATTCGCCCTGCGACCTGACAGCAAGCGTACCATCTACCGCTGAGATCAACTGCCAAACCTGCGGAGCATGCTGCTCTTTTTCATCCGAATGGCCAAGGTTCACGACGGAAGCCGACGATGACCTGGCTTTGATACCCCGTCACTATGTCGAAGCTGATCAGCGCGGGATGCGTTGCGAGGGGTCGCGATGTTCGGCCCTGTCGGGTGACGTTGGGATAAACACGTTCTGTCTCGTGTACGAGGTGCGGCCAGATGTTTGTCGAGCTTGTGTTCCGGGTGACGAAGCATGCACGATAGCGCGCGCCAAAATTCGTTTCTGGCGTACGACGTAGACCGAAGTGGTGCGCGTATTCGTGACCGAGTTGGCTCAGGCTCGCTTAGCCGCCGCCAAGCGCGCAGGGGGTGTGTCTCTCATCGGAAATCACTAGGCTATGGGCCTTTCCAGGCTCTGATAGCCGATCCGTTCGGAAGGCCGGACTTCACCAGCCAACAGCCAGGACGCTGCCTTTTTTATTTGGTTCGCCGGGAAAGCGGGTAATCTGGCGCGTCGTAAAGCGCGCGGATCTGATTGTGATCGAAACGCGCCTCATTTACTTCCAAAAGAGAGCCACGCTGCTGCGCGTCTGCCATGTCTTCCACCGCGAAGCGGAGTGCTTCGGCCGCTGTTTCGAAACGCCTATAACGAAGTCCGCTGCGTCCGCGTGTCGCTTTGCCCGCATAAAGCCCTGCTCCATCAGTGTAGTCGAAACCGATCACCTCGTCGTCCTCCGGGTTCGGTAAGTGGGCTGACCTTCTGCTCGCGCGGCGTTTCTGATCTCACGCTCGGTGCCTCGAAGCTCGCGCTTGCGCAGCTGCATCCCCTTTCGAAGATTCAGGAGCTTTTCGGCATTTGATCCTGCTTCGACGCCGGGCATACGAAAGAGCTTTTCCGCGGATTGTCTGGGGGTATGATTTATCATTGGTTCCTCGAATAGTGAGTGCGACAGCGCGCCTGCTTATTGCAATATTGGCTGGATGGCGCGACCGCGTGCTATTTCTTGTTCAGATTTGCGGGCTTGCCGCTTGCAAGCGTAACCTGTGCGCCAGACGGGGTTGGTGCCGCTACTGGTGCTTTGTCTTTCTTGGGCTTGCGGATCTCTCGGTTGCTGCGCATTTGGCCTTTAGCCATGGGTTTCTCCTCCGGTGCCTGGATACGTGTCGGCGCTGCTTAACTAGCTAGATTTGGTTTGGCGTCTCATCCGATATCGCTTTACTAAAGCAGGAAAACGTAACGCTCTGTGGTGCCGTTGGCACGCGGATTTTGCAAACGGTGCCGAAATTGGGAAACGCCGTCATGCGCGCTAAAGGCAGCTTTCTCTCGGTGCCTTGGCCGACGACAGTCTCCAGAAGCGTGCAAAGATCCGCGTGATCACGATATCCGAACGGACTCGTTCGAACTAGGTTTTGTGAAACGTATGCGGAATATTTATTGGAAGACATCGCGTCCTCCTTTTGTTTGGGCAAGGCCGCCCACCGGGACGGCGATTCCTATGACACGGCTGTTCACGTCTAAGACGCGCCTGTATCGCCGTTGGACAGGCTGCCGTCCTTCTACTGCGCGGTGCGAACCGGTCGCACCGGCTGCAATGCTCATTGCGCCGGATCCAGCCGCAGTCGAAGTCGTGACATCGATATTGTCCTGACTGACGTGTAGAAATTCGCACTGTATAAGCGCAAACTGCGGGATGCGGTGCCGCGAGCTTCCAGTACTAAGGCGGAGCCGCGTATCTTGCAGTTCGATGTTATCGCGTTATCGCATTACAAGATCTCGAAAACGATCCAGTCATCGGAGCTATGGCAAATGCCATTCCAGGCTCAATTTCCAGAAAAACAAAAGGCCGGGCATGGACCCGACCTCTCACGGTCATTCGGCTCAGCTGCCAGTACATCCGTGGTCAGGAGAGCGAATGACAAATTCATGCCGCCTGAAGGTTGTCAGCGGAGCTCTTGCCGGACTTTCGGTCCTGCACGATGTCGTAGCTGATCTTCTGGCCGTCCGAAAGCGAGCGCATTCCCGCGCGCTCCACAGCAGAGATATGGACAAACACGTCCGTGCTGCCGTTATCAGGCTGAATGAAGCCGAAGCCCTTGGCGGAATTAAACCACTTCACAGTACCAGTATTCATAACGATTTCCTTTCATGGCAATCATTGTGGGTCCCGCGATGCTTTGCGGGGTGAGATCGATTCTTTGAGAGGAAATCCAACGGGAGCAAAAAGCTCTGGAACGACATCACAAGCAATGGTCGATTTCCCATATATACGCTCAATTTTTGCTTTTACAATGGATAATGCGGAAATCGATGCTGCGCACCCAACCCACGTGCTATTACCAGACTAGAAATGGGCGCCGCTCTGAAGGAGCTGTCATTCCAGAGGTTGCTTGACCTAGCGCTGCTATGCCTCGATCGAGGAAAGTTCGATTTACGGGATAAGCTCATGCACTTCGCGAAGCGATTGCCCTCTCCTCAATGCATGGTCGAGGTCGGAAACGGCGGCAGCTTTTCGGCAGTCGCCGTTTTCAATCATCGTCCCGGCAAGAATAGAGGCGGCAAATCCCGCAAGCCACAGCCCATGAAATAGCCTCAATGGAGAGCGATGATGACTCGTCAGCGTTGTTTTCATTTCGTCGCTATTGGAACTTGAAGGTCGTTTTCGCTGCGGCGCCCTTCTCGAAAGGGCGAGTATTCCAGAGTCGTGGGAGTCGGCTCTGCACGGAACATAAGCGACATACCGCTTCGTGTTATTGGAGGAAACCGCTATGCACGTTCAAGATCCTATCGTCCCCGGAGCGCGACACGCTCATACGACGAGCGCAGAAGCGATCGGCCCTCCCGATTTGGTAACCTCCGATGAGGCATCCAGACAAGCTTACGAGCGCGGAGGGGAGGCTGGTATGCGAGACGCGCAGGATGAAGAAAATCCATATCCAGAAGGGTGTGTGCTCGCGAGAGCTTTTGAGCACGGCTATCTTGATGGTCAAAAGGCGCGACGATAGCAGGAAGATTTATAAGACCAGCCGCGCAGGTGGCTGATCTGAAAGATCGCGCTTTCGTTCCCATCCGGTTAGACAGGACGGTGGTATTCGCAAAGAGGCAAACGATTGTGCTTCGCCCTTCTAAGGAGGAAGCTAATAGGCGCTCTTACCGGTTCGAGCTTTCTTTTACTTGGGAGAGACGAGTGTTTTGGGGTGTAAGCGCGAATTTCCATGCGCATTGACGGCCTGACCGGTGAACCGCCCTCGCATCTGTAGCGATTATTCCGGCTCTGTTAGGCGGCAGAGGCTTTGGAGAAGTTGATCGGCAACAGGTCACCTATGTCGGCCGCTTCCGTCCGCTGCGGCAACTCGGTGAGCACGTGGCGCAGCCAAGCGAGCGGGTCGACGCCACAGGCGCGGCAGGTCAGCATCAGACTGTAAATCACAGCGCTGGCCTTTGCGCCGTCGGCGGTATCGCTGAACAGCCACGATTTTCTGCCGGTTGCAAAAACTCTGATCTCGCGTTCTAGAACGTTGTTGTCGATCGGCATCCTGCCATCCGAAGCGCTTACTCCGGCGGCCCGCCGCCGTTCTTTCTGGCCTTGAGCGCGTCAACGAAGCGTCGCCTGGAATGGGCCATGCATCCGACATGGGTTGCACCATGCAACGCGCGCCATGCAGTGTAGCCATCGCTCACCAATATGCCGCGGTAGTCACTGAGGAATGTTTGCGGGTAGATCTGGCCGCGGCCGGGCTGATAATCGAGAAGCGCGGTGGGCTCGTCGCTGTCCTCGCCACTTCGATATGCCCTCGTAGAGCCTCATGTATAGCATCAAGACAGACCGTCGGGATGCAACAATCTGGCAAGACTTCATCGCGCTGGAGAACTGAGCGCTGTTCGGGTACCCGATATAGCCCATGAGGCGATGCGTGATCTGGTTCGGGCACGGCTTGCCGCTGTGCGCAGCTTGCGGCAAGCGCGCCAGCAGCTCAGCGGATTTCTGCTTCGTCATGGCTTTCACTACAGCCGGCCGGCCTGGACGCAGAGGGTTCCGCTGGGAGGTTGGTCGAGCTTGGCGACATGCATTAATGCGTCGAAGCCAGCGACAGCGAATGCCTTGGGATCGTTTCCAAAGGCTGCTTCGCAAATACCTGCCACCGTGCCGCCTTATGCATCCGCATCTTGATGCTCGGCTTGTCGTCACAACATCCGATAGGAGCCGTATGCGGTAGTGCCGCACGTACGGATCTGGCCCGGGGGCAATGGGTAACCATCGTCCCTACCGGGACCGACAATGCTGTGCTTCCGGGCTAGAGATGATGCTTTGATCGAAGTCATTTGGGCCGGCGTCGCGTTGATCCGCTGCTCGATAATGAAAGATTGCTATTCGAGATATACCCACTCGATTTTTTGCGGGACGTCAATCCAACTTTTGATCTCTGATGATGCGGCGGGCGGCGTCCTTTTCATTGAGGATGGCACAGAAGACGCATGCTTCCTTCTCTGGCAAGTTCTCAAGCGCCCAGGTTGAAGGCTTCGCCGCCACGCCTGTAAACAGATCATAGACAGTCCAGGACAAATCCATCTCGCGGCGAATGGCGTATCGTCTGGTACTTGTCACCATCGCATCCTCCTGAAGGACGGCAACAGCCGAAACGGCCTTGCGTACATCGATCATTTTCACAATACCACGCTATAGTCGAATAGTCTGTTGCGATCAGATTGGTCGATATTTATCGCGCCAGAGCGATAGCAGTTGGGCTGCAACTGGCGCAGCCCAATTTGGACGTAGCGGGCCAATGTGCAGGAGGCCCTCACCATCAACGACTTAGCCGCCCGGCGGCGGTGAATATCAGCCGCCTGAAGACTTCCGCCGGCGATGTCCCACTTTTCGATCTGATCGGCATCCTTGGTCAGCCGATTGTTGACGGTCCGATGATTGTGGACGCTTGCCGTCCGCAAAAGGATATCAAGTATATGCGCGATTTCAACTCACGATATTTCCAGTGAAAAGTCAGGATTTTCGCGACTCTGCGGCGCCGAGTCTTACACCCCACTCGGTGGCCCATTCGTTGAGCGGCATGATAAGGCGGACCAACACCTCCCCTTCTTCACTCAAGCCATAGCCGCCAGTGTGATGCACTACGATGGCAGCCGTCCGCAGTTCCTTGAGGCGTGTGTTTAGGAGGCTCGGATTTGTTTCCGCGACCGCTTGCAGTTGCCGAAATGTTAGAGGTCGTCCGGCGTGCGCGAGCTCCCACAAAACGCGCAAACTCATGCGCCGCCCCAGCCATAACTGGCTGGGGCGGACGTACATAATGCTGATCGCGCCGTTCCACCGCGTGATCGCGCCGGCGAGTCTGGAACAGGCGGCAAGGCACATAGGATAACAACTCTGCACGGCTAGGGAGATTGTAATGGCCGGCCGGCAGTTCGAATTCCTTCACATCAACAGATCCGATTTTGTCGACTGTGTGTTGATTTCCACCGAGAACTGAATCTGGGCTAATTCTCGATGTCATCCAGCGCCTGAAGCCTGAAGGCGAGGTTGCGATCATCATCCTTGCTCATAACTACGCGCAAATCTTCGATGTGTGCGATCGGATCAACCTTGTCGAGAACGGTGCCATCACCTTCGACAGGCCGACTGCGGAGACCTCTATTCAGGAACTGATGGACCTCGTCGTCAGTAGATATCGCAATGCACGCGCCACGCTGTAACGGGCTGCTTTGCGAGCGTCGATTAGGCACAGCATCCGCGACCGGCCATACGGCGGAGTTCATCGCCCGTCTCTACAGTATTGTTAGAAATTCAAACTGATTTTGGCTTTGCTAAAGCATGAAGGCGACACCGGAAGTCAGACAGCGGACATTGACGACGATAGCTCTCGTCGTAGCTTGATGTGTGTCGTAATGCGATATATAGAATGAGGGCTACTCTATAAGCAGCGTGCGCCACTTCAAATCCATTGCATGCGACATCATCTCGCCACTATGCGCTGGACGAAGCGCAAGAAGATTGCAGCAAAATGCAGACGGGAGCGACGTTCAGACGTCGTTTTCCTGGTATCAATGGATATCCGTTGCAACGGCGGACAAATGAGAGAGAGCAAGCGGTGGTGAACGGGCCAACTCATCAGTTCCTGATTTACAAGATCGTACCGATCGACATCGAGGGAATCGACTTTTCGTTCACCAACGCTTCCCTTTTCATAGTGGCTGCGGCAGTTATCTCCGCGGGATTTCTCTATTTTGCCACCTCCAGCCGGGGCGTCATTCCCACGCGTTTACAGTCCGTGGCGGAAATGTCCTATGAATTTATCGCATCGATGCTCAAGGAAGGGGCGGGGGAGCAGGGGATGAAATTTTTCCCGATGGTCTTCTGCTTGTTCATGTTCGTGCTAACCGCGAATCTGCTCGGCATGTTCCCTTACTTCTACACAGTAACAAGCCAGATCATCGTCACCTTCGCTCTGGCGTCATTCGTTATTGTGACCGTTATAATCTGCGGCTTCTGGAAGCACGGCTTCGGCTTCCTGAACCTGTTCGTTCCGCAGGGCGTGCCGCGCATACTGTTGCCGCTGGTCGTGATGATCGAAATCATCTCCTTCCTAACGCGACCGATTTCCCACTCGGTTCGTCTTTTTGCCAACATGCTCGCTGGCCATATCACAATCAAGGTATTTGCAGGCTTCGTGGCCTCGCTCGGGGCTTTGGGCACGCTCGGCGTCGGCGGCGCCATTTTTCCCTTGGTCATGACCGTCGCCCTTACCGGTCTCGAGTTCCTCATGGCCTTCCTGCAGGCTTATGTCTTTGCGCTGCTGACTTGCTTGTACCTCAACGACGCAATCCATCCCGGCGGGCACTGAGATATCGATTTTGATGTCTCCGAGGCGCCGATCTCGGCCATGGAGGTGCGAGATGAGCAGAAAAAATACGTTCTAAAACTTGAGTCAGTTCGCATCCCATCAAGAGCATTCAAAATAAGCATGTCCAGTTAGAATGCCTCCATAGTCACGATGTGAATTGGCATCTGTTACTGGTTGGCAGAATCGAGTGTCCAATGGTCGCGCCTGGCCACCATCGGACCGACGTGTTGCGAAGCAGGATCGAAGTTCGAATGCTGCCGCAAAAATCAGTGTTCGATCTCTGCGCACCAACAACCTCAATGCGGGAGGTCGTGATCACCGCCGGCCGGCTTCTTGACGAAAAAGGCCATTGTGACCACTGCGATGGAGATGATCGCGCCACAGAAGAATGCCGTTCGGATCCCGGCAGTCGTCGCCGCCGCAACTGTGACGCCATCGGTCATTGCAGCACTTGAACCGGTTATCGTCATCACGGCCACGAAGAGTGCGGTACCGGCCGCTCCGGCAACCTGTTGCGTTGTGCCAATCATCGCGCTTCCATGCGAATAAAGGTTCGGGGGAAGGGCGCCCAGGCTGGCGGTAAACAGAGGCGTGAACAACAACGCGAGACCGATGCTGAGGATAACATGGGCGATCAGCATCAGCCAGAATGACGTCCCCGGCTGAATGAATGTCAGGCTCCACATAAGCAGGCTGAACAGGATGGCGCCTGGCACGACGAGCCGCATGGGGCCATACCTGTCGAACAGGCTGCCGACGGTTGGCGCGCACAACCCCATGATCAAACCGCCGGGCAGGAGCAATAGGCCGGTCTCCAGCGTGCTCAGTTCCAGCACGTTCTGAAGATAGATCGGCAGCAGGATGAAGACGCCGAACATCGACATCATCAGGATCGCCGTCATCGTCGCGGGAATGGTGAATGCCTTTATTGTCAGGGTGCGCATATCCAGCAAGGCCCGATCCTGTTTTTGGAGTTGCAATTGCCGCAGGATGAAAATCGCGATGACGGCAACTCCCACGGTGAGCGGAATCCAAGGAGACACGATCGGCGTGTGAACCGCGGCCTCGCCCAAACCGCTCAGACCGTAAACGAAGCTGCCGAAACCGACGGCCGAGAGGGGAATGGACAGGAGATCAATCGGTGCTTTCTTCGGTTCCGTGATGTTGCTGATCTTCCACGCGCCCAGCGCAAGCGCTGCAAGGGCGATCGGCAGGACGAGCAGGAACAGCCAGCGCCAGTCGAGCGCACTCAGGATAAGACCCGAAATCGTCGGTCCGATGGCGGGCGCGACGGAAATGACGATCGAGATATTGCCCATCGTCTTCCCGCGCGACTGCGGCGGCACCAGATGCATGATCGTCGTCATGAGGAGCGGCATCATGATCGCAGTGCCCGAAGCCTGCACGATGCGGCCGATGACGAGCATCGAAAAACCCGGCGCCAGTGCCGAAATCAGCGTGCCGCCGCTGAACAGCGACATGGCCAGCATGAAGACCGGACGCGTATTCAGCCGCTGCAGCAGATAGCCTGTCACCGGAATGATGACCGCCATCGTCAGCATGAAGGCAGTGGTTAGCCACTGCACCCGATTTGCGGAAATCTTGAGATCGGCCATCAGGTGGGGCAGGGCGACACCCATGATGGTTTCGTTGAGAATGACCACGAAAGTCGACACCAGAAGCAGACCGATGACGAGCTTGTTGCGGGCGCTATGGTCCTCCGGCGCGGGGAGATCGTCGGCAGTTGAAACGGTTTGGGAATCAAGAGACATCGCGACGCTTTCAATGAATAGAGAAAAGAACAGCTCAAAATCACTGAGCTTCATCATGACGTTGGGACGACAGAATATCCGACAAGCTTGGCGAAATTTTTTCCCGCACGGGAAATGACTGCAAGGGATTGTTCCGGAGATGATGCTCTCACACCACGGTGAGGATCTTCTCAGTTGGAGGCGAGCGCAAGATAGCATCTGAAGGCTGCAGTTGTAACCCGCAATATTTCTTCCAGATGGTTGAACTGAAGTGGTATCGCCGCATTCCCGGGCGGCACCATTGGCCTTTCATGATAGTGTTGCCAGAACAACGACTTCGTCACGACTGTCAGTGAGCTTGCCGGGGGACGGCGCATGGATTTCGATGTCGCCAATCACGGTGTCCATGTAATCGTCCGCACGGGCTTTGTCTTCCCGGCGCTTCAAGTCAATCAAAAATGGCTGGCCCAGCTGCGCCGGGATAACGCATATGAGGATCGTTTTCTTTACCAGGACGGAGGGTGAACTCGCGGATCCGGCGATGGTTGCCGCCTTCTACTTTGCCGCGGCGGACGGCGAGGATTATATCTGGGCATCGTGGCGGCGCGGCACACTGGAAGAATTGTTGACGACGTGGCCGGCGCGCGCACTCCGGAACAAAGCGAACGCGATCGCGGCTGGTGGATACCGACGCTCGAAGAGCTGCGCAAGGCCCGGCGCGACGCGAAATCCAATCGGCGGGTCTCAGATCGCAAGGAAAAGGACAAGCTATCCAATGGAAGACCAGCAGACAGTGCTTGAGCAATTCCGGCACCTGCCGCCAGTCGCGCCGCACGAACTGGTCGGCTTATGGAAGGGGCGCGACATGCCGTCGAACCATCCCTTCGACGGCGTGCTCGAAAATCTCGGCTGGTACGGCAAGCGCTTCACATCCGATATGCGCGCCGACGCCCTGCTGTTTCGCTCAGGCGAACACCGGCTTACGGCCATTGACCCGAAATATATACCGATTCACTGGGTGCTGCGTTTCCATCAGCTGGGCCGGACCCGTATGGCCGCAAACCTGTTTTCCTATCTTCAGCACAGACTGCGGGCGAGGGGACCGGTCGCATCGCTGAAGACCCTGGCACTTGACGGTGTCGAAAGCACCGCCATGGTCTACGACCATCAACCGATCGTCGATTATTTCCGCCGGCTCGATGAGCAGAGACTCATGGGCGCGATGACGATAGGGGGCGATGAGCGAATCTATTTCTTCGAACTTCAGCGCGTCGGCGAGCCTTGAAAACCGCTCGATCATACATCATTTCGCGTCCATGCCTTTGGGCGCAGCCTGTCTGCCGCCCGCGGTCGTCCGGGTGCAACAGGGCGCTCCGCGCACGGGTTGGGCGCCCTGTCAATTTAGCCGGTCGGCTTGTCACTCAGGTCGAATACCGTGGCATTGTCTCGGGCGGACGTAGATTGCTCATGGCCGACGATCGAGAAGCTTTCGCTCTGAACGCATTTGATCTTTATCCAGTCCCCCGTTCGCCCGGACCGATAGGATCGATCCCTGTTCTTGGCGATAATATCCTCGAGCCCCGTCGAACAAGCCTTTGCGGACGGAAAGCTCCTTTCTCGTGAGGTCATGGCGGTCGAAATAGAGTAGGTCGAAGGCGAAAAAGGCCGCTTCAGTCAAGGCTCGCTTGCCACCGCGTCCGCCAGGCGAGCGCTGCAGCGCCCCGAAGTCGGAGTGATCTTGTTATCGAGCACCACGGTCTCGCCATCGAGAATGGCGGTCCCAACATCCAGTTCCCGCTCGGCATCGGGGGTGGCCGGAAAAGGAATGGCTCCAGTCGTAGCCGCCGCGTGTGGGCGCGCGGCTCCCGTCAATGCCATCCGCAGGTCGATGCCGATGTTGATCTTCCTGATGCCGACCCTGATGCTCTTCTCGACCTCCTCGTGCCGCACGCCGTACGTCGGCGGCTGGCGAAGGGAATGAGACGCGCGGCCCGATCAGTGCACGGCCATGCTCACCAAAGGATAGGGAGGCGCAGCCAGCTGCCGGCATTCAGCGCTTAGGCAACGCAAACGCCACGATCTCGTCGCCGTTGCGAGAACGGATGCCGCCGTGGCCACCTGCTGCGATGATCACATATTGGCGACCGTCCTTGCCGAGATAGGTCAGCGGTGTGGCATTTCCGCCGGCGGGCAGATGGGATTGCCATAGGATTGCACCATTCTTGGCGTCGATCGCCCGCATATATTGATCAGTCGTGGCGCCGATGAAAAGCAATCCGCTGCGCGTGGCGACGCTGCCTCCCATGCTAAATACGCCTGTCGGCAATCCCAAGGGCAGCCGCAGTCCAAATGGTCCCATATCTCGCGTCGTGCCGAGCGGCCGCTGCCATACGATCTTGTGAGTGTTAAGATCGATCGCCTGCATCTTTCCCCAGGGCGGGCGCACGCAGGGGATATTCAAAGCATTCAGCCAGGCATCGACGACGATCGAATAGGGCGTGCCATGTTCAGGGTTGTTGTTGAATTTCGGCTGCGGATATGGTTCCGACCAGCCCTTCCACGGCTTGAACAATCCTTCTTCCAGCGCCTTTCCATATGGAATCATCTGCAGCTTGAACGGCATGAAGGTCGTGTTGATGAACATTAGTTTTCGCTGTGGGTCGATGGTCGGCCCGTACCAGTCGGACGTGCCGTCGAAGGCCGGCCAGCCAATGGTCGGTTTAAGGCCTGGTGGTGTATAAAGCCCCTCGTCATGCATCCGGCGGAAGGTGATGCGGCAAAGGAGCTGATCGATTGGCGTCGCTCCCCACATGTCCTTTTCCTGAAGCTTGGCCGCTCTAAGCGCCGGCATATCGGTTGAGAAAGGCTGTGTCGGCGAATAGTGTTCTCCGGGAATGTCGCCCTTTGGAACCGGACGCTCTTCGACTTTCGACAGCGGGTGCCCATCGCGACGGTCAAGGAGATAAATGTCGCCCTGCTTGGTGGTTTGCACCAAAGCAGGAACGGCTTTCCCATCAGTGTCCTTCAGATCGACCAGAGACGGTCCGACCGGAACGTCGAAATCCCAGAGGTCATGGTGCACCGTCTGAAAATGCCAGCGCTCCGCACCCGTCGTGATGTCGAGCGCAACGATCGAGCTCGAATATTGCTCGTCGAACGGCCGCCGCTTGCCGCCGAAGTAATCAGGCGTCGCATTGCCCAGGGGTACGTAGACCAGATTGAGGGCCGGATCGGCCGAATATGCGCCCCAGCCGTTGGGCGTGCCGCGCGTATAAATCTCATCGGCACCAAGCGGTTTGTTGGCTGGGGTGCGTCCTAAGTCCCAAGCCCAGTCGAGATGCCCGTCGACGGCATCGAACGCGCGAATGACCCCTGACGGCTCGCCGACCGTTTGGTTGTCGTAGACCCAGCCACTGAGAATGATGCGGCCGTTAATGACCATTGGCGGCGAGGAGATGAAATGGAAGCCGGGAGGCACTGGACCCATGTGCTCGCGAAGATCCACCATCCCATTTGCGCCGAAATGGGCGCACGGCTTTCCCGTCTCCGCATCGAGCGCGAAGAGGCGGGGCAGGTCCGATGCCGTTGCGATGATGCGGTCGGGGCATTCCGTGCCTGAGGGAGCTTTGAAATAGGAGACTCCGCGGCATGCCTGATAGACATTGTGATCCATGTCTCCGCCGGGTGCAAAGCGCCAACGCAATTGTCCCGTCGTGGCATCGAGCGCGATGACGTCACGATGCGGTGTGCAAAAATAAAGGCTGTTGCCGACTTTGATCGGTGTCGCCTCGAAGCTGAACTCGCGTCCGTTGGAATTCTCCCCTTCGCGCGGCAGGTCGCCGCTGGAAAAGGACCAGACCTGCGAAAGACCGGCGACATTGGCCGGCGTTATCTGATCGAGCGGCGAAAAGCGGTCCGATGCCGTTGTGCGGCCATAAAAATGCCAATCGCTATCGGGCACCATGGCGTTCGGGGAGAGGTTGGCGGCAGCCGCCGTTCCGGCCCATTCGCCACGAATATATCGGGTTCCGGTAATATAGTAGCCGGATGCAAAAACGAAAACGAGGACGAGAAGCGAAATCGCCATTCCTGCTGTGCCGACCCAATCCGGTCGGACGGAACGAAGACGGCCCGAGATCAATGGACTGAAAACCCACAGACCCAAGACGGCGGGAGCGACCAACCGCGGAATCTGTGCCCACCCGTCCAGACCGACTTCCGCCAGCGACCAGACGATTGTAACGCCGAATGCAGCTGCGTAGAACCAGACGCCGGAGGACCTCAGCATCAGAACCGCAACACCGGTTAGCAGCAGCAGGATACCCGCGACCACATAGTAGGATGAGCCGCCCAAAAATAGAAGCCAACCGCCAAGGCCGCTCAGCGTCAATCCAAGCAAAGCGATTATCAGGCCAGTTCCTAGCAGGAGTATGCGAGTTGAGGACGACATAGGAAAGCTCCACCGCTACTAACAGGCGTGACCTTGGAAAGTTCCTGTAACGTGGCCTCTGGTCGCACGTCCGCTGCATCTCGTCCGACATGCGCCGTCCTCCACGGATTACAGCTAACTCAGCGGGGCGAGCCGTGGGAATGGCGTTCATTTCGGTCCTTTTCCAGTCTCCGGAATTAGTCGCTTAGTATGCGCGCTGACCGTCGAGCGCCGCGGCCTGACGTATGATCCGGAGCTGTATTACCTTGGCGCCATGTGCCACGACATGGGCCTTTGCTGATTTGCGGTTATGGAGCAAGGGCCACAAAGTTTAGTCAATCGGCGAAATGCCACGAGGTGACCTGCTACTCAGCCCCTATTGATAGGTGAGTGCCAAGACAATCAACAATTCCGAAAAAGAGGCGGCCGCTTCGAATATTTCGATTATTTCGTCTGCTTCGAAAATTTCGTTTGCTTCGTTTGATGGAGATGACTATGTTGGTTTCATCGAATGAAGGAGACGAAACATGAGCGCGGTTAGAAAAGATGCTTTTGCCGAGCGGCTTCCCGATGAAGTTGAAATCAAAAATGCTGAGCAATTGCGCACGATTATCGCCTCTCAGTTGAAATCTGACGAAGGGGCGCGAATTTCGTTGGCTCAACCAACTGGTGGGACTGAAACAATCACGCTTTCGCCAGCTCTCGCAGCTTCCTTTATGGAGGTTCTACGACTTGTATCAACTGGGCGGGGATTTCGTATGATCCCAGTTGATGCGGAACTTACCACTCAGGAAGCTGCTGATTGTTTGAATGTATCTCGCCCGTACCTCATTAAACTTTTGGAAAACGGTGAGATTCCACATATCAAGACGGGGCGGCATCGCAAGGTTAGGGCGTCCGAGTTGTTCGCATACAAACAGAAGCGAGACGATGCTCGTTCGGCGGCCTTAGACGACTTGGCTGCTCTGGATGCGGAGAGTGACCTTATATGAGTCACTTCGCAGACAGGTTTACGGTGCTTGTCGATGCTTGCTGTCTAGCAGGTGCGCTGCGCAGGAATATGCTTCTAAGTCTTGCAGAGGCTGGATTCAACCGAGTGAGATGGTCCGCCATGATCATGAGAGAAACTGCTCGCGCGATAGAAAAAACTACTGAAGGGAAGGCCGATCCACAAAAGCAGGTAGATGCGATGCATCGAGCCTTCCCAGAAGCAACGGTTGAGGGATTTGAAGACCTCGAAAAAGCTATTGTCACGGGTGGTCTGAGGGATGTTGGTGATGCGCATGTGCTGGCAGCGGCCGCCAGATGCGGCGCAAGCGTTATCGTCACTGATAACTTGAGGGATTTCCCGGAAAAGCTTCTGAAGCCATATGGGTTAGAAGCAAAAAGTGCTGACGATTTCCTTGCCGACTGCATTGATCTCGACAATGTCCAGGCGATGGCGGCATTGAACAAGATGCGGTTGCGCTTCAAGCGTCCAGAATACAGTTAGGACGCGATATGCCAGAAAGTTGAGGCTCAGGGCCTCACCCAATCGGCTTCGATGATGCAAGAATTTTCTAATGTATTGAAATAGACAAAGGGGATTAACGGCGGCAGTTTAACAACTGCCGCCGTTTTGTAGGTTAGCGAACTTTACTTCTGAAGCCATGGCGTCTCGACTCCTGGTAGAGGGCCCGGTATGGGTCCTTCATTTTCAGATCGATACGAATAGACCGCTGACCTTTTTGCTTCCGTCCTCCGACGGAGCCCTCCGCCTATGTCCTGCGTATCGACTGGAAACTGAATATGCTTCCAGAGGCGAATTCCCATCCTGAGTCCGAACTCCTATGACCCCTTCTCCGCAGGGTTCGAAGGACGAGGTTCGAAATACGATCGTTGCGCCTGGCCTGACCCAAGGGAAGGCTTCGGACAGCATCCGCTCCTGCACCCGGATGGCCCCGATCTCGATCCCGAGAAGGTTTGGTCGCTCTCCAATGACGATGATTATTGCCTGTTCGGCGACTTCCGGTGGGCTGAGAACGGCGGGAAGCCATACTGCCCGCGCTGCGGCTGCCTGGAGCCGTACAGCGTCCGGCATCGCCGCTTTCGATGCTCGGAGCCGGAATGCCGCGCCGAGTTCTCCGTGACATCGAGGACCGTGTTCGCTAACCGCAAGCTGTCGTTCAAGAAGATCATCATGGCGATCTGGGAGGAGATCACGGCCGCCAAGGGCATGGCCGCGCTCCATCTCGGCCGCAAGCTCAACGTCCAGTACAAGACGGCATACGTCCTGCCGCAGAAGCTTCGCGAGGCGGTCGGCCTCCGCCGCGACGCGATCAAACTGTAGATTTCGATGATTTACCGGACGCGATTCCGATTTGATACCGGACAGCTTTTCGACGTAAGCAGTGCCTGAACTTGTCCCGTAGCTTCCTCCGCTGTGTTGGTGACAAATTTACACCGTCACATGCTGGGGCCAAACACCTAGCTTCGATTCTGTCGGAGCATAGATCCCTTTTGCGATCTCAAACGGCGAGCTAACCCGTTCAAGCGGAAGTTGCCCGGAGTGGAACAACTAAGTTGCCTGAAGGTTAGGCTTGGTGATTGCCGAGACAATAGTTCATTTCCGCGTGATGCGTGGAGAATTACCTGATGACGTTCGCAGCTCAGTCAGACACCGCATTCAGCCATCCGCGGATCTACTATGTGAATCCATTGCTGCTGACGGGGCGAGATCGATGGAACGAGGTATTTGATCATGCGCGCACGCTCGGCTTCGACAGCGTGCTCTCTGCTCCACCCTTTCAAAAAAAGGCGGGGGCGGGCCTTTTTTCAACGGACAACTACGAGCATCTGGATCCGGTGCTCGAGCTGGAAGGCGATGCAAAAGAGGCTCTGTCCATGCTGGCGCAAGATGCGCAGGCATTGGGGATCGAATTCATGCTGGACCTTGCGATCTGCTCGCATGACGCCGGGACCGCGGCAGACTTTATCCCACTCGATCCAAGGCGGTCACCCCTCTCTTCAACTAGGCCGATAGCGCTATTCCCCACCGAGGTAATCAATGAGTGGGAAGAACGGCTGGCAGAGTTTGCGTCCTGTGGGGTCGCTGGCTATCGGGTCCTTGGCCTTGCCGGTCTGTCTGCCGAGGGATGGCAACGACTGACGACCAGTGCGAAAACGGCAAGGCCGGAGACGAGATTTTTTGCCTATACGCCCGGAACCGATTTCGCGCTGCGTTCCGCGTTGCAAGGCTGCGGCTTCGATGGCGCCTTTTCGTCGCTTGCCTGGTGGGATCTGCGCGAAAGCTGGTTCCTTGAGGAATATCGTCTGCAGCTTCCTTTAGGCCCGCAGATTGCCTTTCCGGAAGCACCGTTTGGAAGGCGTTTGGCGCATGGCACGGAAAGCCTGGAAATCCGCGAGCGAAAATCGCGCCGCGCTCTCCATGTTTCGGCCGAACTCGGCGGCGGATTGCTAGTGCCGATGGGTTTCGAATTCGGCGCCACCCTGCCGCTCGATCCGACATACGGTCATGGAAAGGGTTTGCGTGTCCTCAAAGCCGAGGGAGCCTACGATATCTCGGCCGATATACGCGAGCTGAATTCCGCTGCACGCGCGTCTACTCGACGGATGACCCTTCAGTGCGAAACAGCAAGCCAAGTGACGGTGATCGCACAGGCTGATCGGCCCGGATTGCGCGATGCAACGCACGCGCGGCTTCTCGCAGTCAACAGAGATCTGCGTCGGCCCGCGGAACTGCCCGATGACATTATGCATCGCCTGGCCTCGCCTTTCCTACCTATCGAAGCGTTGCCTGGCGGTCGCAGGATCGCTCCGGGCGACGTGCATGCCTTCGCGACCGAGGCACGCCCCGTCGTCACCGCCGACGAAGGGGAGCTATCGCTCACCGAAGCGACGGCCTCTCCACGCATTGCCATCGAACATGTTACGCCGCAGGTGGACGATGGACGTTTTGCAATCAAGCGCCTTGTCGGCGACACCGTGACGGTTGAGGCGGACATCTTTGCTGATGGGCACGATCTGCTGTCGGCCGCCCTCCTTTACCGCGCCCGTAATGAGCTTGACTGGCGTCAAACGAGAATGGTCCTTTCCGAAAACGATCGATGGCAGGGATCCTTCCTTCTCGATCGCATCGGGCGCTTCGATTTCATGGTCGAAGCCTGGAAAAATCCCTTCGCTATCTTCCGCTACGAACTTCTCAAGAAGAGCGAAGCGCGCCTCGATCTGCAGCTGGAACTGATCGAAGGCGAAGAGTTGATCCGCGATGCCGCGGGCGATCGCGGCATACCGTTGAGGGATGAAGATAGAACCGAGCTCGCCGCGCTGCTTGCCGAGCTCGAAAGGCGTGACGCGCCGGGGAAGCTTGAATTGCTGCTTACCCCACGTACAAGCGAGCTCATGGCGCTCGCCGACCGCCGTCCCTTTGCATCGCACTCGCGGACCTATGGCGTGGAAGCCGAGCGCTGCGAGGCCGCCTTTGCGAGCTGGTATCAGATCTTCCCCCGTTCGCAGAGCGGTGATCCCAATCGCCACGGCACTTTCGAGGACGTCATCGCACGCCTGCCGGCTATCCGGGATATGGGCTTCGACGTGCTCTATTTCCCGCCGATCCACCCGATCGGCCATACCAACCGCAAGGGCCGCAACAATTCTCTCGTCGCCGCTCCAACTGACCCGGGCAGTCCCTACGCAATTGGTTCGGAAGCCGGTGGACATGAGACAATCCACCCCCTCCTTGGAGCATTCGATGACTTCGAGTATCTGATTTCGGAAGCAAGGTTGTTCGGATTGGAGATTGCGCTCGACTTAGCGATCCAAGCCTCGCCTGACCATCCTTGGCTAAAGGAACATCCGGGCTGGTTCGACTGGCGCCCGGACGGCACGATCCGTTATGCGGAAAATCCGCCGAAAAAATACGAAGACATCGTCAATGTCGATTTCTACGCACCGGAGGCGGTGCCGGCGCTTTGGGCCGAGCTGCGCGACATTGTCGAAATGTGGATCGAGGAAGGCGTCAAAATCTTCCGCGTCGATAACCCCCATACCAAGCCTTTTCCCTTCTGGGAGTGGCTGATCGGCGATATCCGCGCACGCCATCCAGAGGTCGTGTTCCTTTCGGAAGCCTTCACGAGGCCGAAGGTGATGTATCGGCTGGCGAAGGTCGGCTTCTCCCAGTCCTACACCTATTTCACATGGCGAAACACAAGAGCGGAGCTGGAGGAATATCTGACCGAGCTTACTCAAGGGGAGGTCACCGAGTTCTTTCGCCCGCATTTCTTCGTCAATACCCACGATATCAACCCGGACTTCCTGCAGAACGCGCCGCGCTCTGCCTATCTCATCCGTGCGGCGCTTGCCGCCACGCTGTCCGGCCTTTGGGGCGTCTATAACGGCTTCGAGCTTTGCGAAGGACGGCCGGATGCAAAGCGCAAGGAATATGCCGATAGTGAAAAATACGAGATCCGCGCCTGGGATTATGACCGACCGGGTAACATCAAGGCGGAGATATCGATGCTCAACCGCATTCGCAAGAATAATTCGGCCCTGCATTCGCATCTCGGCCTGACGTTTCTGCCCTCATCGAACCCCAACGTCATGTTTTTCGAGAAGGCAAGCGTCGGGCGTCACAATGTTCTGTTTGTTGCCGTGACGCTCAATCCGCATGCGATAGAGGAAAGCAATGTCGAATTTCCGCTCTGGCGGTTCGGCTTGGCAGACGACGGGACGCTCGCTTTCGACGATCTCGTTAGCGGCCAAAGATTCAGTCGCACGGGGAAGTGGCAGATGATCCGGCTCGATCCGGCCCATTTGCCCTTTGCCATCTGGCGCGTCAGGGCAGGGGAGGTCTGAGATGGACACTGTTCACATGCCCGAGGTCGATAGCGCTGCCGATGATCCGCTATGGTATAAGGATGCGATCATCTATCAGCTGCACATCAAGTCCTTTTACGATGCCAATGGCGATGGCATCGGCGACTTCGAAGGCCTATACCAAAAGCTCGACTATATCGCCGCACTCGGCGTCAATGCCATTTGGCTCCTGCCGTTCTTTCCCTCGCCCCGGCGCGATGACGGTTATGATATTGCCGATTATCGCAACGTCAGCCCGGACTATGGAACGCTGCAGGATTTCCGGAAGTTCGTGGCGGCGGCGCATGAACGCAACATCCGCGTCATTATCGAACTGGTCATCAACCACACGTCTGATCAGCATCCCTGGTTCCAGCGCGCGCGGCAAACGCCTGCCGGAAGCCCCGAGCGCGACTTCTACGTCTGGTCGGATACCGACCTGAAATTTCCCGAGACCCGTATCATTTTTCTCGATACGGAAAAGTCGAACTGGACGTTCGATCCCGTGGCGGGCGCCTATTATTGGCATCGCTTCTATTCGCACCAGCCAGATCTCAATTTCGATAATCCGCTGGTCATGAAGGAAATTATCGATGTCATGCGTTTCTGGCTTGAGACCGGCATCGACGGCTTCCGGCTCGATGCAATCCCCTATCTTGTCGAGCGCGAGGGCACCAACAACGAAAACCTGCTGGAAACCCATCTGATCCTCAAACAGATCCGTGCGGCGCTCGATACGACACATTCCGGCGTGCTGCTCCTTGCCGAGGCAAACCAGTGGCCGGAGGACACGCGGGAATATTTCGGCGACGGCGATGAATGCCACATGGCGTTCCACTTTCCCCTGATGCCGCGCATGTACATGGCGATTGCCAAGGAAGACCGCTTCCCGATCACCGACATCATACGTCAAACGCCGGAAATTCCCGAAATCTGCCAATGGGCGATCTTCCTCAGAAATCACGACGAGTTGACGCTTGAAATGGTCACCGACGCCGAACGCGATTATCTGTGGGAGACCTATGCCTCCGATAAGCGCGCCCGCATCAACCTTGGCATCCGTCGCCGGCTGGCGCCGTTGATGGAACGCGATCGCCGCCGTGTCGAGCTCATGAATGCGTTGCTGCTGTCCATGCCGGGAACTCCCATCGTCTATTACGGCGACGAGATCGGCATGGGGGACAATATTTATCTCGGCGACCGGGACGGGGTGCGCACCCCTATGCAATGGTCCCCCGATCGCAACGGCGGCTTCTCGCGCGCAGATCCGGCACGCCTTGTATTGCCGCCGGTTGCCGATCCCCTTTACGGCTACGAGGCATTGAATGTCGAGGCGCAGGTGTCGGACGCGCATTCGCTGTTGAATTGGACACGTCGCATGCTGGCGCTGCGCGGTCGCCACAGCGCCTTCGGGCGGGGTTCAATGCGGTTTCTGACGCCGGCGAACCGGCGGATTCTCGCCTATTTGCGCGAATATGATGATGAGGTCATTCTGTGCGTTGCAAGCCTGTCGCGCGTTCCCCAGGCGGTAGAGCTTGATCTGCAGCAGTTTGAAGGGCGGGTGCCGGTCGAGTTGACGGGCATGTCGCCCTTCCCGCCGATCGGGCAGCTGACCTACCTGCTTACGCTGCCTCCCTATGGTTTTTTCTGGTTCCAGCTCGCTGCCGAGGCCGACGGGCCGGCCTGGCGAACGGCTCCGCCGGAGCAACTTGTCGATCTGCTGACGATCGTTATCCGGCGCAGCCTGACCGAGCTTGCCGAGCTGCCGCATCACACGGCGATGCTGAGCAAGGATATCCTGCCCGCTTACCTTTCGAAGCGCCGCTGGTTCGGCGCCAAGGACCAGCTTCTGCAGGAGGCGAGGCTCGTTTCCGCGACGCCGATACCCTTTGCCGACGGTGTCGTGCTCGGAGAGATCGAGGTCGTGCTGCCGGATCATGTGGAGAGCTATCAATTGCCGCTCGCAGCCGAGTGGGATGATACGGCGCCCAACGTGCTCGCCCAGCAGCTTTCCCTTGCCCGCATCCGGCAGGGCAGGCGGGTTGGATACCTCACCGATGGATTTGCCGTCGAGATGATGGCACGCGGTATTCTTCAAGGCCTGTGCGATCGCTCGACGGTCAGCGGACGCACCGGCATGATCGAATTCATCGGCACCGATCGGCTCGATTGCCTGGCGTTGACCGAGGATATGCCGATCCGCTGGCTTTCGGCCGAGCAATCCAACAGCTCCTTGCTCGTCGGAGACTTGGCGATGATCAAGCTGATCCGCCATGTCTTCGTCGGCGTCCATCCGGAAGTCGAGATGACGCGCCATCTAACGGAACATGGCTATGAGCATACTGCCCCTCTTCTGGGCGAGGTGGCTCGGACCGATGGCGAAGGTCGCCGGTCGACGCTGATCATCGTGCAAGGAGCGATCCGCAACCAGGGTGACGCCTGGAATTGGATGCTGTCCAACCTGCGCCGCACCGCTGATGAGATCGTTATCACCGAGGCCGCAGTCGAGTCAGCCGATGAGCAGCTGCAGCCGCTTCTGCATTTTATTTCCATGGTTGGCGAACGCCTCGGAGAATTGCATGTCTTGCTGGCGCAACCGACCGACGACGAAGCCTTCGCGCCACGTCGGGCCGATGCAGGCGATATCGCCGGCATTCGCAAAACCGTAACAGGCGAGATCACCTATGCCTTTTCCAAGCTTGCCGACCTTCAAGACAGTGTCGAGCAGGAGATCGCAGAACAAATAGCCTTGCTGCTTGCCGAACGTGACAGGATCCTTGCGCTTGCCAGTGAGCTTGCGGGCGAGGCGAAGGGCACGTTGTTGACGCGCGCGCATGGCGATTTCCATCTTGGTCAGATCCTGGTGACGGAAGGCGATGCCGTTATCATCGATTTCGAAGGCGAGCCGGCGCGCAATCTGGCCGAACGCCGCGCCAAGACGAGCCCGTTGCGCGACGCTGCCGGTCTGCTGCGGTCGCTCGACTATCTCTCGGCAACCGCCATGCTCGAAAACGACGCCATTTCGGATCATCATGATGCCCGCCGCCGGGAGGTGATCCGGCGCTTCGCGGAAAATGCGGAATGCATTTTTCTGACATCCTATATCGAGGCATTGGCGGCTTCGCCCGATTTGCCGACAACACCTGCCGAGGTGCGGCGGATCATCGATATCTTTCTTCTGGAGAAGGCCGCCTATGAGATCGCCTACGAGGCACGAAACCGGCCGAAGTGGCTTCCTATTCCACTAGACGGACTGACTGCCATCATCGCCCGACTTTCGGAGAGCCGATCATGAGCGATATTGCCGACATTCTCGGCGGAGTGGATGCGGGTTCCGTACATCCCCTGGTGGAGGGGCGGCACGGAGATCCCTTTTCCATCCTCGGCATGCACCAGGGCGTGGATGGCCGCTACAGCGTCAGAGCCTATCTGCCGGGGGCTTTGCGCGTCGAAATCCTCGATCGAGACAGTGATCGCGTTCTGGCGTCGGCCGCTCTTATCCATCCGGCCGGCCTGTTCGGCGCCACACTTGCCGAACGCAACGCCTATTATCTGAAAATTCAATGGCCCGACGCGGTCCAGGTGACGGCCGACCCTTACAGCTTTGCGCCGTTGCTTGGCGATCTGGATCTCCATCTGATCTCTCAAGGCACGCATTACAACCTGAGCGAGGCTCTCGGCGCTAATCCGATGACGATTGACGATATCGCGGGCGTGCGTTTCGCGGTCTGGGCGCCAAATGCACGCCGCGTATCCGTAGTCGGCGACTTCAACGCCTGGGATGGACGCCGCCATCCGATGAGGCTCCGGCCGCAGGCAGGTGTCTGGGAGATATTCCTTCCGCATATCACGGTCGGCGAACGCTATAAGTTCGAGATTATCGATCGCTCCGGCACGCTGCTTCCACAAAAGGCCGATCCGGTCGCGCGGGCAGCCGAGCCGGCGCCATCGACGGCATCCGTGGTGGCTTCGTCAGAACCCTTCCGCTGGAACGATTATGCCTGGATGGACAATTACCGAAACGCCGATCATTTCACCAAGGCGCTTTCGATTTACGAGGTTCATGCCGGCTCTTGGCTGCGCGACATGGAAGATGGCGGTCGCGCGCTCGATTGGATCGAACTCTCGCAGCGGCTCGTTCCCTATGTGAGCGAAATGGGATTCACCCATATCGAGTTGCTGCCGATCATGGAGCATCCTTTTGGCGGATCGTGGGGCTATCAGCCACTCGGGCTGTTTGCGCCGACCGGACGCCATGGCACGCCCGAAGATTTCGCATATTTCGTCGATCGCTGCCACCGGCAAGGGCTCGGAGTCATTTTGGATTGGGTGCCGGCGCATTTCCCGACGGATGTGTGGGGACTGGCGCGTTTTGACGGAACCGCGCTTTATGAGCATGAGGATCCGCGGGAAGGCTTTCATCGCGACTGGAATACGCTGATCTATAATCTTGGCCGCAACGAGGTCAAAGGCTTTCTGATCGCGAGCGCGCTCGAATGGCTTGACCGCTATCATGTGGACGGATTGCGCGTCGATGCCGTCGCCTCCATGCTCTATCGCGACTATAGCCGCCCGGAAGGAGAATGGATCCCGAACCGCCACGGCGGGCGCGAAAACCTGGAAGCCATCGAGTTCTTCAAGCATCTGAACAGCATCGTTCACGAACGCTATCCGCATGCGCTGATGATCGCCGAGGAGTCGACCGCTTTTCCGAACATCACCAGGCCCGCTGCAGAAGGCGGGCTCGGCTTCGACATGAAGTGGAATATGGGATGGATGCACGACACGCTCCATTACATGTCCGACGATCCGGTCTATCGAAAGTATCATCACGGCTCGATGACCTTCGGCATGATCTATGCCTATAGCGAGCGCTTCATCCTGCCGTTTTCGCATGACGAAGTCGTGCATGGAAAGGGTTCCATGCTCGCCAAGATGCCCGGCGATCAATGGCAGAAGACGGCCAACCTCCGCGCTCTTTTCGGCTTCATGTGGGGGCACCCGGGTAAGAAACTTCTCTTTATGGGAAGTGAAATCGGTCAATGGTCGGAATGGAGCCACGACAGTTCTGTGGAATGGGATCTCCTGGATGAGCCGTCCCACGCCGGCCTGCAACGGCTGGTGCGCGATCTGAACCGCATCTACAGGCATTTCCCCTGCCTGCAGCATGGCGATACCGTGCCGGATGGCTTTGAATGGGCGGTCGCCGATGATGCCGAACAGTCGGTTTTCGCAATGCTGCGCTTCGATGCCGGACGGCGGTCGGCTATTCTGGTCATCTCGAATTTCACTCCGGTTTTCCGGGGCGGATACAGGGTAGGCGTGCCTTTTTCCGGCCTGTGGCGGCGGATACTCGATACCGATGACCCAGTTTATGGCGGAGCCGGCATGGGCTCTGGCGATCGTATCACCGACGACTTTCCCGTGCATGCGCGCCACCAGTCCCTTCTCCTCGATCTTGCCCCTCTTTCAACCGCGATGTTTCTCTTTGAGCCCGGTGAAGCGATGAAGGGAGGCTAGCAATCTTGAAAGTCTGCTGTGTTTGGAGGCGAGACACTACTGCCGCGGGCGGCGCGTTCGACAGAACTGTGCGGCGGCGGACGTCGTCTTTCTTCCAATTTGTTCTATCTCTTATTGCATGAGGAGATTGTTGATGAAGGTTATGGTCGTCGAGGATGAGCCCTTGGTGGCACTCGAACTGGAACGTATCGCTGCCGAAGCCGGTCATGAAGTCGTGGGCTCTTACATGACGGCAGAACAGGCGCTCGCCTATGCATCAAAGGCACAGGTCGCTTTCGTGGATCTCGGCTTGGCCGATGGCCATAGCGGAGGCGGGCTCGCTCGCCGATTGATGGATCGGTTCGGGATAAAAGTGATCTTTGTAACCGGCAGCCCCGAACGGGTTGGATACGGCCTCGAAGGAGCAGTCGGAGTAATCGGCAAGCCATTTACCGACAAAATGATTATCGACGCCTTGGAAAAGGCGCAGCGCCGACAAGGTTAAGCCGGCAGACCTCGAAATCTTTCGAAGAGCGGCGCAAACTGGTCCCTCAGATTTGCGAAATGGCTCGCGACAGGCTCCAAACGACGCCCCATGGTCCGATCGAGTTGTTTGCCATGCTGTCCGACGAAAAAAATGCTTGTCCCTCGATGGGTCTTTTCAAAACAACGGGCGTGTTCGACAGATTGGCCGTTAGATGAAGGTTTGACGACCCCATTTGCCAGTGCACTCCGATGGGCAAGGCGTCTGGATCGTAGGTTGCCAAGCAAGTACACACTTCAGCAACGAGCGGTACGATCACTTGATGTCTGAGCTTTAGCAGCTGCTCGTAATAGTCGCCAATTGCCGGGTTCTCGTTCATTTTGTTCCAGCGCAATTTGGCGCTGCGGAAGGTAGCTTCGGCCGTTGGGTCGCACGCGTCCTCCGCTTCGAAGCCGGGCAGACGCTTCAGTTCTTCCTTGCGGCCAAGTCTTATCTTAGCGTTGAGCTCCTCGTCGAAGTCGCAAAAGAAAGGAAATGGATCGGCAGCGCCCCATTCCTCACCCATGAACAGCATGGGTGTCTCCGGCGAGAGCAGATAGATGGCTGCAATGGCCTTTATGGCCTCGATCGGATGGGAGGAAATCATGCGATCGCCGCGTGCACGATTGCCGATCTGGTCATGGTTCTGGGTGAAGGAGATGAACGCCGATGGCGGCAAGCCAACGCTCCGCGATCCCCTGGGCCGACCTCGATACCGCATATGCTCCCCTTGAAACGCAAAGCCTTCGGCAAGCGCGCGGCTCAAACGTGGCTGCCAATCGGCATAATCTTCATAATAGCCGAAGGTCTCGCTCGTGGCCGCAACATGAAGAGCGTGGTGGATGTCATCATTCCACTGCGCCGTAAAATGGCGCGGCTTGCCATCCTCATCGCGGGCGAGGAGCGCCGATTCATTGTCCTCGTTCTCGACGATAAGATGGATCTGGCGTTCGGGAAATGCGCTTCTGATGCGATCGGCAAGTTCGAGAAGGATATGCGGATCGCTATCGTCCTTCATCGCGTGAACGGCATCGAGCCGCAAGCCGTCCATCCGGAACTCGCTCAGCCAATAGATCGCATTCTCGATGACGAAATCACGGACGAAGCGGCTGCCTTCGCCATCGTAATTCAGGCCTTTGCCCCAGACGCTTTCGTGCCGGTCGCCAAAGATCGGCGCGTAGCGGGGCAGATAGTTCCCGTCCGGCCCGAAATGGTTATAGACCACATCGAGAAAGACGCAGATACCTCGCTGGTGGGCTGCATCGACGAGCATTTTGAGATGTTCAGGGCGGCCATAGCTGCTATCTGGCGCATAGGGTAAAACACCGTCGTAGCCCCACCCATAGCGACCGCGAAAATCCGAAAGCGGCATGAGTTGAATGGCCGTTACGCCCAGGCGCTGCAAATGGTCGAACTTTTCGATGGCCGACAGAAATGTGCCGGCTTCGGTGAAAGCGCCGACATGCAGTTCGTAAATGACAATTTCCTCCCAGCGGCGTCCCTTCCATCCCTGCGTTCGCCATTCGAACCTGGGATCGATCAGTTCGCTCGGGCCGTGAACGTCTTCGGGTTGAAAGCGCGAGGCAGGATCCGGCACGGCAAACCCGTCGGCCAGCACGAATTTATAGCGATCACCGATCTGCGCGTCATTAACTTCGGCGACATGCCACCCGTCCTGCATCCGCCGCATCGCCCGTTCCCCACGCTGCTCGATGCGGACGAGCGCGCGCTCCGCCAGAGGCGCCCATAGGCGGAACAAGACCGCATTCTCGTTGATTTGGGGTCCAAATGCGAAGCTATGGTGCATGCTGTCCGTCCATCGATGACACTGAGATTTTCATGCATTCCAACACATCTTGCCGGGAACGGTTCCTTAGGTGGGAACAGATCTCTTTCAGTTGCGTTCGTTATGGCGCGTGACACAGCGGGGAAGCCATGACCGTCCTGACCTCTACCTATCGCCTGCAGTTTCGCGGAGACGTCACCTTTGACAAGGCAACGGAACTGGTTCCCTATCTGAAGGATCTCGGCATCAGCCATGTCTATGCCTCGCCGATTTTCGCAGCAAAGAAGGGATCGACACATGGTTATGACGTCACGGATGCAAACGAGATAGACGCGGTGCTTGGCGGTCGCACGGGGTTCGATGCGTTCTGTGCGGCCTTGCACCGGGCGAAGCTGGGCCTGATCCTCGACATCGTGCCCAACCATATGGCCGCTTCCATCGAAAACGCGTGGTGGCGTGACGTGTTGCAGCGCGGATCGAGCAGCGCCTATGCTGGCCATTTCGATATCGACTGGCGCCGCAAGCTCACCCTGCCGCTCCTCGGGCGGCCGCTCGACGAAAGTCTGGCCGCGGCAGACTTCGATCTTCGCTACGAGCCTGCGGACGGGGGCATATATTTGGCCTATTTCGACGATCTGCTTCCGCTCTCGATCGAAAGTGCCGAGCGGCTGACAGCGGACATTGGAACTGATGCGGAACGGTTGCGTGCGTTTTCGTTGGATGCGGCCGCGATGCGAAAACTTCTCGCCGAACAGCATTGGCAGCTGCTCTATTGGAAAGACGCCGCCGAAAACCTTAGCTATCGGCGCTTCTTCGAGGTGGCAGGCCTGGTCGGGATGCGCGTGGAGGACGAGCGGGTCTTCAACGACACACACCGACTGATCATCGAATTGGTTCGTTCCGGACAGGTCCAGGGACTACGCGTCGACCATATCGACGGACTGGCCGATCCGAAGGGCTATCTCGAGCATTTGCGGCGGGCCGTCGGCCCCGACACTTTCATCGTCGTCGAGAAAATCCTTGCCCGCGGTGAAAAGCTTCCGGCGGATTGGCCGGTGTCGGGAACGACCGGCTATGAATTCATCGCCGTCATGGCAGATCTCTTCGTGAATGAAGAGGGATTGCGCAAGCTGGATGAAGCCTACAGGTCCGTCGGCGAGGAGGATGCCGACTTTGCCGCAGGTTTGCGTAAGGCGAAGCTGTTGATGGTCGAGCGCAATTTTGCAGGCGAGATGAGGCGTTTGACGAGCCTGGCATGTTCGATTTTTCCCGATTTCGGCGCGGGGGAAATATCGTCGGCGCTTCGCGAACTGCTGGTCGCCTTTCCGGTCTACCGCACCTACGGCTATCGGGGAGCTGTATTGTCTGAAGACGTGGCGGTCATCGAGAGTGCCTGCGAGAAGGCGCGGAACCGACTGCCGACCATTGATGCCCCCGATGTGCTCGGTCGTCTTTTGAAAGGGGATGTTTCCGCAGCCGAAGCTCTGGAGTTTCGAGCCAGATTTCAGCAGCTCAGCGGCCCGATAATGGCAAAGGCAGTCGAGGACACGCTGTTTTACCGGTATAACCGCCTGATCGCATTGAACGAGGTCGGAGGCGAGCCAGATGTGCCGCCGGGCTCAGTGGCGGCCTTTCACCAATTCATGACCGATCGATTTCGGTCGCAGTCCGGCGGCCTCTCCTCGACATCGACGCATGATACCAAGCGGGGAGAAGACGCCCGTGCCCGCCTCTACAGCCTGACGCAGGACCCCGATGCCTGGATTGCCGGTGTCGAGCGGTGGCGCAAGATGAATTCTCCTTTTCGCTCCAGCCTTGCCGATGGACCTGCACCTGAGCCCAATATCGAATGGATGCTTTATCAGGCGCTTGCCGGCATCTGGCCGCAGGACATCGAAGGAGCCGATCGGAACGCACTGAAGGAGCGGTTTTCCGCCTATGTCTTGAAAGCAATCCGAGAAGCTAAGCTCCGGACGGATTGGATGGATGAACATCGGGCTTATGAGCGCGCGGTTCAGGCCTATGCTGCTGCGTTGCTATCGGAGGATAATCGCGAGTTCATCCGTGATTTTGACCGCACACTGCGCCCATTCATGGAGTTTGGTTTTCGCAACAGTCTGTCGCAGGTGCTGATCAAGCTTACGGCTCCCGGCATTCCCGATATCTATCAGGGTACAGAAGGCCTCGATTTCAGCCTGGTGGATCCGGACAATCGAAGACCGGTCGACCATCTGTGGACCGACACGGGAACCGCCGATCCTCTCGCATCGGACGCCGCTTCCTTGAAGCGGCAAGTCATCCACAAGGTGCTGCGCTATCGCAATCAGCACCCCATTCTTTTTCTCGAGGGCAAATATGTGCCGTTGGAAACCGGCGGGGCACGAGCGTCCAATCTCGTTGCCTTCGCGCGCGTTCACGAGCGGGAAATAGCGGTTACCATCGTGCCGCGTCTGGTCGGTATGCCTTCATCGGATTTCTGGAAGGATACCGCTGTCGTCCTGCCGCGAGAGCTTGAGAGGCCGTTATACGATCTCCTGACGGATCAGCCGTTACCCTCCGGCAATCTTCTGGCAGCGCAGCTGTTTGCCGAGCAACCCCTATCCTTTCTCGTGGGAGACAGGTGACGATCTCGGCGCGCATCCATGCGTACTCCGACCTCGAGGCCGGAACAAAGCGCGTCATCGGGTGTTTCTGCTGCGCGCAACGATCACGAGGATTTCATGGCGGAAGGCGGCAAGAGGCATGCGATCGAGCCCGGCGATTACACGCGTCTGGGAGCAAATTTTGATGGAGAGGGCGTCAATTTCGCACTTTTCAGTGGCTATGCGGAAAAGGTGGAGCTCTGCCTTTTCGACGAAAACGGCAAGCAGGAGATCGAGCGGATCGCTCTGCCGGAATATACCCACGAGATCTGGCATGGCTATGTTCCTGGATTGAAGCCGGGTGCGCTATATGGCTACCGCGTGCACGGCCCGTTCGATCCGTTGAAAGGCCATCGCTTCAATGCGAACAAATTACTCGTCGACCCGTATGCCCGTGAGCTTGTCGGCAATATCGAATGGTCGCAAGCCCAGTTCGCCTATGTCCTGGACGACGAGCAAAAGGATCTTTCCTTCGACGAGACAGACAGCGCCGGGCAGATGCCGAAATGCCGCGTCGTCGACCTCAAGAATGAAGCGCCGGATAAAAGGCCGGTGGTCGCCTGGCCTCAAACCATTTTCTATGAGGCGCACCTCAAAGGAATGACGATGCTAAATCCGGCAATTCCGGAGCCATTGCGTGGCACCTTTGACGGTCTGGGGCATGGGGCGGTCGTCGATTATATCAAGAGCCTCGGCATCACCTCGATCGAGCTCCTTCCCATTCATTTCTTTCCCGATGACAGTCATTTGCTCGACAAGGGTTTAAGCAACTATTGGGGCTACAACAGCCTTGCCTTCTTCGCGCCGGCAACGCGTTATTACGGGCCGAAAGGCTTAGCCGGCTTTCGCGACATGGTGCGTGCCTTCCACGATGCCGGGATCGAGGTCATCCTCGACGTCGTCTATAATCATACCGCGGAGGGCAATGAACTCGGTCCGACCCTTTCGTTCAAGGGTATTGACAATTTCTCCTATTACCGCACTCTGCCGGACCAGCCCCGCTACTACATCAACGACACCGGCACCGGTAATACGATCAACACGTCGCATCCGCGCGTGCTGCAAATGGTGACCGACTCGCTGCGCTATTGGGTCGAAGAAATGCACGTCGATGGCTTTCGTTTCGATCTCGGCACCATTCTGGGCCGCGAACCCCAGGGCTTCGATCAGCGCAGCGGCTTCTTCGATGCCGTTGGCCAGGATCCGGTCCTTGCGAAAGTGAAACTTATTGGCGAGCCGTGGGACATTGGTCCCGGCGGTTACCAGGTAGGAGGATTTCCGCCGGGCTGGGCGGAATGGAATGACAAATATCGCGATACGGTCCGCGATTACTGGAAGGGCACTCCCGGCATGACAAGGGATTTTGCCGCCCGCATTTTAGGATCAGGCGATGTTTATGATCTTCGCGGCCGCCGCCCATGGGCCAGTGTCAATTTCATCGCTGCGCATGACGGCTTCACGCTCAATGATCTCGTCTCCTATAACGAGAAGCATAACGACGCCAATGGCGAAGACAACAATGACGGCCACAATGACAACCGCAGCTACAATTATGGCGCGGAAGGCCCGACCGACGATGAAGCCATCAATATCGTTCGGGAGCGCCAGAAGCGCAATTTTCTTGCGACCCTCTTTCTTTCGCATGGGACGCCGATGCTGCTGGCGGGTGATGAATCTGGCCGCAGCCAGATGGGCAACAACAATGGCTATTGTCAGGACAATGAAGTCAGCTGGCTGCATTGGGACGATCGATATGGCAGCGCCGAAGCGCTTTATACGTTCGTCAAACGCCTGATCGCTTTGCGTCAGGCACATTCCATCCTCAGACGAGAAAATTGGCGTGATGGTTTGATTGTAACCTGGCTCAATCAGGGCGGCGGCGAGCAGACGGATGAGCAATGGGGTGATGAAGCGAATACAGCGATCGGCTTGCGCCTGTCGCGCGAGCAGCCCTTCGAAGAAGGCTGGGATGATGTTCTACTGCTGTTCAACCCTTGTGATGCAGATGTCGACTTTACCTTGCCGGATGACAAAGGCTGGGCGCTGGAGCTGTCGACATCCGATCCTGACGAGCCGGATCGAGGTGCAGTGGAGAAGAAAATTTTGAATCTTGAAGCCCGCAGTCTCTCACTTTTGCGGCCAGCCTGAAACAGGCGTGGGAGAAATAACAATGCACATCGCACGTCTTAAAAGTGTGCAAGCTCGGATAAGCAAACGAAATCTCGATCCTGTCCTCCAATCGAATATCCTATCGATATCGCCATTTTGGCGATACGCGGCTTTCCTCATCTCACTGGCCTAGCGGACGATGAAACGAATATTGGGACTTAATGTCGTCTTCTGGCCCGCATGATTTCCTGCGCTATGCCGGCGAGCAATAGGGGTTCTATCCAATTAGTCGTCGGCCCATGTAAAACATGCCACTCACTGACATTTTAGCCTGAATCAAGATCGATCGGCTCCGCCTGGTTTTCAGCAGACGTCAATATCTGTTGTTGCTTGGAAACTTTTCCCAATCTCGGAACTTTGATGGGAGACGGTGAGATGATGCGCGGGCGTTACCCTGCAAGGGATCGATCCTGCTGTACCGTCTTCGATTTCCATGGCCGATTGGCCGAGCCGGAGGAGCTGATGCCGTTAACATATCATGTTGGCATCCATGACGAGGGTTTTGCCTACCGCGTCGGTGATGTCTGGTCGGAGACCTTTCCCGACCAGAAAGTGCGCTTGCCGCTGCCAAATCTGCCGCAGCCCGGCAGCACCAGGGCGGTGAAGATGCCGAAATCAGCTACCAGCTGTCCGACGGACGCTGGCAGACGGAGCATGTCAGCCGCGGGGAAGGCCCGATCACGAAGGTAAGCGATGATGAGGACACGCCATGACGGAATTGACCGGATCATGCCGTTGCGGGCAAGTGCGTCTGATGGTGCGCGGAAAGCCGCTTCGTATCGGCATTTGCCATTGCACGGATTGCCGACAGGAGAGCGGATCCGCCTTCACTTATTTCGGCCTGTGGCCCGCAAGTGAATTTCACTATGAAGGCGCGACGAGCGAGTTTGCCGGACGTGAGTTTTGCCCGCGTTGCGGTTCGCGCGTCTTTGCCGTTGGCGATAGCGAGGTCGAGATCAAACTCGGGATACTGAGCGAGGCACCCACGCGTTTTAGGCCCACCTATGAGGTGTGGACCAAGCGGCGGGAATCCTGGCTTTCGCCGATCGAAGGAGCGGAGCAGTACGAAGAGGATCGACGATGAGCGGCGTACGATGGTCGGGTGGCCATCTTGGCGAAGAGTAAAAAGCGGCTCAAATGGCCGGTGACCTGGGCTGCTCCCTACCTACTCGGCCATCTGTCATCCATGCTACAGCTGGGATCTCGACAGGCTCGCTGCGCTATAGCAAATCTGCGCAAGGTGGATATTCTCCTCAGTTCTCAACGAAAACCGAAAGCGCGAGTTTCTATGCGCCTTCATCTCTTAAGTGCTCTTTGGCATGGAAGTGTCCACTAAACATAGGTGGACACCAAAAATGGACATAGACGCTCTTAAACTCCCATCTCCTGACCAAGGTCG